>Ga0302293_10001107_pt1 | contig 13661 bp, 11 predicted proteins | sample III_Fen_N2_2_FD_198758 | JGI IMG/M metagenome (GOLD analysis project Ga0302293, IMG submission 198758) | Peat permafrost microbial communities from Stordalen Mire near Abisko, Sweden - III_Fen_N2_2 | ecosystem: Environmental > Terrestrial > Soil > Wetlands > Permafrost | place: Sweden: Abisko...
AGTTTACCCTGTCAACCAGTTAATTCCTTGCTTTTTTACAACAAAAGTAAAAAATCAACCTCGCCTTTCAAAATTCTAATTATTGTGCAAACCTAAGAGTGTGTTAGGCGGTCGCCCGTTTATTGTCTATTTGCTGAGTTTTATTCATACCACTTGTTCGTTAAATTCCTTTTCGTACTTCCTTTCAGCTTTTACTCGATTGAATACAGATTGCATAAAAGAGTAATTTATAATTTGTAATATAGCTAAAGGTACAATATTTAAAAAAATTCCAATAATAACCGATAACCAACTTGGAATAACCCCACAATAATTGTTTATTGACCACAATGTCGAAATAAAAATAACAAAAACTGAATATAAACCAGCATTTCGTCTGTCTCGTTTTATTTTAGAATTGATAAATTTACGTTTTTCTTCTTTTAATTCTGTGATTGTTTCGTCAATTAATTTGTGAGTAATAAATTTGTCTCCAGTAGCCTGAATATAAAATTTTCCTTCCTGAATGCAATCACTTGTCTTAACTGGTAATTCACGAATATATCCCTCAACTTCTTTGGTTTTTATGTCTTTTTTTATCAAGGCTCTTTTCGCCTCTTCAAGATTCATGTCATTGTTATTTGCTAAATGTCTTTTTATTAGTGATTTTATTTGAGGAATAATGAAATCTTCTGTCAAAACCCAACGAACATATTTTATATTGGGGTTACAAATAGAACTGGCTGTTTTATGTTATTTTCTATACAATATTTAGACAATGTATCTGCATCTACTATTACGTCATCTGATAATTTCATTTTGAAAGTTCCGTTTATGAAGTTCTGTTTTACGTTATGTTCGCCTAACGCTTTTAATTCACTTTTTGGAACTTCACGTAATACCATCTTATCCATGGCTTCATTTATGTCAAACTCGATAGTTAATTCATTCAATGAATGTCCAATGTTTTCTATTATTTGTTCATAGTCTACCATATTCTTCGATTAAGTAATTCATAGGGTTTGTATTTATCAACTAACATGTTTATGACCTATTGTTTATTTTTTTTCGGGTGCCGCCTAACGACAGAGGCTATGGGCATTTGGCGGTTTGCGGGAGCATTCGCTGTCGTGGAACGACAAGGTGAATGCGGGAGCAAAACTGCCGGAATCCACGTCAGGGAGCCAATGAACAAGAGCGTGTGTTATGGCCTGTAGTTTCGTTTTCGTCTTTCTACAAACAATCTACAGGTTCTTTCGTTACTGTAAATGTATATTTTCAAAGTGACTTCCAAACTATATAAGTCCAATGTTTTATCAAACGAAGATTCCTAATATACTTCCTTTCATTCTAATCGTATAAATATTTGTTTTAAAGTTGTCTATTTAATACCCAATGAATTAATTAGTCTTAAAATTAAAATAAGTAAATGCCCATCTCGTATTAACTCAACATTGTTGTATAATTCAGAAAGATGAACCCATTTGAGTTTATCATTATTGCATGATAATTTTACAATATAAGGGTAAGCTTGCTCAGGTGTAACACCAACACTAGGAAAAAACTTCTCACCAAGTTTTGAAAATTCTAAAATTTCTGAACCAAAAATTGTTGTGTTCAGAATATAATTCTCTAAAGCTTTAAATGACGATATATGTTTTGGTAGTCTCAGTGCAGGTGCTGTTAGAATAGTACTATTGCCGGAAAGAATCTGTGGAACAGGTAAATTTCTTACTTCAAGTCCCACAAAATAATCATTACCCTGCTTTACTAATGGAAGAGTTATAAGTGTATTCAAACTCACTTTTTGAGGTAAAACATATTCGAGAATATCATCACTCTCCTGTGCTGAAGTTTCTGCAAACTTGGCTCTACTTTTTTGAAGATAATTAGCTGTTTGATTAGACTTTTTAAATGAATTTGTCTTAGTTTTTAGCAATTCGGCGAGTGGTGTAGGTTTAATTTTAAAATCAGCGCATGAAATTTTTCCACCCATCCACTGAGGAAAAGGAATATTGAGTGTTTTAAGTAAGTTGTATAAGTTTAATTCTAATCTAGCTTCAACAAGTGCCCCGGTTTGAGCTGTTTTTAATAGTTGTATGACATTGAAACGTCGGATTAAGCCCAAGTCATTAAACCCATGGGCTGTATTGTTAATAGGAAAGTCACTACTTGGTCTGCTATTGAGTTTCACAAAGTAGGATTCTACTTTTTCTTCAATTCCTCCTGGAGAAGGATAATATTCGAGTGATTTAATCTCATTTTCAATTGCAACTTTGTTTAAATTGATTCTTTTCGAAAGGATATCTTGAATTGATTGATTATTGGTTGCAGTTATTCCTTCGGTAATATAACCACTGAAGTTTTTTTGATCAATATTAGGACTGTCGGTTTCAACATTTACCAATGGGCGTGGATATCCATGTTTAGCAAGTATCTCTACCTCATTATTGTGCAGGTAATATGGAATTATATCTACAACATTCTGAGGGCGTTTAACAACATCATAAAGATCTTTTGTTTCACCATTTTGGTAAGTTGTGTAATTCAGAAAAGGTTGCTCAGGTTCAGGCAAATGCCTAACAATATGAATGCTAGAGCCTTTTTCGATTTTTTTTTCGGCTGCAATTAAATAGTTTGTGGGAGGAAAACCTATATCTACCATATCAATATTATATATTGTAAACCGATTTTTATACCGGTTTTCTATAATCCATGGATTAAAGATTGGATTCGAAACTATAATTCTAAGTCCCAGACTCGCAAAAATATCTTCAAACTCTTTTTGTGTAAAGTACCCATACTCTTCTTGTAGCTCTACATTCCAATTCTCAAAGTAGTCTTTTCGACGGATAAATTCTACCGCATCGGAATAGAATAGTTTAAAGCATCGTGTACTCTTAGAAGTCGATTTCACTTCCTTTATTGGAAACCCTTGTTCTTCTTTTAGAGCTAATGAACGTGCAGTTTTGGAAAATTGAATAATCAAATCGGCATTACTAGGCTCTGTTGAATTTGAAATTGAACTCAGTTCAAGTATAACTTCTAACTCCGGAGGTTTTACAAAATCTCTTATAACAATGACACCACCAGATTTCAGGAGTTCAGTCTCTCTTTTGATAGTGTTAAATGCTCTATTTGGATTGTATTGATTAAAAGATGTTATGTGGTGAATTGATGAACAGTTAAAAAATCCATTTATGCTATTCTCTTTGAAAGTTTGAAGTGTTTCACCATCGTCGGCTCGAAACACAAGATTCTGTCGGGAATAATTCTTCTGAGCTAACTCTACCATTGTTGGATTGATATCTACCCCAATAATATTGGTTTGTGGAAATAGATTGGCTAAAATATTGGAACTTGTACCTGAGGCCATTCCTATGTCTACAATTGTATTTCCAGGAGAGGGGTCAAAAAATAGACTAGCCGAAGCCACTTTTTCAATTATCACTTTGTCCATAGCATCCATATATTTTTGATAATCGCTAATTGAACCACGATCCTGTGTCTTGTATGAATTTGTCATTGTATCGAGTAGATTATATATTAAATTTTGATTTTAAATCGGTTATTATAGACTCTTCAAGAAACGTCTGGTTAGAATGAACCATTTCTTTAATAGCTATTAAAAGTGATAATCCGTGGTTAGCGTAAAACGAAGTTAGTGATTCCGGCGTAATGGTAACCCATTTAAAGTCGGAAGCATCATCACCGGCGCTAACCTGCATTTTTGAGGCATTTTTATAATCCAAATGGGTGTGTATGACTGTGGTCTCCAACCATGCATTATCTGTGTTTCTTGGATCATCAACATATCCACTATGAACTGTTTTTTCGTAAAGATGATTTGACAAATCTGTTGGGTTGACAGACAACTCCTCTTCAAGTTCTCTATTTCTGGTTTCTATTGCTGTTTCACCAGCATCCACCATTCCACCAGGCAAAGCAGTTTCACCAGTGTCACTTCGAGTTATAGTGAGAACTTGTAATTGATTTAAAGTTATATTTAGAGTTGTAACAATACCATCAACAGCAAAATTAGCTCCCCATTTACCAAGAATACCTCGACCTTTTAGACCGGTACGTCCAATAGGGTTGAGTGGAATTCCGTTATTGTCGTATTTTACATCGCCTTCAAAGCTAATAAGTAGATGCTTTACATTCGCAATGTCTTCAGGATCTGCCCAAGATGTATTTTTATCTAATACTACGGGGGCATTAAATTCAGTTGGGTTATATGAAGCAAACGGAGTGTCCCATTTAACCATGTTGTCGGGAACAAAAAACCGAGCTGGGTAGCTAAGGTGTTTTTCTGTACGTGACTTTGTGTGTAGTTTATAGTTTATAAACATTTTATTTATACTGTCCATAATTAAACGTTATTTACAAAGTAATTTTTCCTTTAATTCCAAATACTGTCGGGTGAAATAAAATCCATTTTGCGATTCGCGCAAATCAAAACCAAATGCTCTTTTACTTACAGCAATAATTGGAGGTGCTTGTATCCGTTTAAAATAATTAATTTTATAGAGTCGCCATTTATGTTCTAAATCTACAATAAAATCTGCAGTTGTAGGAAAATAATTATCAATAATACTTTGTTCGCACTTAATAATATGACTCAACTCACCTTTTTCATAGTATCGTAAAACATCTTCAGGATCCAAACGAAACTCAACAAATGCACGCACCAGTTTGTCATGATAGGGATAGAGGATTGGATCACCTTTCCCTTCATCTACATTTTGATCTGCACTCAGTTCAGCTGAAGCTGGGATTTCAAAAATAGCATTTGGAATAACTTCGTTCTTTTTGTTGATAAATTTGGCTAGTTCGTAAACTTCCTGTTTATATAAATCGGCAATTGGAGCCAAAGCGCCATTCACATCGCCATAAAGAGTGGCATAACCAAAGGCTGTTTCGGTTTTGTTGCCATTGTTTACATAAACAGCATTTAAAATTGAAGCAACACCTGCCAAAATACGTGAACCTCTATCGCGTGCTTGAATATTTTCGCGATTGATAGGTGACAATTTGAGCTTTGTTTTGGTATTAGATCCATCTAGCTGCACGAACTCAGAGGCTTCTAACTCTTTTATGGTGTTTTCGTATGAGTCTTGTATGGAAATGGTTGCATAGTGTATCCCTAGGTTTTGAGCCAAGGTTTGAGCTATATCTTTTGTCGTTTTTGAGTTGTATTGGGTTGGCATATTAATGGCATATACATTTTCAGCCCCAAGTGCTTGTGTTAGTAATACAGCAATTAGAGCGGAGTCAATTCCACCACTTAAGCCCAAAACCACCTTCTTGTTGGGCAGATTCTGGAAAAAGCGGTTGATACCATAGATCAATCCCGCATAAAGCTCCTCTCTATCCCGCATATCGCTTACTATAAAATTTGGAATTGTTGTTCTGTTATTCTCAAAAAGCGTGGCTCTAATAGTCTCTTCTGTATAGTCTGTTGCAACTCTTAAAAGAGTGCCATCGGGATTGTAAATGGTTGAATTCCCATCGAAGAGGAAAATGTTTTTACCGTTATTTTGGATGCCAATGTTGTTTGCATAGATAAAATATACAGGGTGATTCTCAATACGGCTTCTAACAACTGAGTGACGTTTGTTATTTTTACGCCATGTCCAAGGTGAGCATGAGATATTCACCAATAGTTCGGCATTTTTACTGAGTAGTATTTCCATGGGATTAATCGAATAGTCATCACTCCACATATCTTCGCACAAAATAACACCAACCTTTATGAGTTCACCATTAATCAGTAATTTTACTGGCTCAAGGAGGCTCTCTACACTATTGCCAATCTCTTCTGCTTCTTTTCGAAGTGAGTAGAAATGGCGTTCGTCATCAAACTCCCTATATTTTGGCATTAAGGTTTTATGATAGGGTGATTTGCCAATAAACTCACCATTTTGAGCTATAAAAGCCGCATTATACTTTCGGATTCTACCGTCCTCGTTTTTTTTTGATATATCAATATCAACATTTCCCCAAATGGCAACAATGCCTTTGGTCACATTTTTTATATCGTTGTTGAAAGCAAAGCAGTCTTTAACGAAGGAATTGTTCTCCCACTCATCTCCCAATAAATAACCTGGAACAGACATTTCGGGAAACACAATAATATCATCCCCTTCTCTTTTAGCATTCTCTATTTCAGAAATAATTTTCTTAGTATTCAGATCTGGGCGACCCGCAATGATATCAATCTGAGCTACAGCTATTTTTAGTTTATTTTTAGATGTCATTTAGTTATAGATTTCTGTTGATAAGATACAAAACTTGATTTTCGAGCAAAAGAAGTCCCGATTTAGTGATGAATATTTGCGATTGCGAAGTGGACTCTTCAAAATTGATGGTGTCAATTGTTTCGAAATCAGTTGACCTAAGGATGTCGATTTTTCCATCCTTTGGTACAAAAATGAAACTTGTATTTGAAGATTGCTTAACTGCGAAGGATGAAATTTCATCAGTCTCTTTGCCAATTTCTAAATTTAACCCATTAATGATTGCCCAATTATGCTTGGTTTTATCGCTATCAAGATAAGAAATTACGCCAACATTTCCTTTTAAATTCCATGATTTTGCATTGATCGGTAATTTTATAGAGTTGATGGTGTCGCCTGTTCTAAAATGAGTTCTTGCTATCCCACCTGTAAACTGAATTGGACTAGGATCGAACTTGAAACCACGCCCCCATGAATTCACTTTACTCCACGCAATATTTTGATTCACAATCTTATCGGGGTTAATGTGATAGATATTATCCCAATCCACTCCAAAGACAAGATGATCTATTTGAATGAATCTAAAATTATCGGTGAAAGCAAAATTGCTAATCGTCTCCTTCTTTAAGGTTATAATATTCTCTTTTACTTTTAAAATATTTTTATTACCAACCCATAAAAAGTCATAATCACTGTTTTCAATACGCTCACTAAAAGTCAAATTACCGACAAAATCGCACTTAAAGAGATCTGTGAATTCCTCTGTTTTTATGAAACCAGCCGTTTCGTTAAAATAGAGATCAACCACATTATTGGCTAAAACTTTTGCTGTTAAGTTATCACGAGTTGTCAGTTTTACAACAGGAACTCTTTTAATAGTACTAATATGATCTATTTTAATTAAAAAGCGGCTATTAGTATTGAAAATCTGTTTGAATTGATCCTCCAGATATTGATCTTTTATAGGTTCATAAAATGCCGGAATCGTTAGATCGGTCAAATCACCCAATACAGAAATCTGTTTGATAGCACGTTCCTCCAAGGTTTTCCACGTTTTGTGTATTCCCTTATATGGATGTAAGTAGGTGAAGAGCCTGAAAACATTTACAGCTACAGCATAATAATCGCTCAATTTGCTCACTCGACCCAGATAGTAAAAGTCTCTTACTTCATCTAAAAGACGACCAGAGTGCACTTGAGCGGGAGTCTCAAAACTATCGACATCAATAATTTGAATATCACCGTTGTCGTTAATAAAGATGTTATATGGATTGAAATCGCCGATAACAATTTCTTTGGCATGAGCCTCTTCGACAATTGAAATGAGCTCTTTTGATATCTTATTTTTAATGGTGTCGGTAATCCCTAGTTTGGTACATTGCGACTTTGTGAAAATTTGAGAAATTCTAAAGAATGATTTGTCGAGCAGATTCATGCTGAAGCCCACTAACTCGCCATTTACATCAAAAAATATCTCGTTTGGTTTGATAAATCGATTGCTTAGTTGGTTTAGATAATTCCAAGAGTCTATTGTTATGCTAGGCTTGATACCTGCATGATATAGTTTTAGAACTTGATCTTTCAGTTTAGGATGACTTATTATAGATCCTTCACCACCACGGTCAATCTCTTTGGCTGTGTCGGCTTCAAAAAGATACGCGCCTTTGCTGTTATAAAGTTTAATTTTTGGCATCGTTTCATTCTTTTATAACTCGTATAATCGTCACGTCATCATAATGTTCGTATCCCTTATTTTTAATGATATTAAGCTTACGCTTTAGAGATGCGGGGTTTTTGTATATGAAATCGTCATTTAAAAGATAATTAGTGTAATCAAAGTTGGGTTCACTCTCGATGATTTTCTTAAAGGTAAATAGACCATCTGAAGCAATTGAAAAGTCCTTCGTAGTAACTGAAAAGCTCTGCTTGTTGTTGTAATAGTTTGAAAAAGCGTTACTGCTTTTGAGTAAATCATTTAGCTGATAACCTAAATAGTCTGGTTTATTTTCTTCGTCGTTGTTAAAGAAAAGTAAATCCTCGTTGTTAGCGTAAGCACAGCCATCACCAAAAAACTTAACAAGTAACTCATTGTTATTGAGATCGTATATAAACAGTACAGCTGTAGATAACGTTTCATCTGTTGTTAAACCTATCGACTTAATAGCCTTGTTTAGATTCTTGAAGAACTGATGAATTAGAGTTGGAAATGTGGTAGTTTCAATGATCGCATCAAATTCTTTAACTGTTTTCTTAAAGATGTTTGCAAAGAGTTTCGAGGCAAAGAACGAATCTTTACCAGAACTACAACCATCAAAAACACCCCCAACAATTACGTGAGCCATTTCTTTAATGAAAAAATTATCTTCATTCCAATCGGGATGTGAGGTTCCTCGCCTCGAAACACTTGAAAAGTAAATCATTGGGCTACATTTTTAGAATACAACTGGACTATTTGCAGATGAACTCTGAGAGATGGAAGCTGATATGAATCCAATCATTTTACGAATTTCTTTTCCTGTGTTGCCTATTTTTGCTAAGTGTTTTATACCCATCTCTTGTTGTGCAGTTTCAAAATTGGAGTCATCGCCCACTCCAAAAAGAATTGTTTCAAAATTGAAAATATTCTTCTCATTTTTTAAAATTGCATCTAAACTATTTTTTACCACTGAAGAACTATTTTTAGAAGAGTTATCTTCTCCATCTGTAATTGTAAATATGAGTGTTTTGCAATTAACTCCAGAGTTTTCAAGATTAGTCCTGTATTCTACAGCGTTAGTAAGACCATATAATACTGCATCGTATAAAGCAGTACCACTTCCACAAGGAACAAAGTTCATTTTTCTAAGATTTACTGAATCAATCGGCTGGAAGCCGGTTCGAACATTAATTTTGTCATTAAACTCAATGATTGAAACCATAAGCTTTTCAGCTACGTGACTTCGTTGCATTTCTTCTAGAAACTCTTTAAAAGAGTTATTTAAATCGTCAATGTAACTGTCCACTGAGGGAGATATATCAATAATAAATACAGCATTGATAGTTTCGTCCGAAGTAATTTCCTGTGGATCGAAATTTCCGAAATCGATATTGAAATCGGGTAGATTAAAATTGTCCATAATAATGATTGTTAGTTAGTTGTTTATTGCCGTTTTATATTAAAGTGTAATATCTGTTGATTTTGCAAATCGGACTCCTAAACTCTTTGCTTTGGTATAAATTGGATCTCCTAAATGGCTAAGTCCTGTTACATCAGACATACAATCTTCAAGTATTATAAATTTGCTAGCTAAATTTGGTGCTTCTTCAATTGCTTGCTTAAGGCTATTAGCCACGCAGTGAGATTTTGCTTCTCCTACTAAAAATACATTTTGGTATCTCTCTAATGTATCTATAAGAGCTTGATTTAACTGTGTTTCTGGTCGGTTGGCAATAGGTACATTAGCTCTAAATATACCGAAGTGTTCGGTTAATGGATAAGTGCCTTTTGCTACTACCTGATAAAACTTCCCATCTTTTGTCCAATCAATCAATGCGTCCATAATACTGTCGTCAATTGCTGCACCGCGAGACCCAATAAGGCAATGGAAAGGCCAGATGAAGTGACCAAATTCACCTTGTTGCTCAAGTGATTCAACATAATGTATTGACTCTTTTGGGAAAAATCTTGGACTCCATTTTCCTTCTTTAATCTCTTGAGCGGTTATAGCCGTGAATGGATTTGGGAAGTTGCCATCTTTATCTTGCCAAAAAGAGGGATGAGAGATATCGTTGACAGGGTGACTGTCCATTGTAACTGAGATATGATCAATTTGAGCCTTATTGGCTTTTATCCAGTTGGCTAATCGTTTCATATCCGCATCTGCTCCATTCACGAAGAGTGCACCTTGTGGATTGCAAAAGTCGAATTGAGCATCAATGATCAGAATTGCATTTTGATTGTTCATTTTAGTAGTTTCTAAAGGGTTAATAATTTGTTGATTAGTATTGTTTGAGTATTCTCTCACATAGTTCAACTTCTTCATGCTCGCCTGTGTGTTTACCATTAACGTCTGATAATTTAACTGTTGGAATATGGTTGCTATAACCTTCAGGTTTAGCTGTAAAGAGTTTAATGACCATATTCAATGGCTTAACACCCACATCATTTGAGAGATATGTACCAATGCCATAAACATCGTGAATACGACCATTTACATATTTCTTTATTTCATTGACCTTTTCAAAATCTAGTGCATCGCTATAAACAATGGTTTTACTTTTTGCATCCACTTTACATTTCTCATAGTGTTGTAGGGTTTTATCTGTGAACGACAGAGGATCTCCACTATCCCAACGTACACCATCAAATAGTTTAGCATATTTAGGCTTGAAACTCTGGAAAAAGTTATCTGTTGTAAAGGTGTCTGTTAGGGCAATTCCTAGACTACCTTGATAGACGTCAACCCAATTCTCAAGTCCAATAGCATTAGCCATCCTATATCCAAAATGGGCACCATGGTACATAAACCACTCGTGCGGATGTGTCCCAATTGGAATCAAATCGTGTTTCATAGCAAGTAAAACATTACTGGTTCCGTTAAGATATTTACCCATATGCTCTTTCAAAATATCGACGACTCTATCTTGTACTTCAAATGAGAAACGGCGACGTGTTCCAAACTCTGAAAGTTCTGCACCTATGGCTTTAAACTCTTTAGCTTTAGCAATTGCTGTTGTTTCATAGTTGTTTGCCTTTTGGTTAGTTAGTTTGAAGTAAAGTTCAGATATTATAGCCATCAAAGGCACTTCCCAAAGAACTGTTCTATGCCAAAGGCCTATAATTTCTACCTCTAAATCACCACCAACCTGTTTTATATATACTTCGTTGGGATTATATCGATACCCTTTCAAGATATCAATAAATACAGAGTCGAAAAAATAACATTTATTTAACAAGAAAGCCTCTCCTTCATCAGTAAGTAAAAGATCTTTCATTGCATCAACCTCTTTTCTAAGCTCCTCGGCAAATCCAGTTGGAAAGACAGTTTTGCCTCGATTAATGAATTTATAGAGTACTTCGGCATTAGGAAATTTTTTTTGTATGGCGTTCATAGTGGTGAACTTATACAGGTCGTTGTCTAAAAAGTCGTGAATAATCATTTTTTTAGTATTTATGGGTTATTATATTTCAAAATTAAAGCCAGTATTAGATAGTTGTTGGTATTTAATTACATTGAAACTATATAGATTAGCACCTTTGTGGGGTTGACCTTTTATCGATTCGTTGTGATCAATCAGTAAGCCTGTATCAAGAATTTTCTTTCTAAAGTTACGTCTGTCTAATTTAATCTCAAGTACTGTTTCGTATAAGTTTTGTAGTTCAGGAATTGTAAATTTTTCAGGAAGCAACTCGAAGCCAATGGGCTGATACCTAATTTTTCCACGAAGTCGATTGATTGCCATACGCAAAATTCTATCGTGGTCGAAAGCAAGTGTTGGAATCTGAGAAATTGGAAACCACTTGGCATTGTTTGCATCGTCACCTGCTTCTATCTTGTACTGAACAAGTTTGACGAGAGCGTAATAAGCAATTGTAACTACCCGTCCTCTCGGATCGCGATCAATGTCACTAAAAGTAAAGAGTTGTTCTATAAAGATTTTTTCTAATCCGGTTTCTTCTTGCAGTTCCCTCTTAGCGCATTCATCGCTATTCTCATTCTCTCTCATAAATCCACCAGGAAAAGCCCATTTACCTTTGAATGGTTCAATACCCCTTTCTATAAGAAGAATTTTAAGTTCCCCATTGCCGAATCCAAATATTACACAATCGGTCGTAATAGCTGGTCGAGGATATTCATAACAGTATTTTTTTGCTTCCATATCTATCTTTGCGTTATTTACACACAAAGATAGATATAAGTTTTGAACCGCCAAATCTTTTTGCGTGTTTTTTACGCAAAGAAATGAATTCTAATTTAATCATAGCATCTATGCTCATATCAACTATCATTAAGATAATGTATAACTATTTGAACTAGTGTACGATATAAAATCATAACAAGTAAATCAGATGTATATTTAAAAAAAGTTAAATAGCATTAAATGCTTTCATAGCCTCAAAAAACTACGTCGAAAAAGTTTATAATTATCAATTGGCGACAAACTTCTTGATTTTTTTCTACAATAAAGATTACACGGATTTCGCCTATTATTGTTAATAATATTCCGTAACAAAAATGATTTCTATCATTTTGTTTCTTTTTACATAAAAATATGCGAGGAACTGTCCGCCGAGAAACTGTCCGAAAATGTGCAAATTCTGTGGTTACAGATTCCTTTGAAAGTGTCAGGTGATTGGCAGTTAGTCAAAATTTTATCTTAAATAGTTGGGGCGTCTTTGTTTTTCTACTATAGGCCATAACTTGTGTATATGCGAATTTTAATTACACATATTCCTCATTTAGCTGTGTATGCGAACTAGTAGTTCCCATATTTCCACTTTAGGGGAAGTATTTCTTCTATTTTTTAATTAAAACTAAGCCCCAAAGGTAGAAACAATTCTTCGCATTAACAACGTATCTTTTAATTAATTTTTAAAATAGTTGTTTGTTGCTAAGAACGGCGGAATAAGCTGCTAATTACAATACTAACTCCTGTCTTACGAGCCACGGATTTCCTCTGGCGATCATATATTTTGAAACGGCATACTGCCAACAAAATTTTTCAATTCCAATTTACATTTTCATTTTCCTAACTTCTGTTATTACTATTCTGAACTCTACTTTCTGAACTCCACTTCGCGGAAGCGACTCCCCTAAATTTGCAACATCGACCCCGATTTATATTTTAGCCTCCCCGATGTTTGATATTTGCTCCCCGATTAACGTTATAAGCTCCCCGATTTATATTTTTAACGCCCCGATGTCCATTATTAACACCCCGATTTATACTTTTAACACCCTGATTAACAATACGTGCTCCCCGATGTATACTTTTAACGCCCCGATGTTCATTATTAACGCCCCGATGTTCAAAACAAGCGCCCCAAGGTTCAAAACATACTCCTCCATGACCAAAAAGTGCTAAAAAAGTATCTGAATAATGATGATCGTTTACCTATCTTTGTAACTCAATAGTATATATCATAAATAGAGCAATATGAACCTTAGATCTCACTCACACTCCCGACTGCTACTCACTTTGTCGGTATGGTTACTGGCCGTGCTGAGCCTTTCGGCAGCCGCCCCGGTATTTATCCCAGTGGAAACGGCACACAATGCGCTCTTGCTGCAAACCGATAAAGATGGACGCTTGCTGATGACTTATTTTGGAACGAAGCTAAACCATTCGGCCGATTACGGGCAGGTGAGCGCACAGACCAATTATCACGATTCGGATACCGGTTTCTTTAATCATGCCTACACACCTGCCGGAACATGGAACCTGGTGGAGCCGGCACTCAGC
>Ga0302293_10001112_pt1 | contig 13633 bp, 6 predicted proteins | sample III_Fen_N2_2_FD_198758 | JGI IMG/M metagenome (GOLD analysis project Ga0302293, IMG submission 198758) | Peat permafrost microbial communities from Stordalen Mire near Abisko, Sweden - III_Fen_N2_2 | ecosystem: Environmental > Terrestrial > Soil > Wetlands > Permafrost | place: Sweden: Abisko...
TCCAAATCTGTACCGATGTAAGCTCCCGATAAGAAAAGCCTGGCATTTTCTCCGGAAGTGAACCCGGAAATTGCCTGTCGCATTTCAGGAGTAAAAAGTGTAAAATCCTTTTTCTGAAGTCCATAAAGCGGTTTGGTTGTTTTTTCTTCACCAAAAATGATGTCGAGTACCGAAAAATCGGTTGCATTCCAGTTCTTTTGCTCAAACGCTTCGTCGCTCATCGAAATAAAACCAAAGCCATTATTTCGGAATGCCTGTCCATGAACCAACGGATAATCGAACGAATTTCCCTGAACGATGCGGGTTTCCTGATCGGCATGGCTTGAACCAAAACCCGAATCGTCGTCATCTTTCCAAGGCGATTTCCGATCAAAATCGTATTGCTCGCCAATAAAAGCAATGTCCTTTTTGTAGGCAACACCCTCGTCTTCGCTCGTCCGAAATCCAGCTTCCTTTCCATTATCAAATGTTGCAGGCCCGCAAATCCGGTCAAACGCATTGACAATCAAAACCGGGTTCCGGTTGTCGGTTGGTAAGCTGCAAGCCAGTATTTCGGAGGGAAAACTTTCGCCGCCTTCATTCATGGCTGTTACCTTGAAACTATAAATTACACCTGGATTTAAATCGCTGTATAAATAGCTTGGTTCGTTCACTTCGCGTCCATTATCGAATCCGCCATTTTCAATTCGGGTATATATTTTATACGATTTGGCAATTGCGGTTGGCTCCAATTCATCGGTTAACGGAGTCCACGATAGACGAATCGCTTTGCTTTCCATTTTCATCTGAAAATGATCAACGGGAAGCGGCTGAACCGTGTATTTTTGCCCATTCTGAAAGGCCAAAAATTTCAGGATACCTTTGTAATAAGCCCGGCTGACATCAAATTTAAATCGCGGATCGTAGGCCAGCGCCATGTCGGCAAAGTTCTGGTGCGACAACAATTCTGACAAAATGGTCGGAACTTTCGGACGCGCCGCTTCCGAATATTGTTTGTTCCACATTCCGCGCCTCGTCCACTGCGGAAAGTGCAATTTTTGAAGATCACCAACCACCTGTGTTTGCACAATATCGGCCAAATCGCGGCTTGCCCATCGCGACTGTCCGTTCGTAAAAACATCAGGACCATTAGTGGTATCGTAAATCATCAGCGTTCCGATAATTGTGCTGTCGGGAGTAGTTCCGGCATCGGTATGAAAAGCCAAAGCCATGTCAACCGGAATCCCAAGCCCTTTGACATTTGGATTGCTTTTAGGTCCGTTTGGCGCGCCCATCAGGTAATTCACCCATTCGCCTCGACTCTGGTAGTCGTCTTTATAATCGTCCTTTCCGGCTTCGCGTTTAGCAAAAGCAGCGGCATCTTTTCCGCGGTTCGAATAGTCAACCTTCGCTTTATTCAGGATATAAACCAGGGTATCGGGCATACCGGCATACTGCAAATAATACCGCGCGCCTTCCTGATACCTCGGACGCTGACTGGCAAACGGCAACCATTTCGACGAATCCAACGCGAATCCCTGAACATCACGTAGTTTCAGTAATTTATCCATATCGTCAGCACTTCCACGAACAACATTTCCCATCCCACCGCCAAACCTGACCGCATCCACAGAAACCAGTTTGCCGGTTTCGTTCGACTGATTGGTCAATTCAATTTTCCCATTCGTTCCTTTGTCGAATCGGAAAGTTCCCAGGTAAATCCAGGTTCCGCCAATGGTCTGGTTCACCAAAAACTCCGTTTTTCCTCCTGAATGGTTAACGGCATAATGGGCATCGGTTACATTTTCATCGTTTCGGATATAAGAAACATATACGGCATATTCTCCGGATTCAGGAATATCAGGCGTATAAACAACTCGCGAAGTGCCATTTTGCTGAGCATTCATTTGTCGGGTTCCGCCCATTTGAAATGGATTTTCGCCTTCCAGCAAAAACGGAACCAGTCCAAAGCCTTTTTCTTTTCCATCCTGAAGAGTTTCACCCAATTCCTGATAAACTGATCCTTTGGTCGAACCATCGGCATCGATAATGATTTCATGGATTTGCGTATCCCGTTCGCGCGGAAGAAAAACCTGGGCGCCGGCATTTTCGAGCATTGGCGTAATGTACGGAACCACAAAACTCATTGTCCAAATGTCTTCGACGGTAAGGAAAACGCGAGCTCGCTGCCATTCCCAGCGATCGAGCGTATTTTCGTAATACCAGCCATGACTGTGCCACAGCGCGATATTTCGATTGCTCAATCCCTCCGGAAAGCTGGTATTTGCTGAAATATTCCGAACTACTGGCAGCTTTGTATTTATAGACTGGCTCAACCGTTTTGCATCAATTGCCACCGAATGATCACGGTAAAAGTTAGGAATCAACTCCTGAATTTCCTTCTTCATCGATTCAATTGAAACCGAATAATTCCGGAATTTCCGGCCAAGTAATTGTTTGAAATCCTGATTGTATTGCAGCGTATTTTCAGGGCGGAATGGAATATACGAAAAAACAGGGTCCATTTCCAGTTTCAGGGTTTTGGCAGCAGGGCTAACAATCAGTGTATCGACCTTAAACTGATAGACCGTTCCAACAGAAGCTTTTTTGGCAAATTCAACCGAAGCCTGGTTCGCTTTTTTCCGGAGTCGTTGGGATTTATCTGCCTTTGCAGCGACTGTTGTCAGACAAAAGAACAAACAGATAATTCCTATTTTCAGAAAATATCTAAACATAAAGGATGAATCCATTCTGTCCGAAATAAGAATTACGCTTTTAGCAAGTTTAAGGCGCGGACAGTGGACTGGATGATCCTTTAGCCCAGGGCGTCGTTCCTTCGTCACTTGCACTGGGCTATTGATATATAGCCCTTTCAGGGCAAAAAACAACTGCCTTTGATTGCCTTCAAGTTTCATCATCTTATAGTTCATTCATTTTAAATACAACAGCAAATCACCACCCAATCCTTCCCCCATTTGGGGGAATAAGAAGGGGGCTTTATACTTTTATAAATATCTTCTTCTTATACAGCACATATCCAATCACCCAAAAGAATACGACATGCGAAATGGCATAAAGTAACGAGCCATTAATATCGCCTGCCAAGGGTTCAAAAGCCTGTGAGTACAGCCATCCGGAGCCACTCATACTTGAGCCGTCAGGCCCGGCAATGTGAATCATCCGCCCCAATGTTTTAGCCCATAATCCGGAAAGTGCAAAAATGAACAGTGGATTCACCCCAAATACAACAAAGAACGAAGTCCATCTCGAATAGCCTTTCAAATCGATGATCCAAATCAGGAAAGCCAAAACGGAACTGGCCCATCCGGCGGAATAAAGCACATACGAACTGGTCCAGATTGGTTTATTGATTGGGAAGAAAAATGCCCAGATCGCCCCCAGAGCAACAGCAACAATACCAACAAGTAACAGTTTTTTCGGCACCGAAGTTTTTTCAGCTTCTTTCACCAATGCACCAACAATATAACCCAGAATCACGGTCACTACAGCCGGAATCGTACTTAGCAAACCTTCCGGATCGAATGGAATTCCGAAGCCTTTGTACAAATGATTAACTCCAAGAATAGCTGAATCGAACGCGATGGTGGCGTTTCCTTCAAGCGAAAAAGGATCGGAACCACCTAGCACATACATCAAGCCCCAGTAAAAAAGCAGAATTGCACCTCCAATGTAGGGCAGATATTTACGAGGTGATGCCAATACAATCACGGCGCCAATTCCGTAGGCCAGCGCAACTCGCTGCAAAACACCCATAATGCGCAGTTTGGAATAATCGGTAGCCCATTGTGGAAACGAATTCAGGAACAAGCCAATTGCAAAAATCAGGAGCGTTCGCTTTCCAATTTTCAGGAGCGATTCTTTGTTCAACGTGTTGCCGTATTTCGAGAATGAAAAAAACATGGAAACGCCCACAACAAATAAAAAGAATGGAAAAACCAGATCGGTAGGTGTGCATCCGTTCCATTTGGCATGTTCCAATGGAGCATAAATATGAGACCAGCTGCCCGGATTATTCACCAGAATCATTAGGGCGACAGTCATGCCGCGCAGAACATCAAGAGCGAGGTAGCGTTGCGTTGTCTTCATTGGGTATTGTTTGTTTTTTGGTTAATAAAAGCAATCCGGTAAACATGATCAGCCCATTCAGGAGCAACAATTCGAAGCCAAATTTATAGCCTCCCAGCCAGGCTTCGGAGTTGGCATTGATGATGTACGTCAGTACCGGTGACAGCAAGCCAACAACAGGCACAAAACGATCTTTCACCTTTTTCTTAGTCAGTATTCCGAAGGCAAAAAGCCCAAGCAGCGGCCCATAGGTGTATCCGGCAACCCTGAAAACAGCGGTAACCACACTTTCGTCGTTGATTATCCTGAAAAGCACAATTACCAGAAACATCAGGAATGAGAAGCCAACATGAACCTTCATGCGTGTCGATTTGCTTTCAGGTTTTTTGGTATCCAGATTCAGAAAGTCGATGCAAAACGAAGTGGTTAAAGCCGTTAAAGCCGAATCGGAACTCGAATACGTTGCGGAAACGATGCCCAATAGAAACAAAACTCCGGCAATTGTTCCGAAATAATTCAAGGCTAAAAGCGGAAAAAAATCATCGGTTTTCGTTGGAATGGCAATGCCTTTTTGCTGTGCAAAAATATAGAGCAATACTCCAAGACTCAGGAACAACACATTGACAATTATAAATGCCAGGCTGAACCAGAACAGGTTTTTCTGGGCATCGTGCTTGTTTTTACAGGTTAAACTCTTTTGCATGATGTCCTGATCCAGACCATTCATCACAATCACGATACCGAGCCCGGCCAGAAATTGCTTGAAGAAGTTGGTTTTTGAGCGCCAGTCCCAGTCGAATATTTTGCTAAGAGGATTTTCGTCGATGGCTTTAACCATTTTAACCGCACTCAAATCCAACTGCTTCGAAATGATGAAAATAGTTAATACCACCGAAGCCAGTAAAAATGTAGTCTGAAGCGAATCGGTCCAAATAATGGTTTTGATTCCGGCGCGAAAAGTATAGGCCCAAATCATAAAAATGGCGATGGCAACTGTTACCGCGAAAGGTATTCCAAGTGCATCAAAAAAAGCGAGTTGCAACACTCCGGCAACCAAATACATTCGAAACGACGCCCCGATTGTTCGCGAAACCAGGAAAAAGAATGAACCGGTTTTGTACGACCGCACCCCAAAACGCTGATCGAGATAGGTATAAATGGAGATCAGTTGCAACCGATAATAAAGCGGAATGAGCACCAGTGCCACCACCCAGTAACCCGCAAAATTACCGAGCAAAAATTGCAGATAAGTCCAGCCCGAATGACCCACTTCGCCCGGGACGGAGATAAAAGTTACTCCTGAAATGGTTGTCCCGATCATGGCAAAAGCCACCATATACCACCGGGATTTGCGGTTACCGGTAAAAAACGTTTCGTTGTTTACATTTTTGGATGTCAGGTATGAAATGCCAAAAAGCAATCCAAAAAAACAGACCAGAACGATAAATAAGATGGTTGTACTCATTCAGCTATGTATTTACCATTAAATAATGTACGATTTACAATTTAATTCTTTTTCCCCGACCGTTCGCTAAAGCCGAACGGCAAAGAATACTGTTAATTACAACATTCCCTTTTATTCAATACTTTTTCAACCTGGAACTTGAAACCTGAAACTATTGGTAGTTCACTTCCATTTCCCAACTCCATTGGTTAAAATAGAGGTTACCACCCTCCCACTCCAGTTCGCCACGCTGAAAATCGTACGGTTCGCTGCGTGGAAATTTCTTCTCAGGAGTTAATTTCCGGCTGAAATCATCGTTCACAATCAACCGGTAAGCGTCAATTCCTGAACGATAAAAATTACGGATTTTCGCATCCGGACTATTCTGCAAACCAAACGACTGGTCGAGCGGAACCCAGCCAATCCCTTCGTAATAAACTTCGCACCAATCGTGAAGGTTGACTTCACGCGGATGAAGCATCCAGCCGCTTTGCCATTTCACCGGAATGCCCTGCGAACGCACCAACGTCATAAATAGCAGGGTTTGCATGCCACAATCGCCATGATGAGTTTTCATCACATATCCCGGAATATCAGGAATCGTGCCGTATTCGAGCGCACTGGCCCAACGAACCGAATCGTTGATCCAATTGTATATTTTCTGAACTTTTACCAGCGGATTAGTTTCGCCTCCCAAAATCCGGTTAGCCAACTGTTTTATTTGGGGTGTGAAAACAATCTGGGGAGCCTTTTCTATCGTATTTTCTTTATAAACCGCACTTTCGGTATTGTACGGTTTAATTTTCGCCGGATCCAAAACAAAATATTGGGCGGCAGTCTCAACTTCAAATTCAATCTGAAAAACCGTAGGTTGATCTTTCACCGCTTTCTTTTCCAGATAAACCGCGTGCTGAAGGTCGCTTTCGGGAGCGCCTATCGCTTTTTCAGGATCAGACTTCAGCAGATTGATGTTCTTCTGCCTTGAATGTCCTTCCCTCGGGAACGGCATCCAGCAACGAATGATCTGGCCATCGGGAACCGCATTGGGTTTTGCTTTTACGGTATAGGTCAATTTCATCCGCACCGGCAAAACCGGCTCTCCTGAAGCTTTAGTTGCTGAAATTACTTTTGCGCTGTGCTGCAAACAAAACAGGCTGAGCGAATCGACCTGAAAACCGTCAACCTTCTCTTTGTATTTTCGTGCTTGATCATCGAGCCGGAACAGATTGGAAACGGCATTTTTAAAATACCGTTTTTCACCGTTAATCAGCCTCATTTCAAGTTTAAGTGAGTTTTCCCAATTTCGGAAAAGAGCAGTATCCAATACCGGAAAATATTTTGAAAGCTGAGTTTTTACTTCCGGCTCTGTTAACCGAAAATCGAGCCGAACACGACGACCAATATCAACAATCGAATCCATTCTATACAAATCAGCCGTTCCTAAAGTACCAGTTGTTTTTAGCGAATCAGCCATCAGTTCTGCCTTTTTAAATTCTCCGGACTGAATCATTTTTTCAATTCCGGAAAGGTTGAACGGCTTTTTAACAGGAGTTTTACAGGCAATAAATGGAATCAGAAGAATTCCGCCGAAAAGCAGATATTCAACCACTTTTCGCGATTGCTGATACCAATATTTTCCTTTTAAACTGCTCATACTTTTCACCCCATCCAATTAAAATCGTTCAGTTGAATATCCGTTTTCCGTTAACCACGTCAGGAGTTCACCCAATAGATTGTAGAACTTATCTGTACGCGAAGGTTCTGTTCCCATATGAATAAGCAGGATGCAACCGTTCAGTCCATTCGGGTCATTCTTTTCGAAAGTCTTGATGTCGTTCAGTATGGTTTCTGACGATCGGTAATTGGCCATCTCCGGTGTGGTGTAATCGGCATTCGAGCAGATTCCTGGCGTAAAATTAATCACCTTTAATCCCAACTGTCGGCACCAGTCAACACTTTCAGCATTGTACCATTCGTATGGAGGTAAAAATACGGAGGCTTTTTCAGGAGTTAAGCCAAAAGATTCCATCTTTTTGTAATTCAATTTCAGATCATCGGAAAACTGCTTTTGACTAACCAGCGTCGAATCTCGCTTCGTCCAGTCGGCATACAACAAATGGCTATCGGAATGAGCCCCCAGATAATGACCATCGGCAATCAATTCGTTGATCAATGATTTATTTTCAGGTTTACTATAGAAAGTTCCGGTCAGGAAAAACGAGGCTTTTGCTTTGTATTTCTTGAGTGTCTGAGCTATTATTTTTCCTCCTTCGCATAATTCGTGAGCCGAAAAAATCAGGTACACTTTCTTTTCTCCCGTATTCATTCGTACCAAAGCTCCTTCGCTATCCAAAACAGCGTTGGCCTGATGACCTTCAACTTCGAGCGACGAAAGCAAGTAACTCAAACTGGCCGTTCCATCCATGGTTGGCTCGTTGGTCGAATAATCACCAATATCGTCGTGGTAAACCGCCTTCCCATCCTGAAATTCAGGATACTGATCAGCTCTCAGCAAACGGATTCCGAGCAGACTTTTGTAAATTGAAGTATAAACCGGACCGTCGACCAAACCTCCGGTAGTTGTTTTATTCAGGTAAAGCGTAATCGCAGAATGTGGTTTTTCAGGATAATCGCCACCAGCCGGAAGTCCACAGATCATTGATGTTCCCCATGGATTGCAGCCAAACAGCCAATCTGTCAAAGCCATTTCCATTTCCTCGTAGCTTTTGTCTCCGGTAATTTTCCGGTACAATTTTGCCTGAGTGATAGCCGCAGAAACAAAATTATTGGAACACCAAACAAACGGAACTCCAATCCGGAAAGGATCATTCGCGGCATATTTCCGGATTTGATCAAGTCCCTGTTTCATTAAACCGGCAAATTGTTTGGCAATTGCGGGGTCGGAAGACTGAGCCAACAGCGCATGTCCCAGGTTCACAAACGGATAATACTGGTAATGGCGGGCACGGTTGAGTTCCATCCAGGGAGTCACCGGTTCCAACTCGCCCCAATATTTGGCTTCTTTCTGAAAATCAACTTGTTTTTCCGTCGGACTTAAGGTTGCCGCCGCCAGTTCCATATCGTCAACCCAATTATCCTCTTCGTAGAAATACGGCGAAACCATGCAGGCCGTCTGGCAATTTCCTAAATCTGATTTGGCAAAATCCCAGGCCTCTCGCGATTTCCGGATCATTTGATCCGCAAACTTTGGATCAATATCTTTAAATACAGAAGCACCTATAGCAAACGATGAACTGAATTTGGCCGCCGTTGATGAAACGCCTGTCGAGCGATTTTTGTATTTGCCCAATCCTTGTGATTTTCCGGTAACAAAATAAACCGGCCGGTACACACCCAATCCATAACCACCAAGGGTATCTAAGGTTGGAAGCCGAAATCCGGCATGGTCGCGATCGTCGGCAATTTGATTGTACATCTCATTTTTTGCCGGGTTCATTTTTAGGAGCCATTCCAAACCCCAACGCGCCTCATCCAGAATATCGGGAATACTATTGGCGCCCGGCCTGCCATTCGCAGCAAACCGATCGCCGTAAACCGACGGATTTTGCTGATATGCAAACAGCAGCTGATAAATGGCATTGGCTGAAGTGGTGGTATATTGCAAATAATCAGACGCATCGTGCCAACCGCCAATCACATCGATGCGTTGTCCGGTTTTGGTAGGATGATCGACTATAATTCCATCGTGTGTGTGGCACGAATCGTTCAGGTAGGGGTTGAATCCACAACGCTGCTGCCGCATGTAATTCAGGATGAAGTCGGCAGTGCCGTTGTAAACATCAGGTGAGATCTGAAACGAAGGAGAAACCGATTTTCCAGCCTTCAGGAAATAACCGCCATTTTGCTGAAAAGTTGAAAAATTAAGCCGGTAAGCGCTTTGCTTTCCCCACATTTGGGCATCAGCAACTTCAGGTTTGCCCTCAAATACAAGCTTGCCCGAAAGTGTTTCAAACAACTGAAAAGTCGTGATTTCTTCTTTTTCGTCAGAAATAAATACGGCTATTTTAACCGACAGTGGGATATAACCCAGTTGATTTATCCTAATATATCTGGAAGCAATTGTTTGAATGGAGAACAAACAAAACAATACGAGGAATAAATAGATTTTCATACTTGCAAAGGTATTGGATTAGGCCGACCAGACTCGCAAACAGACCGCTATATGTAAAACAATTACTAAAACACCATTACTATAGCCTGAATGTCGAATCAGAATCAAAAATAGTGTATTTAATTAAATCCAATATTGTATTACGCTCATATAATTCCTGTAACTTTTGCCTATTTACCTATCTTTGTTGCATCAATTGAAATGCAAACCAACAAACCAATCAAATGAAACTTATTGCGGACAGCGGATCTACCAAAACCTCCTGGAAACTGATCGAAAATTCGGGAGAAGTAAAAAACATAAAAACCTCCGGGCTCAATCCTTATTCACAATCAGAGGAAAGCATTTCTCAGGAAGTTGAAAAAGTTCTTCTTCCGGAAACAGGAACCGACATTCAGGAAATCTACTTTTATGGGGCCGGAATTATCAATGCTGAAAAGGGCGACATTATCCGGAGGGCTTTAAACCGGATTTACCCTGAAGCAAGCATTGAAACTTACAGCGATGTTTTGGGTGCAGCGCGCGCCTTGTTTGGCGATCAGCCAGGGATTGCCTGTATTTTGGGTACCGGATCGAATGCTTGTTTGTACGATGGTAAGCAAATTACGCAGGGCATTTCTCCGCTTGGTTTTATTTTGGGCGATGAAGGAAGCGGTGCGGTTATGGGCCGGAAGCTTTTGGGCGACTATTTTAAAGAAGTGATGCCGCCGCGTTTACGCGAAGAATTTACCAAACGGTTCGAATTGACTCGTGAAGAAGCGCTAAACCGCGTTTACCGCGCCGAAAAACCGAATCAGTTTCTGGCGCAGTTTGTTCCATTTTTGTCGGAACACACCAATTCTGCTTATTGTCAGGAGTTTGTCCAGCATAATTTCATGGAGTTTTTTGAACGAAATGTGAGTAAATTGCCCGATTACACGAAATATCCAATCGGTTTTATTGGTTCGGTGGCTTTCCATTTTAGCCAGATACTGAACAATACGGCCAGCTATTTTGGCTTTGAAGAAATTGCAATCCTCAAAGAACCAATTGATGGGTTGGAAAAATACCATAAATAAACGTTGCGAGTTACGAGTTGACCCGAAACCCGTAACTTGCAACACGCAACATTATATAAAACATGACTATATGACAACCACCAGTACCACCGAAGCCGATTCGTTGTATAACGATCTGGAGAAGAAATCAGTCAAAGAGCTTTTGCTAAGTATTCACGAAGAAGATAAAAAGGTATTGCCAGCAGTGCACGAGGCAATTCCGCAGATTGAAAAACTGGTGGAAGAAGTTTATCAGCGCATGAAAAAAGGTGGACGGCTGTTTTACCTGGGCGCCGGAACCAGCGGTCGGTTGGGTATATTGGATGCTTCGGAAATTCCGCCAACTTTCGGGGTTGGTCACGATTTGGTTATTGGATTGATTGCCGGTGGCGACCGCGCCATTCGCAAAGCCGTTGAAATGGCCGAAGACGACGAAGAACAGGCCTGGAAAGACCTTGAAAAATACGAGTTAAACCAGTTGGATTCCATTGTTGGAATTGCCGCTTCGGGCCGCACGCCTTATGTGGTTGGCGCAGTCAGAAAAGCACGCACAGAAGGCATCCTGACCGGCTGCATCGTGAATAACCGGGGTAGCATTTTGGCGCAAAGTGTAGATATTCCGATTGAAGCGATTGTTGGCCCTGAATTCCTGACCGGCAGCACCCGGATGAAATCGGGGACTTCACAAAAACTGATCCTGAACATGATTACCACTTCGCTGATGATTAAGCTCGGGCGCGTAAAAGGCAATAAAATGGTGAATATGCAACTCACCAACCAAAAACTGATTAACCGCGGCACCCGCATGATTATGGCAGAACTGGGATACGACGAAGTAAAAGCCAAACGTCTGCTGCTGTTGCACGGATCTGTAAATGCAGTTTTGGAAGCTGAAAAAGAAGGAAAATAAAAATCAATCAATTCGTTGAAAATAGGAAAAGCCGGAAGTGGAAACTGCTTCCGGCTTTTTGTTTTTATTCGTTGATGTACCTGTAGTCAGCCGCTGAATAGCTTTTCGCTTCGATCGGTTGGGTGGGTTAAATAAACTCAGTTTACAAAACGCTGATTACTAATCAACCTTAGTTTCTTCAAATTTACAGCATATCCGAACGAGCAAGGGGTAATTGAATTATTCCGAAGAAATATTCTTTTATTCCGAAGAGTAATTCATTTATTCTTCGGAATAAATGTTTCCCGCTTTGGAGTAATTCAATCTTGCTTCGGAATAATTCATTTATTCCAAAGCATAATTCATTTATTCCGTGGAGTAATTCATTTATTCCGAAGCATAATTCATTCTTGCTTCGGAGTAATTCATTTATTCCAAAGCATAATTCATTTATTCCAAAGCATAATTCATTCTTGCTTCGGAATAATTCATTTATTCCGAAGCAAGATTCTTTTACTCCAAAGAATAGTTCATTCTCTCCGCGGAATAAAACCTTTCAGTACAATAGTGATACGATGACTTAAAGTCACCCGACTACTAACCAGAGTTCGATATTAAATTGAATAGTTGATCGTTGAAAAACAGCAAGTTAATAAGGTTAAATATACTTGTGTGCAAAATTCATACTACGGTTTGGTTCAAAAAATAAGGTTTTAAAACCTTATCGTATGTTTTTTTGACCTTAATAGAAGTTCAAAGACCCACGAAAACAAGCTTATATACCTTATTTTTAAAATATGATCATGTATCTTGTTTCGAATTCTGTTATTAGTCTCCGATCATACTTTACACCCTCATTGCCTACGCGCCTCAGCTAGGGCACGCTTGTATGGCTCACAAACAAGGCTTTGTTCTGCACAACCTGTTCCTCTAACCATTCAACTCAACACATCAAATATTCCAGCATCTTTTGGTTAATTCCGGAACGCTCCTACAAATTATTGATTGGAATCGTAAAATAAAATATCGAACCTTTTCCTAGAGTGCTTTCTAACCATATTATTCCGCCAAGCATCTCCACATAGGCTTTAGAAATTGTCAATCCCAAGCCCATTCCTTCAATGTTTCGCCTAAGCGATTCGTCGCCTTGTCTGAATTTATCAAAAATGATTCCCTGTTTTTCTTCAGAAATACCAATGCCGGTATCTTTTACAAAAAAAACCAAGTTACAATCACCATCTACCACTCGAAAACTATATCCAAATTCGATAGAGCCTGCTTTAGTAAATTTTAATGCATTTTTTACCAGTTTAGTAAGTATCACAAAGACTTTTTCCTTATCTGTACTTATGATTGTTTCCTCTGAGGACGAAGGAATTCTGTAAAAAATATCGATTCCCTTTTGCTTTGCCTCAAGCTTAAATAAATCATAAACAGATTTAATTTGCTTGTCAATGTTAGTCTCTGAAAAGTCTATCTTAACCTGATTTGATTCAATTTTAGAAATACAGATAATATCGTCAACCACATTAAGAAGATGCCGTCCGCAATGATCAATAACCCGAAGGCAATTCTCCTGTTGTTCAGTTACAAATCCAGAATCTTTTAATAATTCGGTATAACCAAGGATTCCGTTCATGGGAGTTCTGATCTCATGACTCATATTGGCTAAAAAAGTTGATTTTAAACGGTCGCATTCATCTGCCCGAATTAAGGCTTCTTTGAGCTCATTATCTTTCAATTCAAGCTTACTATTTAATTCATCCAGTTCCATGTTCATTAGAAGGAGATTCTTTTCTCTTTGAATCAATTCAAAGGGTTTATCAATTCTGGGATTAATCCTTTGTACAAGTCCGTGTATCTCATGCAAATTTCCTTCATAATCCCTTAAAAACACAAAGTCGACAGACAACAACATGGCTGATCCATCAATCGAACGGTATTCTGTTTCAAGCGTTAAATGTCTATGATTACCATAGTCTAAAAAATTTCTAAGTGCCATTTCTTCATGAAGAAGTTTTTCTAACTTCTTCATACTTTTGATACAGATTACATTTTCAATGGAT
>Ga0302293_10001113_pt1 | contig 13626 bp, 15 predicted proteins | sample III_Fen_N2_2_FD_198758 | JGI IMG/M metagenome (GOLD analysis project Ga0302293, IMG submission 198758) | Peat permafrost microbial communities from Stordalen Mire near Abisko, Sweden - III_Fen_N2_2 | ecosystem: Environmental > Terrestrial > Soil > Wetlands > Permafrost | place: Sweden: Abisko...
ACATTGCATGAATTGGCTGCTGCTCTTGGAAATGACTCTTACTCGCTTTATCGTGCTATGCCCAATACAGCCGCAGATGTGCAAGAAAGTATGACAGCACTGAGTTCGCTCAATGATCCGCTCAACAAAAAAGCAGAAGTTGAAGAACTGTTCAACGCCATCGGGCAAACGGTTTGGATAGACGAACAATTGATGGAATCGGCCACCATACTTGGAGCTTGTGGCATTGCCTATGCCCTGCGATTCATTCGCGCCATGATTCAAGGTGGAATTGAAGTGGGATTTGATGCCAAAACAGCGAATACCATCGTGAGTCAAACGGTAAAAGGCGCCGCGCAATTGCTCATTCAAAACGGACTCCACCCGGAAGAAGAGATTGACAAAGTGACCACTCCGAAAGGATGTACCATTGTGGGGTTAAACGAAATGGAACACAGCGGATTCAGTTCGGCGCTGATCAAAGGGATTGTGACGTCGTATCAGAAGATTGAGCGGAAGTGAGCCTCCTGTAGGCCAGTAAAAATGGACTTCTTTGAAATGTGTAAAAGTTTAAAAGTGCGCAATTTTAAATTTCTAAACCTTTAAAATTTTAGAATTTTCTCTGAAAAATTCACCCTAAAATTTCCAAATTCGCCAAATGGCAAATTTGGAAATTTGGCACTTTTCTCGCAAAAATCACCCCATCCTTCCTTTCAAAACCTCCAGTACCTCGTTCATCGAAACCACTTTCGCCCGCAGTAAAATCAAGTAGTGAAACAGCAAATCTGCTGATTCTTCCACAAACAAGTGCGGTTCGTTGCGCATGGTGTCAATTACCACCCCGAAAGGCTACACCATTGTAGTATCAAACGAAATGGAACACAGCGGATTTAGCCCGGCACTGATTAAAGGAATTGTGACGTAATATCAGAAGATTGAGCGGAAGTAAATACGGGTGAACTCTATATTATCCCATTGAATGGAACCCGACCTTGTTTCCTTCTGTGTCGATAAAAAGTGCAATAAAGCCGTTGTTACCAATAGCAGTTTTCGGCAGAATAACTGTTCCACCGGCGCTTTCTACTCTGCTTAATGGAACCGAAAGATCATTTCCGCCATCTAAGTAAACAGTTGTACCGATCATTGCAGGAACAAAGTTTTCACCGCAAGCAATTGCTCCGCCAAATCCGCCTTTTTGTGAGTCAGACGGTAAATAAGCATATTGCATATTTGGATTGGGGTCTACATGAATTTGAACATCTAACACTGTAGCATAAAATGCGTTTGCTCTAGCGAAATCTGTTGCCGGGATTTCAAACCAATTTAAAGTATTCACCATGTTTAGTAAAGTTTATACGTTATTATTAAAGTTTATTGTTTTACATTTTAGTTATGAAGGAATTTACACAACTTCATAAATGGCGTTGATATTTCCTTTTGTTGCTTTTGAATACGAACAAATTGACTTTGTCGCTTCTACCAGTTTTTTTGCAGTATCATAATCCACATCGTTTATTTTGACAAGAAGATGCGCACCAAGATCATAATTGCCGTTATCATGTAAAACACCAATTTTAGCTGTTACTGTAACTTCTCCAATGTTGACTTTTTCAATTCCTGCAGCAATTGTTACACTCGTACCAAAACAAGCCGACCAAGCTGCTGCGAAAAGTTGTTCTGGATTGGTTGCACCACCCGCACCTCCCATTTCTGTGGGAAATCTGATATCGACATCCAATAAACCGTCTGATGATGTTGCGTGACCGTTACGACCTGCTAAGGTTGTCACTTCTGCTTCATAGATTTTTTCCATTTTAAATTTTTGTTTAATTGTTTATTCGCTTTTGAATTAGATTCTACAATTGCTCTTGTAATTCAACTGATGTTACTTGAGATGTTTTTACTTTGTTTTATTTTTGTAGTGCAAATATTCAGAGTTAGAATAAATAAAACAAGTAGGACTTTTAAAATGTGTAAGTATGAATAACAATACTAATATTGATAATCAGGAAGTTAAAAATGATAAAATAATGGTTTTTGATGAATTATCTTGCCCCGTAACTGCAACTATGCAAGTTTTAGGTGGAAAATGGAAAGCAATTTTAATTAATGCAATCTATCATACCTCTCCTGCAAGGTTTGGGGAATTGAAGCGAAGTGTAAAGGGAATTACTCAATCAATGCTTACTCAGCAGTTGAGAGAATTAGAAGATGATGGAATAATAAGCCGGAAAATTTATGCTGAAATCCCACCCAGGGTTGAATACACATTAACCGAGTTTGGGCTTACGTTATCGCCAATAATGCTCTCAATGGCGAAATGGGGGGAAGAATACAGAATGAAAAAGCAAAAGGTGTAATGGGCAATTTTTAGCAAGCCTTTTTCAATCAACGATTGTATGTAAGAACCTTTTTTCGGCGCTGATAAAAGGGATTGTGACGTCGTATCAGAAGATTGAGAGGAAGTGAGGGAGCTTTTGTGCGTTGATAACAATTGAGTTACAGCCAACAATAACGTTTCGCGGCTAGGCATAGTTGCGGATTTAAAAAACAAAACCGTCTTAACCGAGAAAGTTCATTAAAAGTACAAAAGCAAATGCGCAAATGCCAGAAATTTCGCGAAGCACCTTAATTTGCATTTGCGAACTTGCACAAAGCCGCAATTGTGCTTAGCCGCTGTTATGCGTTCGGCTTTCTTTAGTCGATAGCTTTACTACTGTATTACAAGTTTTTGTGTCGTCTCGTTTTTATCGAGGTCTGTTACTTTCACAAAGTAGATCCCTTTTGCTTGCATGTTTAAATCTATTGTCGTGTTTTGCGATTTGATCTCGCTTCTATAAATTAATTCGCCAAGAATGTTATAAATTCTAATTTCTTTCATTCGATCTCCGGTCGTTGATACTGTAAATATTGATGTTGTCGGATTTGGAAATATATTTAAGCTAATATTTTCATTAATTTCATTTATGTCTGTATACACATAATTAAGAGCCAACAAAGAATCCGAACTTATGCAGATGTCATCCAAGTAATAATAGTTTTCTGGGGGGAATGTGGTGTTTGTAATTCTTAAAGTATCAGTCTGAGAATTATCAAAAAAGTTTCCAATCATTAAATACTGATAAGCTGAATCTGCGATAAAAGACCCAAATATTGTGGTCCAATTAACTGTGTCAGTTACAATAGCGGTCGAAAAAACTTTCGCACTATTAGTTAGAGGTGCGGGATTTACTCCACTATACGGAACCATAGAAAATTTTATTCCCATCTTATTTGTAGCAAATACTAAGCTTTGGGTGGGATTTATTGCCAAAGCAACCTTAAAAGAACAAAAATATTTCGCTCCTAGAATAAGAGGACTTGAAAGTGTCTGTCCAACAAATTCTCTGTAGTTACTCGTCATGGTATATGCGCCAAAACCTGCATAGGCGATTCCACTTGATGGTTGCTGGTAACCAGCCCAATTATTTGGAACAGAGACATCTTGGAATCCAGCACCGGGTGAGACATAACAAGGATGAAAATAATCTGGTGAATAGCCAAAGCTAGTCCACCCTGTACACCGATTTAATTGGTCCACATAGTCCGGGCAAAGACTATATATTTCAAAGCTGGGATTCTGCACAAGATTCACTTGTGCTTTCCCATTCATTGAAATCACTCCAAATAAAATATGTAAGTAAAGTCGTTTCATTTTTTTCGTCCATTCGGTTCTTACTACGTCTACAAAGCTGACGCATAACTTAACCTTACAACCAATTAGAATCGAATATATCCCAGAATTTCAACAACTTAAAAATTTCAGAAAACCCGCCTTATTCGTGAATGTGTTTGTTCGTCAGTAAGTTCTGCTTCAATAATAGCAATAAAAGTTGAGTTCGCAAACACCAATGCCACTTTTTAAAACGATTCCTGATATATCACGCATTTTCCGGATTTATCACCAAAACATCACCCCATCCTTCCCCTCAAAACTTCCAACACCTCACTCAACTCCACCCCTTTCGCCCGCAGCAAAATCAAGTAGTGAAACAGCAAATCAGCCGATTCTTCCAAAAATAACTGCGGTTCGTTGCGCATGGCTTCAATCACCACTTCAACGCCCTCCTCGCCTACTTTCTGGGCAATTTTCGGCAAGCCTTTTTCGATCAGCGATTGAATGTAAGAACCTTCTTTGGGCGTAGTAAACCGGTCTTGAATGGTTTGTTCCAGTTGAGCGAGTATTCCCAATCCGGTTGGTGATTGCGCTTCAAAACACGAAATCGCTCCGGTGTGACACGTCGGTCCGTCGGGAATGGCTGTTATCAACAACGCATCTTTATCGCAATCGGCTGACCAGGAAACCAACCTCAGAAAGTTGCCCGAAGTAGCGCCTTTTACCCAGATTTCTTGCCGGGAACGACTGTAAAAAGTCACGATTCCGGTGTCAATTGTTTGACGAAGCGTTGTTTCATTCATGTATCCCAACATCAACACTTGTTGCGTTCGGGCATCTTGTACTATTGCGGAAATCAATCCGTTGGTATCGTAATTCAAAGTTGGGTTCATCTGATGCGTATTGTTTGTTTGAGTTGTTGTTTGAGTTCGGGAATCGGCAATTCTCCGTAGTGAAAAATACTGGCTGCCAGTCCGCCGGTTACATTGGTTTCAGTAAATAATGTTTCGAAATGCTGAACGGTTCCGGCTCCACCTGATGCGATAATCGGCACATTCACCCGTTGCGTGATTTGTCGGTAAAAATCAATCGCGAAGCCGTTTTTGGTTCCGTCACCATCCATGGAAGTGATCAATAATTCTCCGGCTCCGCGCTTTACGGCTTCTTCTATCCATTCCACCGCATCGAGGCCCGTATCGCGCTTTCCTCCATGCGTGTGAACTGTAAATCCGTTATCCGTTTTTCGAATATCGACAGCCACCACCACACACTGTTTCCCGAATTGAGCAGAAAGTTCGGTGATCAGTTCCGGACGTAAAATAGCCGATGAATTCACCGAAATCTTATCAGCTCCGGCGCGTAATAACTGAAAAGCCGTTTCTACCGAAGCAATGCCACCGCCCACTGTAAACGGAATATCCACCTGAGCAGCAACTGCTTCTACAATTGGTAAAAAGGTGGAACGTACTTCGTTGGTTGCCGAAATATCCAGTAATACCAACTCGTCAGCGCCTTGTTCGGCGTACAATTTTGCGAGTTGTACCGGATCTCCCGCATCGCGAATGGACTCGAAGTTGATGCCTTTGACCGTTCTTCCGTTTTGGATATCGAGGCAGGGAATAATGCGCTTATACACGTTCATCGTTGAAAGTTTTTAAGGATTCTAAACTGATTTTCCCTTCCAATAAGGCTTTTCCGACCACACAGCCCCAACAACCGATAGCGCGCAATTGCTCTAAATCGGCCATCGTTTCAACACCGCCACTGGCAATCCATCGCTGATTGGGGTAATTGCGAATCAATTCCGTGTATAAATTGACACTTGGTCCGGTTCCTGTTCCGTCTCTTCGAATATCCGTGGTGAGAATCGTTAAACCGGCGATTTCGGAATAGAAATCCATTACCTGAGCCAACGATTTGCCTGAACCGTCTTGCCATCCGTTGATTTTCACAGTTGTTCCGTCTGTATCGATCGCTAAGACAAATTGCTCACTTCCGAAAAGATTGATCCACGATAGTACCAAAGCCGGATCGGTTACGGCCAAACTTCCGATCACAACTTGTTTGGCGCCTGCATTTAGAATTGTTTGGACATCGTTGACGGTTTTTACTCCTCCTCCAAAATCTACGTTCAAGTTGGTAGAAGCCGTGATTTCTTCCAAAACGGAAGTGTGAACTAATTGACCTTTCTTCGCTCCGGAAAGATCTACCAAATGCAAGGCATCCAAGCCAAACTGAGCTATTTGGCGGGCATATTCCACCGGATTGCGGGAATAAGTCGTTTGTTGATCAAAATCGCCCTGAAACAGGCGCACCACTTGTCCGTCTATTAAATCAATTGCAGGTATTGCTTTCATTGTTGTAAAAATTGGGTGAGTATTTTTGCTCCTTGTTCACTGCTTTTTTCCGGGTGAAATTGCACCCCGTAGAAGTTGTTGCGTTTCAATGCGGCTGAAAACGGTTGTCCGTAATCACAGGTTCCCCAGGTATCTTCGCAGATAGAAGCTTTATAGCTGTGCACGAAATAGTAGGCATTCGTTCCTTCCTGATCAGAAAATTGCACGTCGTTCCAGCCCATGTGTGGCACAATTACCTCATTTGGGATGATTTCGATGCGCGAACGAAAAACGCCCAGCCCTTTCACATTTCCCTCTTCAGTGAACTCGCATAACAACTGCATTCCCAAACAAATTCCCAAAACAGGTTGTTTTAAGGTTGGAATCAACAAATCCAGTTGCTTCGATTTCAACTGTTGCATGGCGGTTTGCGCGTGCCCAACTCCGGGAAACACCACATGCGAAGCTGTTGAAATGAGCTCGGAATCAGCAGAAATAACCGGTTCTATTCCCAATCGTTTAAAGGCTTGCTGCACAGAAAATAGGTTTCCTGCTCCGTAGTCAATGATCACTACTACCATCATAAATTGTTTTTAGTTGTAGGAAGCACATCGTAATTTCCCGAACGACGTTTTGCCATCAATAAAGCCTTGGCAAATGCCTTAAAAACAGCTTCCACCTTGTGGTGTTCATTTTCACCTATTGCTTTAATATAGATGTTACATCTTGCTGAAAAACAAATACTTTTAAAAAAGTGATGGACCATTTCAGTCGGCAACTTACCTACAAACTCTCTTTTTAGTTCCACATCCCAAATCAACTCGGCTCTTCCACCGAAGTCAATGGCACACGTGGCAAAACAATCGTCCATTGGCAAAGAAAATCCATAACGTTCGATCCCGCGTTTTGAACCGAAAGCCTGATCGATGGCCTGACCGAGCGTGATGGCAGTATCTTCAATGGTGTGGTGCTCGTCGATCTCCAAATCGCCTTTCATTTCAATTTTCAAGTCAAGTTGTCCATGGCGCGCGATTTGGTCCAACATGTGGTCGAAAAAAGCGATTCCGGTTGAGCAGGAAGCATTGCCCGTTCCATCCAAATCGAGTTCGATGGCACAATCTGTTTCAGCAGTTGTTCGTCGCACGCTTACTTTTCGAATTCCCAATCGCAATTGTGTCAGCAATTCGTCCCAATCGCCCACAGTGCGCTGAATAAACGGTTGTAAATCTTCCTGTGACACGCTCAATTCGGCATTGCCCAACTCACTTTCCGAACGAATAAAAAAGGCCTTACAACCTAAATTTTTCGCCAATTCAACATCCGTGAGCCGATCACCGATTACAAACGAGTTTTCCAAATCGTATTCTTCACTGAAATAGCTGGTCAATAATCCGGTACGCGGTTTTCTGGTGGGCGCGTTTTCTTCCGGAAAGCTTCGATCAATACAGATTTCATCAAACACAATTCCTTCGTTTTGCAACACAGAAAGCATCAGATTATGCGGACCGATAAATTCATCATACGGAAAAGCCTCCGTTCCTAAACCGTCTTGATTGGTCACCATTACCAGCTTGTATTCTTTCCAGGAAACAATGGTTTTTAAGGCAGAAATAGCACCTTCCAGAAATTCCATTTTTTCAAAACGATCGATCTGATAACCCGCCGGTTCTTTGATAATAGTGCCATCACGGTCGATAAAAAGTACTTTTTGCTTAGTCATTGTAAAATTGTTTGAGTTGGGTTAAAAAACGAGTGTTTTCGGCTTCAGTTCCAATGGTTACACGCAAGGTTTCAGCGCAATTGTACTGCGAACTTCTATTGCGCACCACTACACCCGCTTCAGCCAGAGAATGGTACAAGGCGATTGCATCTGCCACACGAAACAGGATAAAATTGGCTTCGCTTGGAAAAACTTCCAGCACGCCTTTTTGTTGGCTCAATTCGTCGAACAAACGATTACGCTCTGCAATGATGGTGGCGATAACGGATTTCCAATCGGTTGACTGAAGCAAGTTAACAGCCGTTTCCTGCACCAACGAACTCAGGTTATACGGTGGTTTGATGGTATTCAGGGCTGCAATCCATTCAATATTCGCAATGGCCATACCGATGCGCAATCCTGCCATTCCATAAGCTTTGGATAAGGTTTGTACCACCACCAAATTCGGAAATTCATTCACCAACTCGCTCATGGAAGCTTGTTCACTGAAATCGATGTAGGCTTCGTCGACTATCACTATTCCTTTGTACGTGCGTAAAACCGAGCCAATAGCTTCTTGCGAAAACAGATTTCCGGTCGGATTATTCGGGTTGCAAATGATCAGCGCCCGTGTTTCGGCAATTTCTTCACTCAATTGTGACCAATCGACCTCAAAACGTTCGTTGAGCAGAATGCGTTTTGTGGACAAGCCGTTGATGCGTGCTAACACATCGTACATACCGTACGAAGGATCTAAAAACGCAATTGTATCCTGAAACGGCGTACAGGTCAATCGCAACAAAAGATCGAGCACCTCATCCGAACCATTTCCCAGAAACAGGTTTTCTACTGGAATAGTTTTTAGTTCGGAAATGGTTTGTTTCAATGTTCTTTGTAACGGATCAGGATAACGATTCCATGAAGTGACCGATGCATTTTCATTGGCATCCAGCCAACTACCGGCGTTGCCTTTAAATTCGTCACGTGCCGAGCTGTAAGGAATAATCCCACGTAAATCTTCTCTGATAAACTGTTTCATGATTGCTGTTGTTGATTGGTTTGAGCCATTAATCGCACTTCGATGGCATAGGCATGCGCTTCCAACTGCTCGGCTTTCGCCAACTCAATCACCGTATTTCCCAAGTTGTTCAAGCCAGTTTCTGAAACACGCTGGTAGGTGATCTTTTTCACGAACGAATCGAGCGAAACACCGCTGTAAGCACGCGCAAATCCGGCTGTTGGCAAGGTGTGATTGGTTCCGGAAGCATAATCACCAAAGCTTTCGGCGGTAAATTGTCCTAAGAAGACCGATCCTGCGTTCACAACCTGTCCCAATACTTCTTGCTCGTATTTCCCAATTAAAATCAGGTGTTCCGGCGCGTATTGATTGATGATTCCAGCCCATTCTGAAGAATCGACCACAATCGCTACGCTGTTTTCCAATGCCTGAAGGGCAACGGAAGCTCGAGGAAGTCGTTCCAACTGTTCCGTTAACGCTTGTTGAATGGACCCGACAAATGCTTCCGAATCGGTCACTAAAACGACTTGACTATCGGCTCCGTGTTCTGCCTGCGCCAATAAATCGGCCGCGATAAAAGCCGCAGGAACCGAATCATCCGCCGCTACCAATACTTCCGACGGACCCGCAGGCAGATCGATGGCTATTCCCAATTGCTGCGCGTATTGTTTGGCGGCCGTTACATACTGATTACCCGGACCGAACAATTTATCCACTTTCGGAATGCTTTCCGTACCGATCGACATGGCCGCGATAGCCTGGGAACCGCCTACTTTATAGATTTCGGTGATTCCGGCAACCGAAGCCGCAAACAAAATAGCAGGGTGAATAGAACCGTCTTTTGCAGGTGGTGTACATAAAATGCGCACCGGACAAGCGACAATTTTGGCAGGAATTCCAAGCATCAAAACCGTTGAAAAAAGCGGAGCCGTTCCACCAGGAATGTACAAACCAACCGATTGTACAGGAACCGATTTTCGCCAGCAAGTAACGCCCGCAGTGGTTTCAATGACTTCCACTTCTTGTTGTTGGGAAGTGTGAAAACGCTCGATATTCGCAGCAGCGGTAAGAATTGCCTTTTTTAAAGAATCGGGCAATAACTCATTCGTTAACTCAATTTCCGCTTCAGAAACCTTTAGTTGATCGAGTTGTACTCCGTCGAATTGCTCGGTGAATTTCAATAAAGCCTGATCACCGTTTTGTTCGACCTCCCGAAAAACGTTGCGAATGGTTTCATCGAGTTGCACAGCCTCCATTTTCGGACGTTTCAGCACTTCTGTGATTGTTTCTTGTGTTGGATTTACGACTAGTTTCATGTTTCGTATCGTTTTCATTAATTCACCATTTTTTCGATCGGAACCACCAAAATGCCTTGCGCCCCGACTTCTTTGAGTTGTTGTACGATGTTCCAAGTATCTTTTTGCTTTACCACAGAGTGCACACTCACCCAGCCTTCAACTGCCAAAGGCAACACCGTTGGACTCTTCATGCCCGGCAAAATGGCGCAAATGGTTTCGAGTTGGTCAACCGGTGCGTTTAAGAGAATGTACTTATTGTCTTTGGCCGCCAACACCGATGTGATGCGAAAAACCAATTGATCGAGCAAAGGTTGTTTCTCCACATCAAAATTGGCGCCTTTGATCAGCACTGCTTCCGATTCCAGAAAAGGAAACACTTCGCGCAGGTTGTTCTGAAAGAGCGTATTTCCTGTAGAAACGATGTCTGCAATAGCATCCGCCAAATCCAACGACGGAGCAATTTCTACCGAACCTGAAATGGTGTGAATATCAGCTGTTACACCTTGTTTTTCTAAGTATTTGCGCACTGTATTCGGGTACGAAGTCGCGATGCGTTTTCCGGCCAAATCACTCGCCTGTTGAATGGTCGAATTCTTCGGAACGGCAAACGATACGCGGCATTTAGAGAAATCAAGCGGAAGCACCACTTGCACCGGAGTCTCGTCTTCTTCCAATAAGTTTGAACCGACAATCCCGAGATCCACCACTCCGTCGGCTACATACTGCGGAATATCACTGTTGCGTAAAAACAGTAATTCTGCCGGATAATCGGACGTAATCACTTTTAGTTGTCCTTCGCGGTAATCGACTTTTAGTCCGCATTCGCGTAATAATTTGAGTGAGCCTTCCTGGAGTCTCCCCGATTTTTGTAATGCAATAATCAAGCGTTTCATATTGTTTTGTTTGTGCTTGACTTTCAAGAAGAAATCGGATGTCGGAAGAAAATGACAACAAAAAACCCGCTTGAAAGCCAAGCGGGTTAAAATTTTGTATAGATACAATCATCTCACCAATGCGCCTAGCAGTGCAAATGATGATGATGATGGAATAATTGTGTCATTTTCATGAGGCAAATGTAGTAAAGAAATCGATTTAGCAAACAGGTTCCCACTTTTTTATTCCCTCAAAATAAGATGGCATTTATCTCAGCTAGCTGAGACGTTACTGCACTAACGCTTGTTTGATCAAAAGTTATGCTTTTTCTTTCCCACTAATTCACGAATTATAGCGTGCCTAACGGACACGCTTTTTCATTGTAATTAACAGAATATTGAACGTAAATGAAATAAGGACGTGTTAAAAAAATTCGATAAATTCTTTCAAAAACCGAATCGTTTTTTCTTAATGGCGATCAGTTGCTTTTTGTAATCAGACCCGTCATCGTTTTTTGCAATTCCTTTGAGTGATTTCAAACGAGATGAGTAGTCCGATTCGTTATAGACTGTAAGGGCACGCTTTGTTTTCATTTTTGATTTATTTCGAACCTAAAAATACAAAAAACCATGTTTCAACACTAAAATAAGACTATTTAAAATAGATAAACTAAATAATAGATTGATTTTGAGTATTGGATAGAAACATTGATTTTACCAAAAATCTCCATCCAACACCAAAAATCAAGCATCAAACATCTAATAAATCAAGCATTTAACGTATACTCCACCGAAATAGCCGTATTCAACAATTTAGAAATCGGGCAGTTTTGTTCTGCATCTTTTACCAATTCAGCAAATTTATCCGCATCAATAGACGGGACAGTTGCTTTCAGGGTTAAATGAGACTTAGTGATTGATCCATCTTCCATTGTAATGGCACACGTTGTTTCTAATTCGGTCGGTTCAAATCCGGCACCGCCAAGGTTAAAGCTCAATTTCATGGTAAAACATCCGGCATGTGCCGCTGCGATCAATTCTTCCGGGTTGGTTCCTACTCCATCTGCAAAACGCGAATTAAACGAGTATTGCGTAGCTGATAAAACCGTACTTTGTGTTGTTAAATGACCTTTTCCTTCTTTTCCAGATCCGTTCCAAACGGCTGTTGCTTTTCTTACCATACAGTTATTTTTTTAAAGGTTTTAAATCATAAATGCCCCGTAATTCGGCAAATTCTTTTTCCATATTCAATCCAAGATCGATCAGTTTTCCGGTGCGGACATCGAAAACCCAACCATGAACCGACGGCAATCCCGTACTGTACCATGAACGTTGCACATGGTCAATCTTGATCACATTGAGGCATTGCTCCAACACATTTAATTCTACCAAGCGGTCGAATCGTTTTTGCTCTTCCTCAATTTCATCCAATTCTAAGCGGTGAAAACGATATACATCACGCAAGGTTTGCAGCCACGAGTTCAGCTGTCCCATATCACTCGGATTCATGGCAGCTTTCACGCCACCACATTCGTAATGTCCACAAACGATAATGCGTTTTACTTTTAAAAACTCAACGGCGTATTGCACCACGGCATTCACATTATTATCAGTGGTAATCACCAAATTAGCAATGTTACGGTGCACGAAAATCTCTCCAGGTTCAGCGCCCATCAACTCTTCGGCGGTTACACGACTATCAGCACAACCGATGTAGAGATATTCCGGGTTCTGTCCTTTTGCCAGTTTTTCAAAGTAATTGAGGTCAATGGAAAGCTTATGAGCAACCCATTCTTCGTTGTTTTTGAATAGTTCTTTGAAATTAATCATTGTTTGTATGGTTACAGGGTTTTACAACTTTAAACAAAGATGAAGAAACTTACTGACACGTGCACAAATTTTTAAACACAAAGACACAAAGGAATGCGACAAGTTTGACGTGCTAAAAGATCACAAAGGTGATTTCAGGTAGAACATTTAATCTGTGTTCTTGAACGCATTTTTAATAGAAATTAGCGTTTTTGAGCGTCTCGTATTCAAGTAAAAGTAAAAGTTCGACATACTAAAAGGTCATGAAGAGCTCTATAATAGAAGGTCTTTGTGAACTTACATACGTCTAACCGTCCAAAAAAAACTTTGCTCCTTCGCTGAAGCTTCGGCGAAAGCTTTGTGTCTTTGTGGTGCTTTTTTTTGAATCAAGGATTACCCTTTCATCAACTTAGCCGCGTCAGGCGCGAAATAGGTCAAAATGCCATCTGCACCGGCTCTGCGGATACTCAGCAACATTTCCATCATGGTGCGTTCGTAATCCAACCAACCGTTTTTAGAAGCAGCATACACCATCGCACATTCGCCGCTCACATTGTAAGCTGTAATAGGTTGTGCGAAATTTTCTTTCAACAAATGAATGACATCGAGGTAACACAAAGCAGGTTTTACCATCAGGAAATCTGCTCCTTCGGCTACATCCAATTCTGCTTCGATTAAAGCTTCGCGCTTATTGGCCGGATTCATCTGATACGTTTTCTTATCGCCCGATTTCGGAGCAGAATTCAACGCCTCGCGGAAAGGTCCGTAAAAGGCACTAGCATATTTAGCGGTATACGACATAATGGATACATCCGTAAAACCGGCTTCGTCCAAATCATCACGAATTACACCTACTCGTCCATCCATCATATCCGACGGACCTACAATGTCAATTCCGGCTTGCGCTTGTGCCACCGCCATTCTTCCTAAAATAGGTAAGGTTTTATCGTTGACGATTTT
>Ga0302293_10001119_pt1 | contig 13585 bp, 11 predicted proteins | sample III_Fen_N2_2_FD_198758 | JGI IMG/M metagenome (GOLD analysis project Ga0302293, IMG submission 198758) | Peat permafrost microbial communities from Stordalen Mire near Abisko, Sweden - III_Fen_N2_2 | ecosystem: Environmental > Terrestrial > Soil > Wetlands > Permafrost | place: Sweden: Abisko...
TTCAATGGCCATTGAATATATCCTTGAGTATAACAATCGTTGCAATTATTGCCCTTTGTTTTGTTTCATCAAAGCTCAAATCATATCTTGCCGCTTCGACAGTCATTCTAAATGCTGTCTTAACTAGTCTTTTGGCAGTCGGTGCACTGAACGGCGAAATCAAAGAACTTCTTTTTCAGGGAAACATATTTTGGGGTGACATTCTCGTTCGCATTGACGGGCTGTCGGCCTGGTTCATTTTAATCGTCAATTTCACTTCTGTAACCGGCGTTATTTACGGTATTGGGTATTTAAAACCTTACATAAATTCAGCTCCGAAACTGGCCTTTCATTGGATTTTGTTTGTCATTTTTCACCTTTCGATGGTTTGGGTGTGCATGTTGCAACATTCGCTTGCCTTTTTGGTTGCCTGGGAGGTGATGTCTTTGTCTTCGATGTTGCTGGTTATTTTCGATCACGACAAGCCAAAAACCATAAAAGCGGGAATCAATTACCTGGTTCAGATGCACATCAGTGTAACGTTTTTAACCATTGGTTTTATCTGGGTTTATTTTCAGACGGGCTCGTTCAGCTTCGATGCTTTTCAAACTTATTTTGGTGCAAACAGCAACGTCTGGTTGTTCCTGATCTTTTTCGTTGGATTCGGCATTAAGGCCGGCTTTATTCCTTTGCACAGCTGGCTGCCTCATGCACACCCTGCCGCACCATCGCATGTGTCGGGTGTCATGTCCGGAGTGATTGTCAAACTGGGTATCTACGGAATTTTCAGGATTATCTCTTTCCTGAAAGCTGACTTTTTATTGTTGGGCGAAATTGTGGTAACCATTTCGGTTTTGACCGGAGTGTACGGAATACTGAATGCGGCTGTTCATCGCGATTTCAAACGGATGCTGGCTTATTGCACCATCGAAAATATTGGAATCATTGGCATTGGCATTGGCCTCGGACTGATGGGAATGGGCAACGATTCACCGGTTTTGTATTACCTCGGTTTTGGCGGAGCGCTGTTGCACGTCCTCAATCATTCGCTGTTTAAATCCTTGCTGTTTTATTCGGCGGGTTCGGTTTACCAGCAAACGCATACCCGCGACATGGATAAACTGGGCGGTTTAATAAAACAGATGCCAAAAACGGCTGTTCTTTTCCTGATTGGCGCGATTGCCATTGGCGGGTTACCACCTTTCAACGGGTTTGTTTCTGAGTTTATTCTCTATAGCGGACTTCTGGAAGGATTGAAATACAGTAATATAAGCCAGATTAGTTTGCTGGTGGTTACACTTGGCGGATTGAGCATCATTGGCGGTATTTCAGTTTTGACATTCACCAAAACCTTCGGAACGATTTTCCTTGGAAATCCAAGAAAACAGTATAAACATCAGCCGGTTGAGGTTTCTTCTCTGATGTTGATCCCTCAATATCTGATTGTTTTGGTCATGCTGAGTGTTGCTTTTCTACCGCAATTCTATTTGAACAACATTTTCGACCTGTTGGGAAATATAGGCAATGCCCGGTCGATTGTCGCACCTTCGGGATTAACCGCTTATTCTGAAAGTATTACAAATATTAATCTCTATTCGATCCTGTTTGTGGTAATTGTAGCTGCCAGTTGGGGTTTGCGTGCGCTTGTAATAAAAAGTAAATCTCAAAAGGTGGAGCCCACCTGGGGATGTGCCTATGTGGCACCAAACAGCCGAATGCAATACACGGGCAAATCGTTTTCGAAATCGCTGGGCAAAATATTTGGTTTTGTGTTGTTCGAAGAAAAGAAATTCAAAGAATTGGAAGCCGGAGAGATATTTCCGGAGAGCCGAAAATATGTATCGCATTATCAGGATTTTTTCGAATATCGCTTTATCAATTATATCACCCATCATCTGGTTTATGCGGCAAATTATTTTAAATTTATTCAGAATGGCCGGGTACAATCGTATGTATGGTATGGAATTGTGTTTATGGTGGCTATTTTTACCCTGACTGTTTTAACTGTTTTAAAATGAACTTGATAAAAGTTTTCATGGCAGTGCCGGTTTTGGCAATACTTATCATTCCCTTTCTGAAAGTAAAGGGGAAGGGTATTGTTTTGTTTGCGGCTATTGTGCTGAACGCTTTTCTTTCTGGTTCTCTGGCGCTTCAAACGTTGTCCGGACAATTTTTAGAGTTTTCATTCGCCGGAAGTTTGGTAACCGGTCCGGTTAACCTTCGGATGGATGCTCTTTCCGGATGGTTTATCCTGATCATCAATTTTGTTTTTATAACCGGCAGTTTTTACGGGCTTTTTTACATGAAAGCCTATCAGAAACAGGTGAATAACCTCACGCTGCACAGCATTGTTTTCGTTTTACTTCATACCGCACTGATTTGTCTTTGTGCCATACAAAATAGTCTGGTTTTCCTGATAGCTTGGGAAATCATGGCGCTTTCAGCCTTTTTCGCGGTGATATTCGAACACGAAAAGATGGCAACACTGAGTGCTGGTATAAATTACCTGATCCAGTCGCATGTTTCAATTGTATTTTTGATGCTTGGCTTTATTTGGGTAGCTCTTAAAACCGGTAGTTATGACTTTAATTCGCTGACTGCATACACCACCCAATATCCCGGAGCTTCGGGATTGGTTTTGTTTCTCTTTTTTTTCATTGGATTTTCCATCAAAGCCGGATTTGTTCCATTTCACACCTGGCTTCCGTATGCGCATCCGGCAGCTCCGGCACATATTTCAGGAATCATGTCGGGGGTAATCATTAAAATAGGGATTTTTGGAATGCTCCGGATGATCACTTTAATTAAGACCGATTATTATACGATTGGTCTTGTTATCATTGCCTTTTCTGTCATTTCTGGTTTGTATGGCGTGATGCTGGCCATCTTGCAACACAATCTTAAAAAGCTGCTCGCCTACCACAGCATCGAAAATATTGGCATTATCGGCATGGGAATCGGCATTGGGTGCATCGGTCTAGGTACTGGCAATTACCTGCTTGCTTCACTGGGTTTTGCTGGTGGACTTTTGCATACCTTGAACCATGCCCTGTTCAAATCGCTTTTGTTTTTTACCGCCGGAAATGTTTACCATGCCACGCACACGCTTCATATCGATCATTTGGGCGGGTTGATTAAGAAGATGCCGCAAACTGCTTTGCTTTTTCTGATTGCGGCCATTGCCATTTGCGGAATTCCGCCTTTCAACGGTTTTATTTCGGAGTTTATCATCTACAGTGGTTTCTATTATTGGATGCAGGGTTCGTTGATTGGCCCGTTGATGACCATCATATTTTCAGTGCTGGCCCTGGTTCTGATCGGTGGTTTGGCGCTGTTGTGCTTTACCAAAGCATTCGGAATTGTTTTCCTTGGTAATCCCCGTCAGAAATTTGACCACGAAGTGAAGGAAGTTCCTTTCTCACAACTTCTGCCGCTTTACCTGATTGCCTTTCTGATCGTGTTCATTGGCGTGTTTCCACAATTCTTTATGAATGTGCTATCGCAGCCAGTCAATCTTTTGGCTGGTCTTCCGACAATTTTGGATATGCCTTTCCCTGAAAAAACTGCTAAACTTCTCCAGCCGGTTACCTGGGGCACCTGGATTTTTATCCTGATCGGCCTGACGGTTTTTGGTCTCCGGAAGCTGGTCATGCAAAACCGGAAAGCTTCGGTTGAGCCTACCTGGGGTTGCGGATATATTGCGCCAACCGTAAAATTGCAATACACAGCCGGATCATTTGTCAGGCCATACAGCAAACTTTTCCGCCCATTTTTACTTTCCTCCAAGACTCAAAAAGAGGTTGAGGGTATTTTTCCTTCAGGAGGTTCGTATGAAACACATATTTACGACCGGATTGAAAAATATCTGGTTGATAATCCAATAGCCGCTTATAAAGCATTTCTGGGAAGGTTTTTGTTTCTTCAGAATGGTAAGCTGCAATTCTACATTCTCTACGGAATCATTTTTATCGTTTCGGTGATCTGTGTTCCGTTGTTTTACGACCAAATTGTATTATTCATCGATTTTATAAAGCAGATATAACTATGCTGAGTTTAATTCTCATCCTCATAGCAGCGGCCTTTTTTACCGGAGTAATCATCCGTGTGAAAAGTATTTCGTCAGGGCGCAAAGGGCCAGGTATTTTTCAGCCCTTGTTCGATGTGGCCAGGCTCTTTAAAAAAGGAGTTGTGTACAGCGAAACGACCAGTTTTGTTTTTCAGATTGCGCCTACCATCTATTTTTCGTCGGTGGTAATGGCTATGCTGGTGGTGCCGTTCGGGCAATCGAAAGGAATTTTAAGTTTCGATGGCGACTTTATCTTTTTCGCATACATCCTGGCATTAGGCAAGTTTTTCAGCATCATTTCGGCGATGGACACCGGAAGTAGCTTCGAAGGGATGGGCGCCAGCCGCGAAGCGCTTTATTCGATGTTTGCCGAACCGGCCTTTTTTATCCTGATGGGCTCGCTGGCACTGCTCACCGGGCATACCTCTTTTCAGGAAATGTTTGCCGCGCTGCACATTGGATCGTACATCAGCTATGCACTGGCCATATTGGGAACTTTTGTGCTGATGATGATTGCAATGGTCGAGAATAGCCGGATGCCAATCGACGACCCGAAAACGCATCTCGAACTCACCATGGTTCACGAAGTGATGATCCTCGACAACAGCGGATTTGATCTGGGTTTAATCCTGACTGCGGGTTACCTGAAATTCGCTATTTATGGTGCTTTGGTGGTTAACCTGTTTATCGGTGTGTTTCCATACCATTATTCCATTCCGATGTTTTTTGTCATTCAGTTTGTATTGGCTTCCGGAGTTGGATTCATCGAATCGTTTATGGCTAGGTTCCGCATGAGTCACAATGCCCAGTTTATTTTTGTGCTGACATCAGTGAGCCTGCTAATTTTCTTTGGTGCTTTACTGATTTTAGGAAAGTTTGTTTAAACCGTAAATTCGAATCCAATGATAGATGTACTGCTTATTACCTTCATCATCACCCTGTTCTACATGGCCATTGCCAACCGGATGCTGACCTATTTAAAAGTGCTGGCATTTCAGGGTGTGTTGCTGTTTGTGGTTGTGTTTCTTCAGTTGCAGGAAATCAATCCGGTGAACCTTGCTTTGATCTTGCTTGAAACCATTGTTTTTAAGTCAGTTGCAGTTCCGCTGTTTATGGCTTATGTGCTGAAACGAAACAACATTACCCGCGAATCAGAACCGTTTTTGCCCAATTTTGTGTCATTGATCATTACCACATTTATTGTGGTTGTCACCATTTTACTGGCCAACGGAATTAATGATACCCGTCTGGACAAGATATTTTTTGTAGTGGCGCTGTCGTCACTTTTCACCGGTTTGTATTTCATCGCCACCCGACGAAAAATCATTACCCATGTCATTGGTTACCTGATTATTGAGAATGGCGTTTTTGTATTGTCGCTGGCGGTTGGTAACGAAATGCCGATGTTGGTAAACCTCGGTATTATGCTCGATATTTTTGCCAGTGTGCTCATTCTGGGTATTTTCCTGAATAAAATCGGCGACGTATTTAAAGACATTGATGTGAACCAGTTAAGTAGTCTGAAGGACTATTAAAACGATAAATTAGAAAAGAACCATGATAGGAATATATCTGATAGGAGCTTTTTCAATAGCGCTTGCCTTGTTTCTGAACCGGAACAAGACGATAACATTCATCTTGCTGGGATTATTCCTGATCCTTCAGGGAGCATTAACCATTCATGCTTACCTCAATCTTCACACGACAGAACTGAGCTATTTTACCTACGACTCTTTGGCTGCTTTGCTTCTGTTTACTCTGAGTATTATTTCCATTCCCGGCATTATTCACAGTCATATTTATCTGGAAGACCAGCCTGCACCTCAGGAGTCGCGAGCCATTTATTATGCGGCTTATGTGTTGTTGTTGTCAGCTATCAGCGCGGGTTATCTGGCCAATCACATTGCCGTCATCTGGATATTTACTGAAATCACCACCTTGAGCGCTTCGGCCCTGATTTACCACCACCGCAACAAACTGGCATTGGAAGGAACCTGGAAATATGTATTTATCTGCGCCATCAGCATAACTTTTGTGTTTATCGGAATTCTGTTTTTAAGCCTTTCGCTCGAACATGCCGGTTCCGACGATTTGTCGTTTAAAAACCTGATTGCCAATAGTTCAAAACTCAATCCGTTCTGGTTGAGGCTTGCGTTTCTTTTTATTTTCACCGGATTTACTGCCAAGCTTGGTTTGGTTCCAATGTTTACTGCAGGTATCGATGCCAAAGACAAAGCTCCGGCTCCGGCAGGCGCTTTACTTTCGAGTGTTTTGATGAACCTCGGATTTGTAGGTGTTTTCCGTTTTTACATTGTTGTTGCAAATACACCGCTTCATCATTGGGCCAATCTGGTTATCGGCATTGCCGCATTTCTGTCGGTATTTATTGCCACCGTTTACATGATCAAGGTGAAGAACATCAAACGAATGATGGCCTATTCCGGTCTGGAGCACATGGGTTTAGTCATGCTTGGAATTGCTGCCGGTGGCATTGGTTATTATGCCGCGATCCTTCATATTATCCTTCATGCTTTTGTGAAGTCGAGCCTGTTTTTTCAGTTTACCCAGTTGTACCGGGTATTCCAGAACAAAAGCATTTACCACGTGGGTAATTATTTCAAATACAATACGGCTGGTGCGATGGTGCTTTTGCTGGGTTTCATCAGCGCAACGGCCATGCCACCCTCCGGTCTGTTTGTAAGCGAATTCCTGATTTTTCGTTCGATGTTCGAGGCGCATCAAATCATTCTGTTGGTTGCCGTTCTGCTTTTACTCACCATGATTATCTGGGCATTTGGGAAAAGCATTATGAAGATATTGTTTATTCCGCCCGTCGGATTTGACGATTCGCATGTTCCGGTTATCAGTCCATGGGAATCGTCGAGCCAGTTTATCTTGTTGGCGCTTGCCGTGTATTTGGGTTTGAACCCTCCGGCTGAATTTGTGCAGTTGATCAAAGAAAGTGTTATGATGTTACCAAATTGAAAGAGATGAAAAATCCACACCAAAGATATTTTGATACACAGAAGAATATGATTATAAGTGCAAATTCTGAAATTGCTTTTTTAAGCCTCCCCTTTTGGGGGAGGTTTGGAGGGGGCTTCCAAATTAAAAGAGTATGAACTACACCACGATAGTAAACAATCAAACGATCCCTGTTTCGGAGATTCCGGAAATGGGCTACGGCGATTTTATCGACCTGAATACCGGTTTCTTAAACGATTCTCCGGAAAGGCATTGCGTCAATTATTTTGGTTATCCGGTTGGCAATCAGATTCAGTTGATTTGCTGTATTGCCGACGACAATACACATCAGATCTACGTTTCGTCATGTTTGGTGAAATCCGGTGACACGCTTGATTCATTCACTGCCCGGAACTTCAACTTCGAGAAGTTTGAACGCGAGATAAATGAGAATTTTGGTGTGGACTACAACGATCATCCGTGGTTAAAGCCAGTCCGATATGCTAAAAACCGTTTCGATCGATTCCAAACCATTGCCAATTATCCTTTCTTTTCCATCGAAAGCGACGAATTGCACGAAGTTGGTGTTGGCCCTATTCATGCCGGAATTATCGAACCAGGCCATTTCCGGTTTATCTGCAATGGCGAGCAAATCCTCCATCTCGAAATCCAGTTGGGTTATCAGCATCGCGGAATTGAACAACAGTTTCTTGCGAAGAAAAAACTACTTCAACGCACAACGATAGCCGAATCGATTGCCGGCGATACCGTAGTAGGGCATACCACTGCTTTCTCGCATGTGTGGGAAAGCCTTTGCGGGTTTCAGCCTTCGCGCGACATTGAATATGCCCGGACAATTGCCCTCGAATTGGAACGAATGGCAGTGCACACAGGCGATTTGAGTGCTGTTTGTACCGACATTGCTTACCAGTTAGGCAGTGCGGTGTTTGGTCGTTTGCGCACGCCGATTATCAATTTTATGCAGGAGTGGGGCGGCAACCGCCTATCCAAAGGATTGATCAGACCAGGCCGGAATCAATTTCCGTTTACTCCTGAATTGGCGAACCGGTTGGCCGGAATATTGGATATTTACGAACCCGACTTTCTGGAGATGAACCATCAATTGTTTCAGTTGCCCAGCGCCCTTTCGCGTTTTGAGCGCACTGGTGTGGTTTCGTATGACGATGTCTGGTCGATCGGAACCGTTGGGATGGCAGCCCGCATGAGTGGGCTGAACCGCGACATCCGTTCCTCGCATCCGTTTGGTCTTTATCCGGAAATAAATCATGAACCCATCATCAAACACCATGGCGATGTATATTCCCGGGTTCAAATCCGCAGGCAAGAGGTTAAACAGACGATGCAATATATCCGGAATCTGATTCAAAATCTTCCAGAAGTTTCTGAGGAAGAGCCTGAATTCAAGAATCCGAAACCCAATTCGTTTACCCTTTCGCTGGTCGAAGGTTGGCGTGGCGAAATCTGCCATTGTGCCATCACTGACCAACAAGGGGAATTGGCGCATTATAAAGTGAAAGACCCGTCGTTCCACAACTGGCTCGCGTTGGCATTGGCTGTCCGGAACAACGAAATTTCCGATTTTCCGATTTGCAACAAGAGTTTTAACCTGTCGTATTCAGGCCACGATTTATAAAGCCTCCCCTAAATCCCCTCCACAGGGAGGGGACTTGAGGAAACACACTGTAAAGGTTGTTTTTTACCCCGAAGGGGTTAAATATCAATAACCCCGGGTGAAGTGTAACGAAACCCGGGGAAAAGAATCGGAATAGAATCCGTCCGCGAGAGAATGTTGCTCAGAGAATAATCCCTTTATCGGACGGAATGCCAGTAAGGCTAAACATTGAGAAAGGCCTTTAAAATATAGTTTCATTATAGAGAATTTATAAACGCAACACCATGTTCGATAATGTAAAAATAGTCTATCATCAAGGCAAGCAATTTATTCCGGATACGGCGAATGCCAAGGTTCCCGGGATTTTCAGAGGCCGTCCTGTGATCAGTTCTGAAAATGTGAATGAAGCTGATCTGGTTGACTGGTGTCCGGTTAATGCGATTGCTACCAATCCGGTAAGCATCGACCTTGGAAAATGTACCTTCTGTGGCGAATGTGCCAAACAGTTTCCGAATAAGATCCGGTTCACAACCGACTATAAAATATCAACCAACGACCGCAATCGGCTGATCGTAAAAGAAGGCGATGAAGGACCGATTGAAGTTGATCCCGAAAAGGTACGGAATGAAATTCGCCGGATTTTTGGCCGCTCATTAAAGCTGCGACAGGTAAGTGCCGGTGGCGATAACAGTTGCGAAATGGAACTCAATGCAGCCAACAATGTGCAGTTCGACATCAGTCGTTACGGGATCGATTTTGTGGCTTCGCCTCGCCATGCCGACGGAATTGTGATTACTGGTCCGATTACCGAGAACATGGCCGAACCTTTGCAGATTTGTTACGATGCAATTCCCGAACCTAAAATCATTGTGCTGGTTGGAACCGATGCCATTAGCGGTGGTATTCATGCTGGAAGTTCTGCACTTGATCGTAGTTTTCTCGATAAATATCCCATCGATCTTTACATTCCGGGTAATCCGGCCCATCCGCTGACGATTGTTAATGGGTTGCTGGATTTAACACGGAAAAAGATAAAGGAAAAGTAGGTTTTATGCTCAACGTGATGCTCTTCATTTGAAATGTGTGGTAAGTTTACAGTTTTCAACTCATTTTACTTAGCAGAGCTATGATCACCATTAGACCGAAAAAGAAAGTAATAAGTGCCTGACTTAAGTATATTGGCTGATTATACCATTGACCTAATTTTGTATCAGAGGACCATCCATCAGTCTTATGCCAATTTTTGGCAAGCAAGAATTCAGGCAACCCAACACCGACAAAATGCTCTAATTCGTTCTCCCAGAATCTAGCAACTCTGATAAATCGAGAGGCTCGTCTGTGCATCCATGGCCCCCAAATAAACACTACAACATAAACGACCGCAATGGTCAGCATAATGCCGATGACACATTCAATCAAATTTGGCTCCCACTTATCTGAAGCTAACACAAATCCAGATGCAATCCCTAATGACGTCCAAATGCTCAATCTTATTCTCCATGCAGATTCAAATTGTTGATCAAATCGACGATAAGCGGTATTAATAAATTGTAAGATAATATCAGCTTTCTCTTTGGTATTCAAAAATTCCCTGGTTCCATGCTCATTAATCTGGTTGTTCGAAATAGATGATGTCGAATTCATAATTAAACCTCCTTATCATTTGATAGATACTAAATTACAAAAAAACAAATAAAATTTGTTAATCAAGATATTAGCAAATAAGTTGCAATTAGAAAGCCGCAAGGTTTCATGACGATACCTCGTTTGTGGCTGTCTGTCCTGAAGAATATGAGTTGCGGGTAAATGCAGAGCCGTAGGCTCGGGGCATATAATGTTTGTTTTCATTTTTTGCATCATCATATCCACGGATTAAAATCCGCGGCTATAATATGAACCGTTCCTACGGAACTAACCTGTAAGAGCCGTAAGCTTGGAAAATCTTAAATCAGATCTTCAAAAATATACCGCTCCTCATAGGATACTTCGAACTTATCCAAAAACTCCAGATACTCCTCTCTAAACGTTTGTTGTTTATGGTGCTCCTCTTGATTGGCTATGTATTTATATACCTGATCAATCTGTGAATGTCCATATGAAAATACGCCATATCCTTCCTGCCATTCAAACCTGCTTTTGGTCAGTTGATGATCGTTGATGTACTTTGATGATTTGGCTTTTACCGTTTTCAATAATTCAGCAATAGAAACAACTGGTTTTAATCCAAGAAAACAATGGATATGATCTTCAGTTCCATTTACGATAATCGTTTTGCATCCGGCTTCATTAATCAGATTGCCAATAACACCAAGCAATGTTAGTCGCCAATCTTTGTCAATGATAGCATATCTGTATTTTACGGCGAAAACATATTGAATGTAAACTTGATGATAGGTATTTGCCATGATTGTTGATTATTATATGTTACGTTCCTACGGAACTCTTTCCCTATTATTTATTAATTCCCATGGATTTAAATCCATGGCTACAATATGCACCGAGCCTCCGGCTCTTAAATATTAATCCCGTAGGGATGGCTCATATTGTAGCTCCGGATTTTAATCCGGTGACATGTTTATAATATTATTCTGTCCAATTTTTCATCCATAAAAAGAGGCTCCTCCATGCAAGAGCCTCTTTCAGATTGATGATTGAATGTGTGGATTGGCTTTATTTCTTTTCCATCGCTGCATTCACAACGGTCAGTTCGCCATTAATTACATTCACCTCCAGGGTTATTTCTGTGTATCCAGGTTTCTGAAACAGTACCTGGTAAGTTCCGCCTTCGAGCGATTTAATGTTAAAACCTCCTTTGGCCGCAGTTTTCTTCACCAAACCGGCACCGTTGCCCGATGCCTGGCTCAGTTTTGCAGTTCCGTTTACCGGAATAAAGGATACCGTCACCCCTTTAATAGGGTTATTTGTTTGAACTTCGGTAACCAATCCCTTAACCGCTAAACTGACTGATCCGCGCTTGATTACTTTTCCCGCCGTTTGGTAGCCGTTGTAAAAATCAGGGTTTGAGGTCCTGATTAATTCAACCGATGCATTCATATTGGCTTCTGCAACTTCGGCACGTTTAAATAACACAACCAGTTGTTTGGTCAGCTGACTTTTAGTAGTAGTTCCAAGCCGTGGAGCATTCATGGAACTGTTGAAATCGCCAATGGCCGACTGCAATTCTGCTTGTGTTTCCTCGTTAATAAAATAGCTGCCCAATTCAGGGAGGATTCCCTGGGCGGCGTCGTACACGATTTGTGAATGATCTCTGAGTTCAAGATCCGAAAAACGGTTGAAATCTGAAACCGTAAAATCGATGGTGCCGAGTAAAGTATTTTGATTCTTTAGCTTGGCATAAGAAGTTAATTTCCGGGCGCTGTCAGAGCCCAGATTAATTAAGCGGATTCGTAGCTGTTTTTTGTCAACAGCTATCCCAGTCAAACCCGTTTTTTGTTTTTCGCCTACCGTTTTTATTTCGGCGATGGTTTCCTTCAGATCGCCCAGATTTTGATTAAATTCCGGAAGATTTTCAGTAGTACCATCTTGTTGGTCGCAAAACAAAACGAGGGTTTCAATCGAATTAATTTTATTTTCCTGATATTTAGTCATAAAAATAAATTGAGTTCAATTTTCTGCATGGAATAGAATAAACAACCCAAGAGCTAATTTACAATAATTCCAGTAAACAAAAAACTATTTTTGAAGATTTATTTATAAAATATCGTTTAATTTGATATGATTAATGTGTGTTCATCGCATTTATAGCTAGTATTTTAGTGTATAAAGCAAGGTGAGTAACGAACGCGAGACAGATACCTTCTCATAATCTCGTGATGTTACTGAATGTCGTTCAGATGCTACTTATTATTGTTCAGATACTGTTGAATGATGTTCAGACGCTACTGATTAATGTTCCGACACTGTTGATCGCCGTTCCGATGCAATTGATCGATGCTCCGACGCTGTTGAACGCCGTTCAGATATAATTGATTGATGCTCCGACACTATTGATCGCCGTTCAGATGCAATTGATCGATGTTCCGACACTATTGATCGCCGTTCCGACGCAATTGATTGATGTTCCGACGCTGTTGAACGCCGTTCCGACACAATTGAATCGCTGCCTGAGCTTGTCGAAGTGTTGCCTGAGCCTGTCGACTGGCAGAAAGTTCGGCATGACACAATACCAATTGGATTCCAATTAACATTATCTTTAGAAACCTCAAAAAAAAATTCGATTCAACCGAAACATTTGGATTAGAACTTACATTTGCACCTTCAAAAATCTAATCGGAATGGAGCCAATTTTTCTTCCTAAAACATGGAGCCTGTTTAAGAAAGGCTTGCTGACAAAAAATGTAACCAACGACATTTTTGCCGGAATTATCGTTGGAATTGTGGCTTTGCCATTAGCGATTGCTTTTGCTGTGGCCTCCGGAGTTTCTCCTGAAAAGGGAATCATCACTGCAGTAGTTGCCGGTTTAATTATTTCGCTGCTTGGCGGAAGCCGCGTTCAGATTGGCGGGCCAACAGGCGCATTCATTGTAATTGTTTACGGAATCATTCAAAAATACGGCTTCGATGGGCTGATTATTTCGACCATCATGGCGGGTATAATGCTGATCACCTTTGGATTTCTCAGACTGGGATCTATCCTGAAGTTTTTCCCACATCCGTTGATTGTTGGTTTCACGAGTGGCATTGCGTTGGTCATCTTTTCTACTCAAATCAAAGATGCAATGGGCTTGCCTATCGATAAACTACCGGCTGAGTTCATTGCCAAATGGGAAGTTTACTTCCACCAGATGCAAAATTTTAATCTGCCGGCGGTGCTCATTACCGTTGGAACAATCATTATAACTCTCTTTTCCGGACGGCTGATACCCAAAGTCCCGGGATCGTTCATTGCCATTATTGTCATGACAACAATAGTTGCTGGTTTT
>Ga0302293_10001127_pt1 | contig 13535 bp, 10 predicted proteins | sample III_Fen_N2_2_FD_198758 | JGI IMG/M metagenome (GOLD analysis project Ga0302293, IMG submission 198758) | Peat permafrost microbial communities from Stordalen Mire near Abisko, Sweden - III_Fen_N2_2 | ecosystem: Environmental > Terrestrial > Soil > Wetlands > Permafrost | place: Sweden: Abisko...
GAAAGAGGGCTTCGCAGGCGTAATTGCGAAGGTCCCGAACACGCTGAAGCATGATGTCCACGGTAACGACGCTAAATGGGCGAAGATCTATGCCGCGGAACAGTACAACTACGACTACCAGACCATTGACCCCGATCAGGATCTTGCGAAGTCCGTCGCCGCTGTTGAAACCTTCATCAGCCAGGGCGTGACCGGCATCATTCTGCACCCGATCACCGAAGACGGCGAGAATGACGTCATTCAGGAAGCCCGCGATGCGGACATCCCGATCATGACCTATTGCGTCGGCACGACCGGCAAAGTGGTTCCCGCTCTGTTGATCGACGAAGCGTCTGTTGCTTCCCAGATGGGTATCGACATGGCGAAGCAGTGGATGTCCCTGTATCCCGACAAGCCGGTTCGACTCGGCTTTGTCAGCTGGACCAACATCTCGTTCTGTTTCGACAACAGAACCGGTCCGTTCCTCACGGGCGTCAAGACCGTTGTGAGCGATCTGCCCACAAAGGAACAGTCCGGCGATCTCGTGTTCAAGAACAGCAAGGGTGAAGAACTCTTCGGCGCGTCCTACTGGGGCCATGGCGGCGGCAACCTCGAAGTTGCTCAGCAAATCGCAGCAGCCGGCCTGCAGGCGCACCCGGAAGTCAACATCATCTACGGCGACAACATGCAGAACGGCCTTGGCGTTCTGGCCGCCTATGAAGCTGCCGGTCGCGGTCTTGCAAAAGACGGTGTACCGCTCACTGAAATCATCGCCTCGACAGATGCATCCTCGGCAGAGCTGATCAAGCTCGCAGACCCGACCACGTCTCTCAAGTACGCGCTCGGTATGCAGCCCCAGTCGTTTGCCTATGCTGAAATCGATATGATGATGAAGCTGATCAACGGCGAAATCGACCCGAACAAGTACGTTGAAATGTTCACACCGGATTGCTATTTCAACTACTACAAGGATTCCGTCCAGGTTCTGCAGGACTGGTTCAACACCCAGTATATGCCGACAACGCCGCTTGATCTCGCGGCGGAGATTGCAAAATAATGCGAAACGACCCGTTCTTGGACCCCAATCTTAAGAACGGGTCGCCCCCCTTCCAAAAGACAACGTCTTTCAGAAAGACTATAGAAAGGCGGATTGCCTCATGATATCAGTGTTTGTAGACACGTAATCAGAGAATAAATACTGATGTAAACAGTTAAAGACAAAAACTATCAACATGTATATTATCATGCCGGATCGGGAAAGAAAAGATAAAACCAGAAAAGTTTCGGTATGTGCATATAACAGCATTACTTGCAGCAAAAAAGTGGAATAACCTGCCGGGGATTGCCCGGCAGTCGAAAGGAAGGCTTATTCATGGACAACGGTAAAGTGTTGGAGATTCGAAATATTTCGAAACACTTTGCAGGCGTGCTGGCGCTGAACGACGTCAGTTTTGATATTGTGAAAGGGTCATGTCATTGCCTGATCGGAGAAAACGGGGCAGGAAAATCGACGCTGATTAAAATTCTCACAGGTGCGCTGAAGCGCTCCTCCGGTGAAGTGATTTACGAGGGGAAACCTTGGGATCCTCAGAGCACACGTGAAGCAATGCGCTCTGGAATCGGGTGTCTGTTTCAAGAGCTCAACGTCGTTGAGCAGCTTCGCGTTGAGGAATATGTTTGTCTGGGACTAGAGGAAACGACGTTTGGTATTATCCGCAAACGATCGAATACCAAAGTGTTTGATATTCTGGCGAAGATTGACAAATCGATCGATCCAAAGCAGATGATTGAGGAACTCAGCGTTGCAAAGCGCCAGGTAGTGGAAATCGCAAAAGCGCTCGCGATGGATTCGGATGTTATCATCATGGACGAGCCGACCTCCCCGCTCTCGGCAGAGGAATCGAGGCATCTATTTGATGTAATTCGCGATCTGAAAGCGCAGGGGATCACGATCATTTATATCACGCATCGCTTGGAAGAAGTTTTGGAGCTGGCGGATTATGTGACTGTTTTACGTGACGGCAAGCATATTGCAACGAAGCCGAAGAGCGAAATCGAAGATCGTCAGGAACTCATCCGAATGATGATTGGCAAAAACATCTTCGAAAATTACATGCCCAATACGATCAATGAAAACCATAAACTCATAGAAATCAAGGGGATGAGGAATCGCAAACTCAAGAACATTAGTTTCGATCTCTATGAAGGGGAAATACTTGGATTCTACGGGCTGATCGGCGCGGGAAAAACAGAAATTGCAAGGGCAATCTATGGGCTGGATCCATTTGAAGGGGAACTGATACTCAACGGTAAAAAGATTACGAATGCATCCCCGCAAAAATCGCTCAAAGGCGGCGTAGCGCTCATTCCCGAAGAACGACGCACACAGGGGATTTGTACATCTTTGAGCATCGTGACCAACATGCCTATGATGAATTATAAATCCGTCTCAAAGAATGGTATCGTCAGCAATATTCGCCAGCGGCAACTCGCAAAGCGGTATATTGAAGAAATCGATGTTGCCTGCCGGAACGAAAATCAAACCGTGGCTTATCTCTCCGGCGGAAACCAGCAAAAGGTGATCATCGGCAAATGCTTAAACGTTTGCCCAAAGGTGATGTTGCTGGATGAACCGACGCGCGGTATTGATGTAGGCGCGAAACAGGAGATCTATAACATCGTTCGAAAGCTGGCTAAGACCGGTTGTTCTACCATCATTTTTTCAAGCGAACTGGCAGAGATCAGTTGCCTCTGCGATCGAATCGGACTGCTTTACGAAGGCGAGCTCAAAGGATTCGTGAGCAATCAGGAAATGCTGGATTCTCAGCGTATTATGCACATCGTCACCGGAGGTACGTTATGAGCGAGCAAACGCAAAACACATCGCGTCGTCCGGTTCTGAAGTTCTCGGCTAACGGCGTTCAGAATCTGGCAATGTTTGGTATTCTTGTATTGATATGGATCATCGGATCGATCTTGTTTCCGGCAATCTTCAATACCTGGGAAAACATACGAAACATTCTAGTGTCATCCACAAGCGTAATCATCACAGCTTCTGCAATTACGCTCGTATTGATCACAGGTAACCTGGATCTCTCGGTGGCAGGTGTCGGTGCCATGTCCGGCGTACTCTTTGGCCTGTTTACGATTGCGGGATTGCCTGTTTGGCTCGCGGCGATTGCCGCTATGCTCTGTGGCGCAGTGAGTGGGTTTTTAAACGGCTTCATCATTTCACGCTTCAAGCAACCGTCGTTCATCATTTCGCTTGTGTTCAAGTATTTTACGGCGGGTATTGCTTTGATCGCCTCAAACGGGCAGAGCATCGCTTCTGGAATGCCGGGCAATGTGAAAAACATTGCGCTGACCATATCCGGTCTGCCACTTCCGATTGTATATGCGGTGGTGATCTCGCTGATCTTTTTGTTCATTCAGAACAATACCGTATTTGCCAGTCAGGCATATGCCATTGGCGCGAATATCAAAACAGCCCGCTTCTCGGGTATCAATACTGTTAAAGTCATCACCTCTGTTTTCACGCTTTCGGGTATTCTCGCGGCGTTTACGGGTATTATCATCGTCTCACGATTTTCAGTTGCGGACTGCAGTATGCTTCCCGGGCTGGAGACGGACTGCATCATCGCTGCCGTCCTCGGTGGAACAGATATCAATGGCGGCAGAGGTACGGTTCTCGGCATGATTATTGGCGCATTGATCCTGTTCACGATCACGCAGATTATGAACTTCCTGAATGTGGCGATTTACGACCAGAATATCGTCAAGGGTGTCGTACTCATTCTGGCGATTCTCGTCAATGATACGATTCGCAAAAAGATTAAGGTTTAACGGGGTAAAGATCCATGAAAAATATATCCAAACGTAGTCTCAACAGTACAACAAGATATAACATTATGCTTTTTCTTGTTCTCGTTGCTTTTGTGGTGCTGTTTACGCTGATGAATCCCAAATTTATTGCTAAGTACAATATCTTCTTGATCTTCCGCCAGAATCTACCAATTATGATCATCGCTTGCGCGCTGACGTTCGTGGTAACAAGCGGCTCAATTGACCTCTCAGTTGGCGGTGTGATGGCGCTGAGCGCAATCACCTATGCTGCGCTGTGCGTCAAGGGCGTAAATCCATGGTGGGCGATCGGCTTGGTTGCATTACTGGGTGTCGTGATTGGCATCATCAATACGATACTGATCGAAAAACTTGAGATTCCGGCGTTTATGGCAACGATTGCTGGCTGGCTCATCTACGGCGGACTCGCGTACACCGTTTGTGGCGGGCCAAACCCCATCGCGAAGCCTGAAATGCAAGTCATCACCATTCTCGATGATAAGGCAACATATGTCGGACCATTTCCGCTGGCGCTGGTAATCGTGGTTGTCGTCGTCGCGATTTTCATCTTTCTAGAGAAGAAGACGATTCTCGGAAAATACGCAATCGCAATTGGCGGCAATTACAACGCGGCGTATTTCTCGGGAATCAATGTGATCAAAATGCGGGCAATCTTTTACGTACTCTGCTCGGTTATGGCAGCCCTTTCCGGTGTTTGGCAGGTTGCGCGCCTTTCAACCGCCGATCCGAGGTGTATTGGGCTAGGAGCTGAGTTTGCAGCGCTCTCGGCTTGCATTGTCGGCGGAGCGAATATCAAGGGCGGTCAAGGAAGCATCATCGGGGCGGTGCTTGGTGTATTGCTGCTGGCGGTGCTGCCAAATGGCGTTCAGCTCATGAAGAGTGCTTTACCCGTGTGGCTGCAATGGCTCAAATCGCCATTCCTGCCGCAGGTCATTACGGGTATTGTGTTGCTGATTGTTGTGTTTATCAACTACATTATCGGCAGAGGCAAGCATTACGAGTAAACCATAAGAAACCGCGTGCAGCACATGGGTGTTTGCACGCGGTTTTGCTCTTGTCAATTTAAACGGATCAAACCGTTACGAAATTTCCCCAACAATTGCAACAGACTGACGGAAGCGCAAAGAAAGAAAAACGCTGCCCTTGGATTTCTTTTGCCTTTCTTACCAAACGAACAACCAGAATCGGGGTGACAATCTTGTTGATTCTATCGATCAATACCGGCAGCTCATCGATTAAGTATACTTTAATAGAAATCGAAACGGAGCAAGTACTGATTCGCGGGATTGTGGAAAATATCGGAGCCGCTGATGCCAGTATGAAACACTGTCTCAAAGGGAAAGAGGAGGTTTTTCACGCTCAATATTCCAATCACGAACAGTCCATTCAGGCGATTATCAACACATTACTCGATACCCGGCATGGGGCGTTAAAGGATCTGAGTGAGATTTTTGCAGTTGGCCACAGGATTGCGCATGGCGGTGAGGATATGTTCCAGCCGACAGTGATCGATGAATCTACACTTGCAAAAATGCGTGAAAACATTCGGCTTGCACCGTTGCACATGCCGCATATGGTACGCGGCATTGAGATTTTCAGAAAACTGATGCCACTGACTCCGATGGTCGCTGTTTTTGATACGGCATTCCACCAAACGATGCCGCCGGAGGCATATCTTTATGCAATCCCTTACGAGTATTATCTCAAGTATGGAATCCGGCGTTATGGGTTTCACGGAACGTCGCACAGATATGTTTCTGAGCGTGTTGCTAGATTTCTCGATCAACCATTCGATCAGCTGAAAATAATCATCTGCCATTTAGGAAACGGCTCCAGTATCGCTGCGGTCAAAAACGGCAATTCGGTCGATACAAGCATGGGGTTCACGCCTCTCTCCGGCGTACCGATGGGGACGCGGTGCGGCGATATTGATGTGGCGATTGTTGGGCGCATCATGGAATATGAAGGTCTCTCGTTCCCGCAAGTGGAGAAGATACTCACGAACCAGTCCGGGTTACTGGGACTATCGGGTATCTCAAACGATTGTCGGGAGATCGAGATTCAAGCGATAAACGGGAATGCGCGCGCAAATATGGCGATTGATGTTTTATGCTATCAAGTAAAAAAATATATCGGCGCTTATGTTGCCGCAATGAATGGCCTGGACTGTCTCGTTTTTACTGGTGGAATCGGTGAAAACGGAGCGATGATACGCGAAAGAATTTGCGCGGGGATGGATTATCTGGGTATTCAGCTCAATTCTGACAAGAACAACGTCAGGCTGGAGCGAGAGAAAGACGCAAAGCTGATTTCCAACGAGGACGCGCGGGTTCGCATCTGCATTGTTCGCACAAACGAGGAACTGATGATCGGGAAACAGACTTACGAGGCAATCAGGAACGATGTTATGAAAGATGATCGCACCATGGAACCTGATTCATCAGATTGTGCTTCATTTTAACACTGGAGAGTACTCGTTTGCTGGGGATGCAGGCAAATTCGTTGGCTCAATTCAACATGAAAGCAAAACAAAAGGCCACCAATGGTGACCTCTTGTTTTTTGGCGCCCCCTGGCAGATCCAATGAAACGGGTATCGGAGGGGGTCTAGTTCGTAAAATACTTCAGTGAAGGGACTTTAATGAGTATAGTGAATGATTCTTATTTCGACTCTACAATCTTGTTGTAATTGCAGCAGGACGCCGAGTTTTTTCTAGCTTCATAATAGGCAATTTTCATCTCGATAACACCTATCTGTGTTTGCAGTTCGCTGATCTGGTTCAGAATCGAGGTGCGGTGATCGATCATCATCTGCTTTCTGCAGGGAACGGTGTGATCGCCCTCCATAAATAAATTAGTATACCTCTTGATCTCCTTAAGTTGCATACCTGTGTTTTTCAAGCAACATATCAATCGGATCATATCAAGATCGGATTCGCTGAATTGACGGTTACCCGTACTGTTTCTGGTGATAAAGGGCAAGAGCCCTTCTTTATCATAAAAACGGATTGTGTAGGCTGAAAGACCGCACAAACTCGCAACATCTTTGATGGAATACAAAACAAAATTCTCCTTAATAAAATGCTTGACTTAGATTAAACTCTAAGGTCTACCATGATTATGAGTGATTCAAAGCAATAATTCAAGCGTAAAACGAAATCATCGGGAGGGAACAGCTACTATGATGAAAAGAAGGATTGGCAAAAGTGTACTGGAAGTCGGGGCAATCGGACTCGGATGCATGGGTATGTCGGAATTTTATGGAGAAAGCGATGAACGCGAATCGATCAGGACGATTCACCGTGCTATGGACTTAGGGGTTGTTTTGCTGGACACCGCTGATATGTATGGCGTAGGCGAAAACGAAAGGTTGGTCGGCAGGGCAATCGCGGGTCGGCGGAGCGAAGTTGTGATTGCAACAAAGTTCGGGTGCGTACGCAGCGCGGACGGCAGTTTTCTGGGCATTAGTGGACGGCCTGAATATGTGAAAAGCGCTTGCGAGGCAAGCTTGAAACGTCTTGGCGTAGAGGTGATTGACCTGTATTTTCAACATCGAGTAGACCCTAATACGCCTATTGAAGAAACCATAGGCGCAATGGCAGAATTGGTACAAGAGGGCAAGATACGTTATATCGGCTTGTCCGAAGCAGCCGCATCAACCATACGGCGTGCACATGCAATTCATCCAATTACAGCAGTTGAAACAGAATATTCTTTGTGGAGCCGTGATGTAGAGGATGAAATTCTGCCAACCTGTCGGGAGCTAGGTGTCGGGTTTGTCCCATACAGCCCACTGGGCAGAGGATTCCTGACCGGCAAAATCCTCAAGTTTGACGATTTTGCGGAGGATGATTTTAGAAGATATTGCCCAAGATTTCAAGGCGAGAATTTTCAGAAAAATCTTGTCTTGGTAAACTACATCAGGCAACTAGCGCTAGAGAAGGGTTGTAAACCGTCTCAGTTGGCACTGGCCTGGATTCTTGCGCAGGGAGAAGATATTATTCCAATACCGGGGACGAAGCATATACCTTTTTTAGAGGAAAATATTGGAGCAGTCAATATTCAACTAACAATCAACAATTTAAAGCGGATGAATGAAATTGCACCAAAGGGAGTTGCAGTAGGGGAACGTTACGAAGATATGGAAGGTCTTAATATTTGATCTGAACCCGAAATAAGTCTGCGTCTGAACGTAAAACCAGCTTATACGCTGAAACACTTGTTCAAGGAGGTTCAATTATTTGAGTTCGAAATCGCTCTGAACGATTTTTGAGGACGAAAGAAGTATAATTCAGATTGTTCGTTCAAAAGCCACTATCACGGACCGCCTTAACATAACCGAGAAGCACCGAAAAAAATCGGTGCTTCACAAGGTGTGGTTATTACAAATCTCAGATCTTCAACTCTTTATTTTATCCATATTTTCCGTTCATTCACATATAGATTCATATATCTTTCGAATATCTTCGGCGTAGAGTTTCACATAATTACCAAAAATCAGCTCACCCGGGCAACAGAGTTTAGCATGCTCAACGAGCTGTGGAATATCTTCTCGGTGAACACCCAGTTCATTGAGCGTTCGTGGCATACCCAGCATGTCCAGAAACCCTCTAAATCGATCAATCCCTTCCAATGCGGTAACCTTAGGATTGGCAAAATTCATGTCGCAACCCCAAACTCTTACCGCAAACTGTGCGGCACGCAATAGATCGTGATCGATCACATATCTCATCCATGCAGGAGCTACTACCGCAAGTCCGGCACCGTGTGCGCTATCATTAAATGCTCCGAGCTCTTGCTGAAGGCCGTGGCTCGCCCAATCGTTGATTCGTCCTACTCCACAAATGTTATTGTGCGCAACCATTCCCGCCCACATAATATTGGCTCGTGCTTGATAATCCGAAAGATTTTCCATAACCTTTGGCGCTTCTTCGACGATTGCTTTCATAACGCCTTCGCACAAGCGATCGGTTGTTTCGACATCTTTCACATTGGTAAAATATCGCTCTACAACGTGCATAAACATATCGGTAATACCACACGCGGTTTGGTATGCACCTAGAGTCATGGTGTATTCCGGATTGAGGATAGAGAACTTCGGGCGCAACGCTTCGCCGTGAGCGCCAAACTTAAGCATGCCTTCATCCCGCGTGATGACAGAATTCTCTGACCCTTCGCTTCCGGCGGCGGCGATGGTCAGTACTGTCCCTATTGGCAATGCCTTTTCTACATTTTTTCTGTGTGGGAAATAATCCCAAAAGTCGCCTTCATATACGACACCTGCTGCGATCGCTTTTGACGAATCGATTACGCTTCCGCCACCGATCGCGAGAACGAAATCAACGTTCTTTCTTCTGCAAAGTTCGATTCCTTTATAGACTAGCCCGCTTCTTGGATTGGGTTGCACACCGCCAAGTTCGACATAGGAAAGGCCGCTTTCATTGAGTGACTTTACCGCTGCATCATAGACACCGTTTTGTTTGACCGAACCGGAGCCATAGTGCAATAGAACTTTAGAACCCCCGAATTTTCGAATCAGGCTTCCGATTTTCTCCTGACTGCCCTTTCCGAACGCGAAATAAGTAGGTGCATAGAACATAAAATTGTCCATATGAAGTTCCTTCCTGTCAATCAGATGATAAAGATGTGAAAGATTACTTTAAGATTGCACGAAAAATGAAGAATGTCAATCCACATATTCAAAAGAAATATGCTATTTTGAATTCGTAAAATCTGAATGGATCTTCTAGAATATGAAAATCGATAGAGCGACAAAACGCTAAGTCGAGAGTGAAGTGTGGCTCTCTATTTTCGTTGCGATGTTATGAACGAACGGAGCACAGGATGAAGCAGTTACGAAATACGTTTCTGGATTTAGCAAATTTATGTTCGCCTTTCACATATTCTCACAGCTTTTTTGCAAATTACGGTATGAATCGTGCTGAAAAACTGCGGGATCAATGTTATAATCAAATACAAGAATGGTTATGATAAGCAGGTGGATACGTGGCTGAAACAATTCGCGACAATGAATATGTTAAAGTCGCATACTATTACTATAAGGTCGGCATGACGCAGGACGAAATTGCAAAGAAAATGGCAATGTCCAGGCAGCGTGTCAACCGGATCATTAAGCGCTGTTTGGAAACCGGAATTGTAACAATCACAATACGCGAAAACTTTAATACCAATGTTGAGCTTGAGGCGCAGATGGAAGATCGCACTGGCTTAAATGAAGTATTCATCTCCAGTAGCGATATGAAAGAACTCAATGATTCTCTCGGCGCCGCTGCTTCAGCGTATCTAGAGAGAATTTTGAAAGACAATGATATCATCGGCTTTTCCCGTGGCCGTGCCTTATCTCATTTGGTTAGCAACCTAACGCCGATCAACAAAAAGAATCTCACGGTAACGCAGCTAGTTGGCGGGTTGAATGCGGAAGAAACCAGCACGAATTCGGACAATATCGTCAGAGACAGCGCGCTGATCCTAAAGGCACGCCCGTGCTTTATGTATGCTCCGATCATCGTGGAGAACAAAGAACTCAGAGATTCCATGCTGAGTCAAAGCTTCTTTTCCCAGGTTTACGATACGATGAAAAAGTGCACGGTTGCTGTTGTTGGCATAGGTGGTTTTACCAATCAGGCTGGGCTGGTACCCAAGAGCTTTATGTTTGAAGAAGAGTACAAGCAGCTGCAAAAAAGCAACGCCATCGGTGAAATTTGCACGTATTACTTTGATGCTTCAGGGAAGATCATAAAAAGCGGCATAAATGAGCGCGTCTTCGCGATCGATTACGATAGCTTCATGAAGATTCCGGTTCGCGTGGGCATTGCAGGCGGCAGCGAGAAAACGCAGGCGATCATTGGCGCGATTAAGGGGAAGTTGATCAACGTGCTTATTACAGATATTGACACAGCAAACGAAGTGCAAAAAGCGTTTCAATAAAGACTTGTGGCCGGAGTCACATTAAAATACTCTTCGAGAATACAGCCATTCGAAATTTGATATAAATAACGGAATCAAACACGGGACAGACCCTTTGCGGGACTGCCCCTTTTCTGTGCGCGCTTTTTGAGACAGCCGTCAGGCGTGAGACCGATGCAAAGATTGGTTTTCGATATCACAATTACAGTTGGCGCGAAAAAAACCTGATAAAACGCTATTTTTCTATTTACAGATCAAGAAGAATGTGATAGATTCATGTTGAACATTACAAATGAACACTGAGTGAGCATATGTAATGCCTGCTCAAAAGATAGTACACAACGCGAATCATCTTAATAATGTAAGGCACGGAGGAATTGAATATGCCAAATAAAACACATCGCATCAACCATATATTCCGCGAGGACAAAAAGACATTCATCATGGCGATGGATCACGGAAACGGGTTCAACGTTCTCCCGGCGATGAAGTACCCGGGCAAGATCATTAGCGAAGTTGCGCGCGCTGGCGCAGACGCGTTCCTCGCAACGGTTGGCCTAGCAGATAAATTTGCGGATTCCTTTCACGGAAAAGGCATCATCCTGAGACTGGATGGCTCCTGCTCTTTCATCGGTTCTAAAGACAAACCGCTTCAGACGGTTGTCGGCATTGAAGATGCGCTTCGCTTAGGTGCGGATGCGGTCATCAGCATGGGATTTCCCGGCTCCAAATGGGAAGATCAGATTCTTGAAAACCTCTCCCGCAACATTATGGACTGCAACGAGTGGAATCTGCCGCTGATTGCGGAGATGCTTCCCAGAGGATTTGAGGGCGGCGAGGATTCCCGTACACCGGAGAATATCACATTTGCCTGCCGCATGGGTGCGGAGATGGGCGCGGACATCATAAAGACGGAGTATACCGGCTCAGCGGAGAGCTTTCATGAACTCTGCGAGAGCGTCTATGTTCCCGTGGTTATCCTCGGCGGCAGCAAGAAGGTTTCGGAAGAGAAACTGCTCACGGAAATCAAAGAAGCGCTCGCAGCGGGCGGCGCAGGAATCGCGATGGGACGTAACATTTGGGGACATGCAGAACCCGCGCGTTATGCAAGTGCGATTGCAAAGATTATCCACGAGGATTGCAGCGTAGAGTCCGCACTCAAAGAATTGAACAAAAAGTTTTAAGGAGCAAGTAAATGCAGGAAACATATAAGGTTGCCATTCTCGCGGGTGAACGCAAGGTCGATGTCGTTGAAAAAGAACTCAGGCAACCGACCGGGAATCAAGTGCTGGTTAAAGTGAGCTATTGCGCAATCTGCACGTTGGAGCAGCGTATTTATGCGGGTATCATGAAGCGCTATCCGTTTGCCGGCGGACATGAGGCTGCGGGTACCGTTGCCGCCGTCGGTGAAAAGGTGAAGAGCGTCAAGGTTGGCGACAAAGTTTCCGTACGCATGCTGACCTCCTGCGGAGAATGCTATTTTTGCCGCAACGGGCACGAGAACCAGTGCGTCATCTCCTTCAAAGCGGATATCCATGATGGTGTAGGCGGCCCCGGCGGTCTAGCTGAATTCATGATGGTGGACGCGAAATCCATCTACAAGATGGCAGATGACCTCGACCTGCGCTTTGCCGCGCTGACCGAACCACTCGCTTGCTGTGTGCATAGCGTAAACAATGCCGGAATCGAGCTGGGCAATGATGTGGTCGTGATCGGTGGCGGGATTATGGGCGATTTTCATGTTCAACTTGCTAAGCGCAAGGGCGCCCGCGTGATCGTTTGTGAAGTGGATCAGGAGAGGCTGAAGATTGCTAAGGCTATCGGTGCAGATATCGTCATCGATTCAAAAGAAACGAATGCGATTGAGAAAGTTAAGGAACTCACGGATGGCAGAGGCGCTGATGTTGTGTTCTGCACGGCGGCGGTTCCGCAACTGGCGGACGACAGCATCCATATGGCCGCAAAAACGGGTCGTGTCGTGATGTACTCCTCCTTCCCGTCCAATAGACCGGTCGAACTTGATGTCAACAGCGTTCATTCGACAGAAATCAACATCACCGGCGCGGTTAATCAGAACCTGAAAGATTTTCTCGCTGCAGCGCGGTTGCTGAGTTTCGGAATCATCGATCCGTCACCCTATATTTCAGAAGTTGTACCGCTCGACAAAATCGATTATGCATTTGAGCGCGCGATTGACCCGAATACGTTCCGTGTGTTGGTTGAACTATAATACGATTCCGCGTAAGCAGCGCTCAATATTGCTAAAGCGCGCAAAGCGCATTCCGGCCCCGTTACAACAACAACTTGAAGCGTGAAGAGTGCTTCTGCACTCTTCCGCTTTCGTCATTTCTCGGTTTAGCGAGTATTTCCATCGATAAGAGCCCTATCTATTCTTATATTATATCAGTATCGTACAACGTCGTTTGATGAAACAATCTGATCTTGTCTGAAATTATTTACAATGGCGTAAAAACTGAATATTAGACTGACTCTTAAAGAAGCAAGGCTATTCATGATAAGTCGTTTTCCGGCTATAAACATTCTTAGATTTTCACCCCGAATTAGGCGCAGACCAAGCTGCACCAACTCTCTAGGTCGAAGAGCGCACCGCGCTCTTGCACCTCACCCCGAATTAGGGCGCAGGCCAAGCTGCGTCATAAGATAAGCAAACAAAAATAGAGAAAGCAGGGGGTTTGAAATGTCAAACGAAAAGAAGAAACTCGGATTACTCGACAGTACGACGATTCTGATCGGCGGTATGATTGGAAGC
>Ga0302293_10001132_pt1 | contig 13461 bp, 5 predicted proteins | sample III_Fen_N2_2_FD_198758 | JGI IMG/M metagenome (GOLD analysis project Ga0302293, IMG submission 198758) | Peat permafrost microbial communities from Stordalen Mire near Abisko, Sweden - III_Fen_N2_2 | ecosystem: Environmental > Terrestrial > Soil > Wetlands > Permafrost | place: Sweden: Abisko...
CCGCCCCGTTGGCAGACCATGCGCTGACTTCCGCCAAAAGTTGTTGAATCCGTTCAGTCATTGTCGTAAATAAGTTGAAATTTCAGACCACAAATGTACGTTTTATTTTTATCTTTACAGAACGCAAAGTCGCCAAAATCTACGGACTCATGCTTCATCGTACCGTCAAAAAGTTCATCGATTCGAATAATTTACTGCCTGAAGGGGCCAGAGTTATTGTTGCTCTAAGTGGCGGTGCCGACTCGGTTGCGCTGATGGACATCCTGTATCGACTCGACTACGCCTGCATTGGCGCCCACGTCAATTTCCACCTCCGAGGGGACGAATCCGACCGCGACGCCGCCTTCTCCCATCAAGTCTGCCGTGACCTCGGCGTTCCCTTTTATAAAACCGACCTGTACGCCGCCGAATATGCCGAAGAGGAAGGCATTTCGGTTGAAATGGCCGCCCGAGAGCTCCGCTACCGTTGGTTCGAGCAGCTTCGCAAGGAACAAGGTGCCGTGGCTGTAGCCGTGGCTCATCACCGCGACGACAGCGTGGAAACTGTACTCCTTAATCTTATACGTGGAACCGGAATTCGTGGGTTGACGGGCATCAAACCCCGCAACGGCAACATTGTCAGGCCGTTGCTTTGCTGCGACCGCGAAGCTGTGCTGGAATACATTCAGGAACGCGGACTGACTTACGTGACCGACCGGACAAACGCCCTCAACGAATACCGCCGCAATAAGATCCGGAACGAAGTATTGCCGCTGTTGGAAAGCATTCAGCCCTCCGTCCGCGAATCCATCGGCCGCACGATGGACCATCTGAACGAAACGGAAGTCCTTTACGAAGGAGCATTGGAAGATGCCAAGAAACGAATCTGTCCAAATTCGAAAAGAGATTCTCTTAAAATTTCCATTCCCGCTCTGGAACTGGAGAAAGTACCCCAAAGCCTGCTGTATGAAATCCTGTCGGATTACGGTTTCGGTAGGCTCGATTCCCAAAACATTTGGAAGAACCGCTTCAATGGTTCAGGTAAAATACATTTCTCACATACCCACCGGTTGGTTTTTGACAGAGACTGCATGCTGGTAACTGAAATTCCACCCATCGACGAGGCTGAATTTCCGCTTGACGAAGGCCAATCTTCGTTGAAGGAACCCTTTCCGATGCGCTGTGAGCTGGTCAAGCCCGGCGCCAACTTCCAGATATCCAATTCCAAATCGATGGCCTACCTCGATGCGGACAAATTGCTTTTTCCCCTCCTCATCCGCCACCCGCGGAAAGGAGACAATTTCGTGCCTTTTGGGATGCACGGCCGCAAACTCATCAGCGACTACTGCATCGATCGTAAAATGAACGCTTTGGAAAAAGAAGAGCTTTGGCTGCTTTGCTCGGGCAAAGACGTGGTTTGGGTCATCGGTGAGCGCATCGACAACCGCTTCCGCCTAGACGAAACGACCAAGCGCATCTTCCAGTTGAGCGTGGATGGCTTTTAAAAAGTCAGTTTAAAATAAACGAACTTTTTTTCACAAAATGCAAGAATATCCAAAAAAGGTGTATCTTTGTATGGATTTCTTCCGACGGATGCAGTTCTGCCTCCGTTAAAAAACAACCAAATTTTCCCCATAACTTCGTTACATGCCCAACTTTAACATTGTGCAACTGAACTCCAAGTCGTTGCCAGAACTCATTGAAATAGCCAAAGAGCTAGGACTTACCAAAGTCGATTCCACTGAAAAAAATGCTCTCATTTACAGAATTTTAGACGAGCAAGCCATTCAAAACGCCAGCCGCAAGGCAGCCCTCCTTAAAGACGTTGATCCCGACGACCGCCGCAAACGCACCCGCATTCCGCTTGTCAAGGAAAAGGACGTGAAGGTTTACACTGCCAACGATAAGGAGGCCAAACAGATCAAGCCCACTACGAAACCAAACAACAAACCTGCCGCACCTGCAGCAGAGGGGGATGTAAAACCCGAAGGTCAGGCTCAGCCGAAAAAAGGCCAAAATCCCAACCAACGAACCCGTCCCAAACTGGAAAAACCCCGTCGCCCCGAACAGCCTGTCATTGAGAATCCGTTCTCGGACGTGATGGCAGCCGAAGCAGGCGAAGGTGCTCCCGTCGTTAAACCCATTGTATCTGAACCCATTGTTTCTGCCCCTGCAGAAATCCCTACTGAAGTTCAAGCTGAAGTTCAGGCCTTGGTCGCCATTGAAGGCGTCCTTGCATCGGAAACAGTCGTTGTTCCCGAAGCCGTCGTAGCAGAAACCCTGGTAGTCATCGATCCCGCCAAGAAACAACGCGGCCGCCCCAAAGCCAAACTCGTACTGAAATCGGAATTGGAGGCAAAAGCTCAGGAAGCTTCTGCTGAACCCGTTGAAGGTGCTGAACCCGTTTCTGCCGCCGAACCCACCGAAGCTGACTCCTTGCGTTCAGCCGCTGAAGAAGCCTTGGCCGAAGCTCGTCGTTTAGCCGGAATCGGTCCTAAACCCGAAGGTGGTTTCCAACAGAACCGCAACCAGCAGAACCCAAACCAAAAGCAGAATCCGAACCAGAACCCCAACCAGCAGAACCGCGGAAAATTTGACCGTCCCAACCCCAACCAGAATTCCAATCAGAACCAAAATCCGAATCGCCCCCAACGCGAAGACGACCGCCCGTTCGAATTCGAAGGCATTCTCGTCGGTTCCGGTTGTTTGGAAATCATGCCCGACGGTTACGGTTTCCTGCGTTCCTCCGATTACAATTACCTCGCTTCACCGGATGATGTCTACGTTTCCCAGTCCCAGATCAAACTCTTCGGCCTCAAAACCGGAGACGTGGTGCTCGGTCCGATTCGTCCGCCAAAGGAAGGTGAAAAATATTTCCCGCTCGTCAAAGTTGAAAAAATCAACGGACGCGAACCCTCTTTCGTCCGTGACCGCCTGAGTTTCGAGCATTTGACCCCGCTTTTCCCCGAAGAAAAATTCAACCTGACTGGCAACAAGCAATACGCCAACACTTCGGTGCGCGTGGTGGACATGTTCTCGCCCATCGGTAAAGGCCAGCGCGGTCTTATCGTTGCTCAACCTAAAACCGGTAAAACGGTATTGCTCAAGGATATAGCCAACGCTATCGCTGCCAACCATCCGGAAGTGTATATGATTGTGTTGCTTATCGACGAACGTCCTGAAGAAGTAACCGACATGGCCCGCAGCGTCAATGCTGAAGTCATCGCCTCCACTTTCGACGAACCCGCCGACCGTCACGTCAAAATCGCCAGCATCGTGCTTGAAAAAGCAAAACGCATGGTGGAATGCGGACACGACGTGGTCATCCTGCTCGACTCCATCACCCGTCTGGCCCGTGCTTACAACACCGTTGCACCTGCCTCAGGCAAGGTTCTATCCGGTGGTGTGGACGCCAACGCCCTGCACAAGCCCAAACGCTTTTTCGGTGCCGCCCGTAACATTGAAAACGGCGGTTCCCTCACCATCATCGCCACGGCTCTGACCGAAACCGGCTCCAAGATGGACGAAGTGATCTTCGAAGAATTCAAGGGTACCGGCAACATGGAACTCCAATTGGATCGTAAGCTTTCCAACAAGCGCATTTTCCCCGCTGTCGACATCACTGCTTCCAGCACCCGTCGCGACGACTTGTTGCTCGACAAGCAGACGCAAGACCGCCTGTGGATTCTCCGCCGTTACCTTGCCGATATGAACTCGCTGGAAGCCATGGACTTCCTGAAAGGCAGATTAGAGAAAACTGCTTCCAATGAAGAATTCTTAGCTTCCATGAACGACTAACCGTTCAGTTTCAAACAAAAAAATACCCTGCAGTTCCAAAGAGCTGCAGGGTATTTTTATGCGTTAAAGTATCAATGCATCATTTTGTATGTCTGAAATCCTGAGTCCGTTTTTACCCGTATGAGGATCAACTGATTTTTAACAGGTACATCCAATTGGCATTCTGAACTTTCAACATTATTTTTCTGACTCATCAATTGTCCGAGAACAGAATAGATCGTTATGGATTGAATTCGATCCGGGGCTTTTATCGTCAAATTTTCATTATTTCCCCAAACTTGAACCTTTTCTACAAAAGGAACCTGAACACCGACCGGAACCGAAGCATATTTCACGGTGGAAATGTCCGGTTGGGTCACATTGGCCAACCCACCACCGATGTAGAATCCCAAATGCGGTGGTTGGTTGTAAGCCGCATTTTGCCAGGCAATCGCCAGACGATAAACCGGATCGTGCATCAGTGTGAAAAGTCGGTTTGTTGTTGAAGTCGTTGTCGTGTATATCTGAATCTTGCTGGAATCGGCTTTGGTCCAGAGAATGACTTCTTCACGCCAATCACCTAAAATGTCAGCACACAAATTCGGCGTTGATTTTGTACTATTGCAAGAAGAAACGCCGCTGGCACTCAGTAAGGTCGTGGTTCCGCTACCAGTCCATTTGGTGATGGAGGTGCCGTCCAGCAGTTCATCCTGCAAATCACCGTCCCAATAAACCCTGAAATTGGTGGATGGCTTACTGGTCGAAATCTGATCACCTTTGCAGGAATAGGTACCTGAAGCAGCCCACATTTCAAAACCAGGATACCTGGAGTCGATATCACCGGCCATTGCCCGACCCACATCCGTTCCAGTAAAGATTCCCCAAAGTATTTTTCCGGTTTTGGCATCGTGGAGTTCATAACCATAGGCTGCGCTGGTTTCTTCGTGTGCCGTAAATACCTCAAGTCCAGCATTATCCGGATCCATGTCCGAAACATGCATGGCATCCCCATGTCCAAGACCTGTGCGATACAGGCAGGTTCCGTTATCATCAATGACGCAGGAGGCATAAACAATTTCATCCTTGCCGTCCGAATCCACATCTGCCACACTTAGATTGTGATTTCCCTGACCGTAAGCACCAACACCTGCTGTGGTTCCGGAATCATAAAACCAATGATCCACCAGTTTTTTATTGACAACATCGTACGAAGCCAACGTCGCCCTTGTATAATAGCCCCTACACATCACCGCACTTGGATGAACCCCGTCCAAATAGGCCACGCAAGCCAGGAAACGGTCGCTCCGGTTTGAATAGCTGTCCCCCCAGGAGGAACTTCCTCGAAGCGGTTTGTAAGCAATCGTATGCAAGTTGGCTCCTGTTTTTCCGTCAAAGAGGGTCAAGTATTCAGAACCGGTTTGTACGGTGCCCAACATTCGGGAACCACTGATCTGCGTGGTGTCCAAGCTGCGGTAATCGGCTGTGGGGCTGTCGCTGTTCATCAAAACATAATTACCGGCTCCATCAATGGTTCCTGGCGCCGTTTTACAAATGACCTCAGAAAGACCGTCCCCGTCGAAATCGTACACCAGAAACTGCGTGTAATGCGCACCAGCCCTGATGTTCCTGCCCAAATCGATGCGCCAAAGAAACGTCCCATCCAACTTATATGCGTCAAGATACACGTTTCCGGTAATCCCGTAATACGAATTGTCCTGTGAATTCGATGGATCCCATTTCACCACGATCTCATATTCGCCGTCCCCGTCCAAATCGCCCACACTACAGTCGTTGGGCGAATAGCCATAGGGCTGTCCTTTCGGGTAATAAGCATCCACCGTTTTTCCCGTACTGCCGGTCTTGTTGGGCGGCGTGATGCCCCTCGCCGGACGTTTCAGCTGCAAAGTCTTGTACGCCTGCGCCCAAGGTGTTACCGACTTCACACCAGTCGTGTCCTCCACTCCATTCAGGACAGGCAATACTTTGTAGGAACTGGTGGTCGTTCCCGAAGCATCGGAATAATTGGTCGAAGCAGTTATGAGTGAAGTGTTTATCTTGACATTGTTCCTATAGATGTTGAAACCAGTCGCCACGCTGTCCGTACCCAGAAAGCGCCAGCTCAAATAGACCCCGCTGCTTACCTTGACCGCCACAAGTCCTCTGTTGAGGAATTCCATCTGTCGTGTGGCTGAAATCGAATTCAGCAGTAGGGAAAGAAACAAAAGCAAGGTGGTGATTTTTTTCATGTTGCTTTGAAAGCTCGTATTAGGACACAAAGATACAGCTCGCATTCAATTGGATGGGGTGTCAAATATCCGAAAAGGCCGTATTTTTTGGTTAAATAGTGCATAACCTTGCAAATGGGTAAGGCTTCCCAACACTTTTTGTTGTAATTTTGTTGTCTGACCTGAATGCATGAAAAAAACAGTATTGTTCATCCTTTTCCTATTACCGCTACTGGTAAACGCTCAGTTGCGCATCAACGAACTGATGACGAACAACGTCTCCTTCAATATGGATGATGCTTTCGACTATAGCATGTGGGTGGAACTGTACAATTCCTCCACCGTGAATACCTGTAAACTAACGGATTATTGGTTCACGGACGACAGTTCGAAACCGAACAAATGGAAACCCGCCTTTGACAGCATCATCCAAAAGAAAGCCTTTGTAGTGCTTTATTTTGAACGAGAACTAACCTACGGTCACGCCAATTTCAAACTTGACCCTGACGGAGGAACGCTCTATATGTTCAGCAATGCCAATGTATTGTTGGACAGCATGACCTATCCCAAGCAATACAGAAATACCTCCTGGGGAAGACTAACCGACGGTTCAGCACAAACGACCTTTTTCACGCAACCCACTCCGGGTACTTCCAACACCGGAAAGGAAACCGCTTCCCTCCAATGTACGAAACCGCTTCCCTCCATTAAGGGCGGCTTCTTAACCACACCCCAAGTCTTGCGTTTTACCTCTGACCCTGGCGATACGGTTTACTATACCACAAATTATTCAGAACCCACCCGTGCGTCCACCCGGTTTTTTTCACTGACTCCAATCACCATTTCAGCCACCACAGTCATCCGTGCCCGAACTTTTTGCAAGGGTAAAATTCCCAGTGACATCGTTTCCAACACCTATTTTTTGAATCAGCGGGATTATACGTTGCCCGTCGTTTCGATTTCCACGACACAAGCCAATCTGACCGATCCGAAAACAGGCATCTATTGTGATGGAGACGGCACCAACGGCTTAATTGGCAATGGTCAGACCGTCAAACGGAATTACAATCAGGACTGGAACCGACCCGTCAATTTCGAATTGTACGATACAACCGGTGTGCAACAGTTGAATCAGGAAGTCGATATCAAGATATTGGGTTGCTGGACAAGGGCCTACGCTGAAAAATCCATTTCCATCAGTCCCAAAAAGAAATTCGGGGATACTCAACTGAGATACGATATTTTCGCTGCCACCAAACCCGATCGGAAATACAAGGATATTCAACTGCGGAATTCAGGCAATGACTTCTCCTACAGCATGATGCGTGACGGTTTCATGCAATCCATCGTCATGAAGCGCCTGCCAAGTCTGGATTACATGGCCTACGAGCCTGCCGTGATTTATATGAACGGCGTCTACTGCGGCATCGAAAACCTTCGTGAGCGCAGCAATGAGGACTGGGTTTATAGCAATTACGGACTCGAGGACAATGATGTTTTAGCACTGGAAGCAACCATTGATATTGATACCGAAAAGGATATTGCCACCGATACCGCCTTTATCGCGTTCAGCAACTTCCTAAAAAACAACGATGTAACTCAGCCGGCCGTTTATGAGCAGGTTTGCCGTAAAATGGATGTGGACAATTACATGGCGTATATGATGGCCGAAATGTACACTGCAAACACCGACTGGCCCCACAACAATGTCAAGATGTGGCGGAAGAAGGACGAAGGCCCCTGGCATTGGATTCTTTCCGATACGGATTTCGGCATGAACCTCTACAGCAGCTTGGAAACCTCCAATACACTGACCATCTGCCTGGGAGAAAATGGTACCAAACCCGATTGGGCTACCGTCGTATTGCGTCGGTTGGTGCTGAACGACACGTTCAGGAACACCTTCATTGATCGATTTGCCGTCCATTTGTCCACCACGTTCAAAACAGAGCGGGTGAATCTGATTATGGACAGCCTCGCCGCCAAAATAAACAATGAGCTGGTCTACCATAAGGCGAAATACGGTTCAAGCAGTTCTTTGGCTGCAAATGTCACCAATATGAAAACCTTCTCAGCTGCCCGGCCAATGAACATGTTGAACTTCATCAGCGCCCGTTTCCTGAATGGCGTTCCCATTCGGAGCCTCCAACTCACTTCCAATGTAAATGGTGCTTCCTACAAACTTAATGGTCAGGAAGTGATGGATCAAGCTGCCAACATCCAATATTTCCAGAATAAGACCATTTCCGTGGAGGCACAACCGGTCAAAGGATTTACCTTCAAAAAATGGGAAAAGATAAAACTTAGTGGAACGTTGACTTTGATTCCTCTTGGAAGCACCTGGCGTTATTTCGACGGTAGTGCCATCCCCGCAACCAACTGGTACACCATTTATTACCCGGATGCAGGTTGGGCCCAGGGTGCTGCTCAACTTGGATATGGGGGCAAGGGTGAAGTCACTACCATCGGTTACGGTGGCAACACAAATGCCAAGTACGCCACCTCTTATTATCGGTACAGGGCTCAAATATCCGATTTGACCTCCAAGTCCAATTTCCAAATAACGCTTTTTGTAGACGACGGTGCCGCGGTTTACGTGAACGGAACCGAAGTAGGCCGAACCAACCTGCCCACTGGGGCACTCGCGTTCAGCACCTTTGCATCTTCTTCCAACAATGGCATCTATGCCACGTTCACCGTTCCTGCCAACCTGTTGAAAGAAGGGGAGAACCTGATTGCCGTGGAAGTGCACCAATGCATCGCCACTTCAACCGATGTCATCTTCAACCTCAGCATGACCTGCGATGCCAGCATGGTTTCCGAAACGACCATCATCACGGACAAAGTCTTTTTCGACACCCTAAAAGTACCAATGAGTCTGAAAGCCATTTATGAAGCTTCCGCTGAACCCGAACCCGATCAGGAATCGATTTTCATCAACGAAGTGGTTTCCAGCAACAGCATCATCACGGATGAATTCGGTGAAAAGGACGATTACCTCGAATTGTACAATGCAAGTGCCGCCGACGTAAACCTTGCTGGTTGGTATCTTTCAGATAGCCCCGTCAATCCGACCTTGGCGACCATACCTCCGCTAACAGGTGGTCAAACCATCATCCCGGCCAAGGGTTGGCTCTGCTTCTGGGCAGACGGCACGCAGGTGCAGGGCCCATTGCATTTGCCTTTCAAACTCTCCAAGGGAGGTGAAACCCTGATACTGTCCAGACTCAATTCCTCCGGCCAATTAATCATGGTTGATTCCATTTCCTTCCCGGTGCTGAATTCGAACATGAGCTATGCTCGTGTCACCGATGCCAGCCCTTTCTGGACAACTCAGGCTCCGACATTCCTGCACACGAACAATTTGGGTACCATCATCGAGAAGCCGATTGAAAAAGCAGTGATACCCGTTTGGCCTACACTCGTAACCGATGGTTTCACTGTTCATGCCGAAGCCGGAACGCTCATTGCTGTCTTTGACCTCAATGGCAGAAGAATGATTCAGATTGTTTCGAATGCTGATGAAACCTTCATTCATTCTGATACTCTGAAACCTGGCCTCTATATCGTACGTATCGGCAACCTGAATTACAAGATTTTAAAACGTTAAGTAAAAAAGCATGGTTTTTTTCCTTCTAGATGCACTAAAAAGTTACAGTTTATCTGTATTTTTGATTCAAAGGAAATCCGATAGACCGATTTAATGGTGAAGCCCAAGAAATTCTTGCCCAAGTTGCTGTATAACAAGTTCTTTCTGCAACTTATACTGGCCCTGTTCATGGTCGGTATGGCGGTGTTCTTTTTAAGCCACGAGCATGTTGAGGTCCTCAAAATCCGCCAACAGCTTGCAGCCTGCAACCCTTGGTGGGTTTCACTGGGACTTTTGCTTACACTTTGTTACGTTGTTTTAATGGGCTTGATGTACGTTCAAACATTCAAAGCCATCGGAAAAAAGGTTTCCTTGAAAAGCACGGTCAGGCTTTATCTAAAACGAAATGTCGTCAGCGTCTTCCTTCCTGCAGGCGGTTTTTCCTCCTTGTTGTTCTTTACGAAAGAAGTGGAAAGCGAAGGCGCGAGCAAGTCACAAATACACCTGGCCTCCACCTTGTTCGGCTTCATGAGCATCATGTCCGTCGTGGTCATCGCCATACCCATCCTAGCCTACACGTTTTTTCAACACAATGTCCAACAAACGGCACTTTGGGGTTTTGTTGCCCTTTTGGCGTTGACAGTGGTGTTCTTTCTCTTTCTCTATTCCCTGTTTAGAAAAACCTGGGCTTACCGCTTACTCACCCGAATGCGGCCCGCCTGGATCATCGTTCTGGACGAAATGTTGGGTCAGAACATCAAGATGAAAAACATTTGGCTGGCTTTGCTTTTTTCTGTTTTTATTGAAATCATCGGTGTATTGCACCTATATATAGCCATGCTGGCTTTGGGTGTCGAACCCTCCCTGATTGCTTCCATGATCGGTTACGTGACGATGGTGATGCTACTGATGGCTTCTCCCTTCCTACGCGGTCTGGGCGCCATTGAGATTTCCATCACCTATATTCTAGGGCAATACGGATATCCCATCGTCATAGCCGCTTCCATGACCCTGCTGTACCGCTTTTTTGAATTCTGGATTCCATTGGTGGCAGGCATGCTGAGTTTCATTTCCAAAAAAGACAACATCGTCCTGCGACTGTTACCCGGATTTATGGTTTTCGCCCTGGCGTTGGTCAACATTGTCTCCTCCCTGACACCAGCCGTGCCCGAACGCTTGCTTTTCCTCGAAAACTGGCTGAATGAAAGCGTATTGATTACTAGTAACGGGCTCGTGCTTGTCATTGGGTTGTTCCTGCTCATCTTGTTTGTTTTTCTCTTGCAAGGTTCCAAGCGAGCCTGGTATGTCGCCTTCGCACTTTCCATCCTTTCCGGTGTGGGTCATTTGCTCAAAGGTGTCGATTACGAGGAAGCCCTATTGGCATTGGTCGCTGCCATCACCTTGTGGCGAACCCGAGAGTTTTACAAACTGAAAGCACATCCAGAGCTCTTTCGCATCAGTTCCCAAGTCCTTATCGTCAGTGTTCTGGCCTTGCTTACATTTGGTGTTGCCGGCTTTACCCTCATGGACAAAAAGCACTTCGGAATGGATTTTGAATTCTGGGCAGCGGTCAAAACGATGCTCCGGATGTTCTTCCTCTTTGACGATGGTGGCCTGGTGCCTCAAACGGCCTTTGCCCGCAATTTCATCTATGCCATCTACACCGCAGGCGGACTGGTCATTTGTTTTGTCTTCTTCAGCATCCTGAAACCCATTTTCTCCAAACCGTACAATACGGTGGAAGAAAAAGATCTGGCTGCACTTATTTTGCAGAAATACGGGGATTCGTCGCTGGATTATTTCAAGATTTATCCCGACAAGTTGTTTTTTATTGCCGATGACAAGGATGGGTTCATCTCCTTCAAAGTGACCCGTGGTTACGCCGTCGCACTCGGCAACCCCGTTTGCAAAGACGATGATACAGCCAAAACCCTGATTCAGGCTTTTGACAAATACTGTATGGAAAATGGTTTCACCAGCGTCTTCTACAGGGTTCCCAAGGAATCTCTGCATTTATATGAAGAGCTTGGCAAAAAAAATATTCCTGTCGGGGACGAAGGCTTTGTAGATCTGGATACTTTCAGCCTGAACAGCATCAAAATGGAGTCCACACGCAAAACCATCAGCCATCTTCAGTCCAAAGGTTTCATTTCAAAGGTTTATACGCCACCAGTACCCGAAAATATCCTTAAAAAGCTGGAGACCGTTTCAGAAAGCTGGTTGCACGAGTTGCATGAAAATGAAATGGCCTTTACCGAAGGCGTGTTCGATCGATCCATGTTTGAACATCAAGTTTTAATCACCGTTGAAGACGCGGACGAACATATCTACGCTTTCCTGAACATTATCCCCGACGATGCATCCGGTGAAGCAGCTTATGACCTGATCCGCAAAACAGGAGACGCACCGGTCGGTGTCATGGACATGCTTTTGGTCCGCACCATGCTTTATTTCAAAGAAAAAGGATTCAAGTCCGTCAATCTCGGCATGGCACCACTTTCCGGCATCGATGGAACTTCTTTTACGGAGCGCACTGTTCGATTTGCCTACGAAAACCTGAAATCTTTAGGCCACTTCAAAGGTCTACGCAAATACAAGGAGAAGTTTTCTTCCCGCTGGGAGCAGAAATTCCTTATCTACAACAACAATTACCATCTTCCACAGATACCCAAAGTCCTGAAGCGCGTGTCCAGAGGCAAGTGACAGAACCGTCACAGCGCTATTTTATGACAAAAAGGCAGTAATCTCTGTCAAATTTCCAACCGTTTTCGATATTTCGCCTGCCAAAAGAATGCTCGGTTCCCACCGAAAGATTGTGGCATAGCTTTTGCTTGTTTTGACATGTCAGCAACAGCAAACCGACACTAAAAACAACTCAATATTTAAAAGAACTATGGGAAAAATTATTGGAATTGACTTAGGAACCACGAACTCGTGTGTTTCTGTAATGGAAGGAAACGATCCGATCGTCATTGCTAACAGCGAAGGCAAACGCACCACTCCTTCCGTGGTAGCTTTCATTGAAGGTGGTGAACGTAAAGTCGGTGATCCTGCCAAACGTCAGGCCATCACAAACCCCACAAAAACCATCTCCTCCATCAAGCGCTTCATGGGTGAATCCTTTGACGAAGTGGCAGTGGATATCAAACGTGCCGCCTACAAAGTAATCCGCGGAGAAAACAACACGCCCCGCATCGACATTGATGGACGCATGTACACCCCGCAGGAAATTTCCGCCATGATCCTTCAGAAAATGAAGAAAACGGCCGAAGACTACCTCGGAACCGAAGTTACCGAAGCGGTCATCACAGTTCCTGCCTACTTCAACGACTCACAACGTCAGGCCACTAAAGAAGCCGGCGAAATTGCTGGTTTGAAAGTTCGCCGTATTGTGAACGAACCCACCGCAGCCGCCCTGGCTTATGGTTTGGACAAAACTCACAAGGATATGAAAATCGCCGTATTCGACCTCGGTGGCGGTACATTCGATATATCCATCCTCGAACTGGGCGAAGGCGTCTTCGAAGTGAAATCCACCAACGGTGACACGCACCTCGGCGGTGACGACTTTGACCAAACCATCATCGACTGGCTGGCCGACGAATTCAACAAGGACGAAGGCATCGACCTGCGCAAAGACCCGATGGCTCTGCAACGTTTGAAAGAAGCTGCTGAAAAAGCGAAAATCGAACTTTCCAGCTCCACTTCAACCGAAATCAATTTGCCGTACATCATGCCGGTAAACGGAATTCCCAAGCACTTGGTTAAAACCTTGAGCCGTGCCCAATTCGAAAAACTGGCCGACAAATACATCCAAGCTTGTGTTGAACCTTGCCGCAAAGCTTTGTCCGACGCCAATCTGACTGCCGCCGACATCGACGAAGTCATCCT
>Ga0302293_10001136_pt1 | contig 13430 bp, 8 predicted proteins | sample III_Fen_N2_2_FD_198758 | JGI IMG/M metagenome (GOLD analysis project Ga0302293, IMG submission 198758) | Peat permafrost microbial communities from Stordalen Mire near Abisko, Sweden - III_Fen_N2_2 | ecosystem: Environmental > Terrestrial > Soil > Wetlands > Permafrost | place: Sweden: Abisko...
TCCGGCAAATCATCCAACGAGGCCGGATTTTTTATTTCTATGGTTAACTAGAAAGAACAATTATCAAATACACTATACATTTTATAAACCCGGAGGGTTTGTATGTTTATTGAAAATATTCGATGCAAAACCATACGACTCCGATGGAGTCGAACTTATACCTATATTGATTTTTCTATAAACATTCGATGCCTCTGGCATCTGATCATATTCATAAAATGCCTAATTCAATTCATTTTTTGAAACAGAGGTCTCCCCACAATATCCGAGTTTATTAGCCAGGCCTGCAACACACAAAGCCATCAATAAAGCTCCCTTAGCTAACCATACAGCGCTTATAGCCAAATGTGCAGCGTACTTAGCCAGGCAAAAAGCATAGTTAGCCAAGTCCACAGCACACCTGGCTGGCAATAAATCGTTTGTAGCTATGTCCAAAGCATACTTAGCTAACCGTAAAGCATCGATAGCTGAGTCCGCAGCACACCTAGCCAGGCATAAAGCATCGTCAGTCACGCAGAAAACCCACCAGCACGGCTTATTCCATGCTTTTCACCCCTTTTACCGGTTTCGGGGCAAGCTGGTGCAGATCGAAAATTACGATCTCGTTCTTTCCTTTTTGCAACCACGGCGCCGGACAATACAATTGTTTCTGAGGGCCAATGTTCCAATAACGGCCCAAGTTGTGGCCGTTTACCCAAACCACTCCTTTTTCCCATTGACTAACATCCAGGTAAGTATCTCCAACATTCGCCAAATCGAATTCACCCTTGAAGAAAATTCCAGCTTGAGTTTTTTCTCCGGAAGTAAATTTCAGGTTTTGCACATAGGTTTCGTCCAGCGGAAGCGTGAAAATCTGCCAGTCCATCAGGGTCATTCCGTTGAGCGAAACACGGTCGGTAATCCCTTTGCGGTCGATCATGTATTCAGCAAAATTGATACGCCCCATGCCCTCAACCAGAATGTCGAGTTGCGGGTTTGCTGAAGTTGAAGCAGGCAATTCGATGATATTTTCGGCTTTGGCCCGGTCGAGTTTGCCGATGTATTTTCCATCCACAAAAACAGTGGCATAATCGTGCAGCTCGGTAATCCGGAGCTTGCCCTTTTTGTGACCAATCAGTTTGGTCCGGTAAAGAATAAAACCGCCCTTTTGCCCGAACATTTCCATTGGTTTGGGCTGTGGTGACTGAATGGCTGCCGGAAGATTGTCCCAAACTGATGCCGAAGCCGTCAATTTGATTTCAGGAATTTCGATCACCGGAATGGCTGCAGGAATTGCCGGAAGTTTTTGTTTGGCCGGAAGATATTTCCCTAATAAATTCCGCAGCGCAACGTATTTTGGGGTGGCTTGTCCCATTTCGTTGATGGGTGCATCGTAGTCGTAGCTAGTCACATCAGGCTGGTACTGTGTCGGGCTAAAGGCATTGGCTCCAGCCCAATAACCAAAGTTAGTTCCGCCATGAATCACATAAAAATTGAACGATTTCCGGTTGTCCATCAGCCATTTTACATCTTTCAGCAAGTCGGTTGTATCAGGCCGTTGCCATTTTTCGCCCCAGTGGGTCAGCCATCCAGGATACAATTCGCTGCAAAACGAAGGAACATTTGGGTTGATTTTGGTGGCTTCGGCAAAGTTATCAGCATTTGCTCCCGGGTCTAAACCAATAGCTGCGTCGGGTAACGACCCAGCTTCGAGCATAAACGGAGTCGCCCCGTCGGCCGTATAAAACGGAACTTCAATGCCGTTTTTCATCCACTCGTCCTGAACCCATTTCATGTATGTGCGGTCGTTTCCATAACTTCCGTATTCATTCTCCACCTGAACCATTACGATTGGTCCGCCTTTGGTTACCTGCAAATCTTTTACCTGAAGAGCCAGTGTTTTGATGTAACGATCAGCAGCTTCGGTATATCGCGGATCCATGCAGCGCACTTTAATATCAGGAATGGTGAGCAGGTACGATGGCAATCCGCCAAAATCCCATTCGGCACAAACATACGGACCGGGACGTAAAATAAGCCACAGGCCTTCTTCCTGCACCATGCGGATAAACTGGGCAATGTCACGATTTCCGGTCTGGAAATCGAATACGCCGGGTTCCGATTCGTGGTAATTCCAGAACACGTAGGCCGCAATGGTATTGCAGCCCATTGCTTTGGCCATCTGGATGCGTTGCCGCCAGTATTCAGCAGGAATCCGCGCCGGGTGCATTTCTCCGGAAATGATCTGGAACGGTTTTCCGTCGAGCAGAAATTCGGATTTTTCGAGTTTAAACGAATGTTTGGTATTCTGGCCAGATAGGCAAATACTCAGTAATACCGAAATACAAATAAGAAGCAGTCTATTCATGGCTTGGTCGATTTAGTGGCTGTAAAAATAGGAAATTGTTTTTGGTTAAAACGGAAGTTTAGTCAATGAAAAACCCCTTTGCTATTGCTAACAAAGGGGAAAATTATAAACTTCTATTCGCTATCCGTTTCTTTCCTTAAACTTTCAAATTCCTATTCGGTAGTTTTAGCGTACGCTTTTACCCATTTGGGCACAGCATTGGCCAGGATTACAATGGCGCAAATCATGATAATACCGGTAAGTACAAGGTTTATCAGTCCTTTCACATAAGTTCCGTCAATCAAAAGCTGAGGAAGGTAAATGTTTGTCATGTTCATCCAGCAAGCAGTCAGGGTGGTAATTCCAAGAAAAATCAATGGAGCGATGGTAAACCACGCATATTTTTTCTTTCCAGAGTTGATGATAAATGATGTGCCTACCGTAAGGGCGATGGTCGCCAGCAACTGATTGGCCGCTCCAAACATGGGCCAGATAGTGGCTACGTTTCCGGAATAAATGAAATATCCCCACATGAAAACAAACATCGCACTGGCCATTAAATTTCCGGGCAACCAGTTGGTTCGGGCAAAAGGTTTGTACACTTTGCCAATTGCTTCCTGAATGATGAACCGGCCAATACGTGTTCCGGCATCGATGGTGGTGAGGATAAACAACGCTTCGAACATGATGGCAAAGTGGTACCAGTAGCTCATCAGTGCTTTTAACCCGGGAATGGCTGAAAAGATTTTGGCCATCCCTACGGCCAGTGTAACAGCGCCACCGGTGCGGCCAGCAAGGCTTTCGCCAACTTCTTTCGAAAGCTCGCTGATGTTGGAATCAAGGAAACCCATGGCCTGAAGCTGTGGGGCAAACTGGCTGAATTTTTCGACCGGAATATTGATGATGAAATAATCGAGTGGCAACAAACTGGCAGCTGCCAGTAAAGCCATGATGCTTACCACGCCCTCGGCCAACATGGCTCCCGAACTGATCATTTTGATGTGTGTAACGCTCGACAACATTTTCGAGGTGGTTCCGGAACTAACCAAAGCATGAAATCCGGAGATAGCCCCGCAGGCAATGGTAATAAACAGATACGGAAATAATGGTCCCGAAATTACCGGTCCCCCGCCATGAATGAAAGTGGTAAGGGCCGGCATATTTAATTCAGGCGAAACAATCACAATGCCAACAGCCAGCAGGCCAATGACTCCCAGTTTCATAAACGAACTCAGGTAATCGCGTGGCGACAGTAACAGCCATACCGGCAAGGCTGAGGCCAGAAATCCGTATCCAGCCAATATCAGGGTTAAGGTTTTACGGTCGTAAGTAAACCATGACTCCAAAGCAGATCCCGGAATAAACCTTCCAACAACCACCGCACCAATAAGCATCAGAACTCCGGCAATAGTGGCCAGTGTTGTTTTGCCGGGAGTCAGTTTAAACATCCAAACGCCCATCAGTAAAGCAATCGGTATGGTTGATGCAATGGTAAAGGTTCCCCACGAACTTTCGGCAAGGGCATTCACCACCACCATTCCCAGTCCGGCGAGGGCAACAACCAGAATAATCAGTACCGCAATCGAAGCGGTGATGCCACTGGTTTTGTTAATCTCAGCACGGGCAATTTCGACTAGTGATTTGCCATCGTGCTTGACTGAAGCCAGTAAAATGACCAGATCGTGCATGGCCCCTGCCATTACTGCACCGGCCAATATCCAGAGCAAGCCGGGAGCAAAACCAAACTGAACAGCCAGAACTGGCCCAACCAACGGACCGGCGCCGGCAATAGCCGCAAAATGGTGTCCAAACAGCACCCATTTGCTCATCGGGTAATAATTACTGCCATCGTACATCCGGGTGGCCGGAGTAATCATATCGTCTTTAAAAATGGCCAGGCGAGCCATTACAAAGCCGTAGTAATACCGGTAGGCCAAAATGAAAACCAAAATGGTGCCAATTATTATCGGGGTTGCATTCATTGATTCCGATGAGTTTAATGAATTTTCGAATGGTGCAATTTAATTTATTTTGGCATCACTGATGATGACTTTTCGATGACTTGTCCTGCTTTTAGCAATTTTTCTTTCAATAAAGCATAATCGACTTGCTGCACTCCAACCTTATTATCAATTGCTAACACAGCAGCAATAGCAGCCGATTGTCCCAATATCATAAAAACAGGTTCCATCCGGATAGATCCATAGGCAATGTGACTCGACGAAACACAAACCGGAACCAATAGATTGGTGCATTCTTCCTTCTTTGGAACAATAGAACCATACGAAATAGAATATGGAGCATCCGGCGAAACCCCGATATCGCCTTCATCCTGCACAAATCCTTCGGAAGTTATGTACCGCTGAACATTGTGGGAATCCATCGCATAAGAACCCATTCCAACCGGCTCCGGAACTTCGCGTTTGGCTAAAACGTCGTTTTCACTGGTCACGTAAACACCTACCATGCGGCGGGCTTCCCGAATATACAATTGGCGCGACCAGTTTCCATTATCCGGAAATTCGTCTTTAGCCAATCCCCACTTTTGCATTTCATCGTGAATTTCCTTCGGAACTCGCGGATCGTTGGCTACATAATAGAGCAAGCCTTTCTGATAATCTTCGTGCTCTTTGATAATTTCTTTCCGGCGTTCGTAGGTTGCTTCAGGGTAATCGTAGTTCATGCCAATAAAATCGCTGCTGAACGGACCATGGTTATTGGTATCTGTTTTCCGGTTCGGAATCAGGTCAAATTTATTAAACCACTCTCTCCAACCCGCATCAAACACACGACCAAGCAACTCATAGTTGGTCGGATTGTAATTTGCAGGTTTCGGGAAAGGCACTAAATTATCGGGATTACTGCTCATGCACAAACGGAAACAGTAGGCCTGAATTTTATTATCACCCGAGCAGTTGGTTGCAATCTTTTCAGAAGAAGTTTCCAGAAAATATTCATCCAGAATCTCTTCTTTCCTGAGCTTACGCAGGTAGTTGAGTGAATTATTACAGACTGCGTGAAAAAGATAGGCTTTAACCGAGGTATTTATTTGTATGGTCTCGCGGTTCTCCCAGATTTTCATGAAAGTATCAGAAACAATTTCCTCGGCAATATCTTTGCGCCCCACATACCTTCTGGAATACGAACAAAGAGCCACATAATATTCCCGATACAGGAGAATATATGTTTCTTCATCACCGATGATTAAACCATTAATAATATTCGAAGGCAAATCTTTCGCAATCATTTGCCGTAAAAGTATTATTTATTCCAGAATTAAGTAAAAGGAGCAATTTATTGTCATATTTTTTTCACTCACCCCGAAGCCCGATAAATCGGTCTTTCCCCCCTGGAGTCACAGCACGAAAAATGCGCCTCCATCCGGAGAAAACCCCAACCGGGCGTCGGGCAAACTTTCTCCACATGGAGAAAGGCTAAACCAGGCATCGGGCATGCTTTCTCCACATGGAGAAAGCTCAAACCGGGAATGGGTCATGCCTTCACCACCAGGAGAAAGCGCGAAAGGTGTGCGGGGCACATTTTCTCGTTCCGGAGAACGGGTTTTCAACGTTTTTTTGTTCAGCGAAACCATGTCGTCGTTTAACTCTTCGCCAGCCATGTCGCTATTTCCCCAATACAAGTAACTTTTGCCCGAAACCGGATCGGTAAACACATCCGGATCGATTTGCTGACCGCTTTTGATGCCTTCCGGAAAATCTTCTTTGCTTCGGTTTGAAAATATACATTCTACTTTTTCAATAAGCCTGATTTGGGCTCAGCTGGTCGTTTTTCGGGATTTATCCGGATAACTGTAAAAGAATAGGGCGGCATGCGATAAGGAAATTCGCCGCTTACAGCAATCTGATCGGTTACCGGCCTGGCATTTTTGCCGGCAGGCAATCCGGTAAGCACGGTGCGGGTTGCCTGCAAACGAATCGCATCAACTCCGTTCAGAATAACATTTGCTTTTACCGCCACCGGAAGCATGTTTACCAGTTTAACGATCAGGTCGTTGCTTTTGCTGTCGCGCACCACCGAAGCTGAAACCCGTTTCCCTACGGATTCGTTTTTGTCTGAAAGTTTTACGTCGCTTGCCAGGTAGGTATCTCCTGAATTTTGACCGTAAAGTTGCTGCACCGAGTAGTTCACGGTCGGTTTCACTTCTGTATTGTTGAAATAAATCAGGTCGGGATTCCATTGGGTGTGCCCTTCCCTGGCCAACATCGGAGCGTACGAAGTCATACTCACCACGTCGCCATTGCGTTCACAGGCGGTTAGGTATAGCGCCTCGGCAAGCGCATTGTAGATTGTACTTCCCCACGAAGCATATTCACCGAGATAAACCTTCGGTTTCGTGCGGTCGTATTTGTCGTAGAAGTCCTGATTGTTGATAAACCATCCCGGCGATTGGTAATAATGTTCGTCAACCATTGGCACACCAAGTTTGGTGGCAATCTTCCAGCCTTCCACATAATCGGTTCCTTCGAATGATGGTCCAACAGTCCCGATAACCGTAATTTCAGGATGCTTTTCTTTCACCGCTTTGTAAATCATCGTAAACCGTTCTTCAAAAACAGCATTGATCAGGTCTTCGTTGCCAATCCCGACATATTTCAGGTTAAAAGGCTGCGGATGTCCGCCTTCAGCACGGATTTTCCCCCATTTGGTTTTCACATCTCCGTTGGCCCATTCAATCAGGTCGAGTACATCCTGAACGTAATTGTCCATGTCACACATCGGGATTCCGCCTTGTTGTCCAGCGCCTCCGGTAGCCGAATTCTGGCAGGGAACACCGGCCGCAATAACGGGCAGTGGTGCCGCTCCAACATCTTCGCAAAACTGAAAATATTCGAAATAACCCAGTCCGGCAGTTTGGTGGTATCCCCACAGGTTCTTCTGAGGTTTGCGCGATTCGAGCGAACCCACCGTATTTTTCCATCGATAAATGTTGCCCAGTCCATCGCCATGGGAAACGCAACCACCCGGGAAACGCATAAACCGCGGATGGATGTCGGCAATGGTTTGAGCCAGATCAGCACGCAGACCATTTTTATGTCCTTTGAAAGTGTTTTGCGGAAACAGCGAAATTACATCCAGATGAACCGTTCCGGCAGTTTGCGGAACAATTTCAAGTTGAGCATCGGTTGCTGTTTGCTGGGCAATTAAGCTGGCTTGGTATTTCTTCCATCCTGAAGAACTGGTCGAAACGGTTGTCTCTCCGTAATTTTCGCCGTTTTTGCCGATCAGGCGGATTAATAATTTCCTGCTCTTTTTATCCGGATTGCGGACAAAAGCCGTAAAATCATACTTCTCTCCGGATTTTACGGCAATTCCATCAAATCCTTCATTGACCAATCCGGAACCCACTTCCGTAGTTTTCAGCACGGCATAATGCGGGTTATTGGGGTGAATTGGCGAAACTGAGTCGATTGAAAATGTACTTCCAACGCCATTCAAATGCCAACCTTTGTTGCTGTTCCAGGTTTTATCCCGACCTTCTTTATCGCTTAATGCATATTCAAAGTCGCGGTTCTGAAGCAATTCAGCGTATAGTCCGCCATCGGCTGCATAATTAATGTCTTCGAAGAACACGCCAACCAGCATATCGCTGATCTTTTTGGTCTTCGAATTGTCAACGGTAATGGTTGCATCCAGGGTTTTCAGCGAAGCAAACCGGACCGAATCGGTTTTGGCATTTTCCGATCCTTGCTGATCGCGTGATGCATTTAGTTTCTGCTTATTGAGTAAGCTTTCAACGAGTTCCCATGCGACTTTATGCACGGTTCCGGTTTCGGTATTTCCTGAAATGATGACATTTTTTCGCTGATTTAGACGTTCCGTCAGCGATTTTTCTTTGGCAGGAGTGTAATTTTTGAAATCGGAAGTAAGAACACAAAAAGCCTTTTTTGATCCGTTGGCCGTACTTATCCACGAAATCGTGTATTTACCATCCGGATTGCGCGAAATTTCCGGTTCCAGGCAATTTTTGTCTTTCGCCACAATGGGATACGTCTGAGGCTGCCAGTAAATCAAATCTTTCGATGCGGCGTGGGCAAATGTTCCGGTATGTTCGTTCAAACTCCATACGCAGTGCCACATTCCGTCCGGAGCCCGAAACAAATAAGGAGTGATCATTCGCTTTTCGACGCCCCATCGTCCATAGTCGCAAAACAGGAAGCGCATCTCCGGCCCAATGGAAGTCCAGTTTTCCAGATTCGTACTCCACGCAAAATGCAAGCCGTTCGTGTTTGAATTCTTGGCAGTCGCATACGAAAAGAGATAAACGGAATCGGGTTGATTGCTTACAGGAGTGACGGCGCCAAAAGTGGCCTGTCCGATCAGCACAGCAATCAGGCTAAGGAGTAAAAAAGTTCGCTTCATGATTGGTTCGGTTTAGTAATGAGAATTGAAAAAAGTCATTCGTCATTCGGAAAATAGCTTTTCAACTGATTTCAAAATAACTACTGACTTTTTCCTGATAGTTAAAAGTTTGTTCCCAACAAATATGGGAAAATAATTAGAAGCGTCAAAATGACGTTAATTTGCCTTGAACAAATCCTCTTGAAGTTAGAACGACATAAAATTAATTCAAGTCTGATATCCGCCCTTTGTCTTTGAGCTACTCGAACTCCAGTCCACCAAAAAATTCAGGATTGTGGAAGCTTGGTTTTTCGGTCTTTATTTTGGTCCACGAAACGAAATGAGGAACGCTTAGCTCGTCGCCACATTTGTAAAAGTTACCACGCATCTTTGTTCCTGAAACTAGATTTAAGTCGTGTTTAAAGAATACCTCCCAAGGAATGGCCACGGTAATCTGCCACTCCGTTTGCTCTTTCAGTTCCGGAAAAGGCGAATTTCCGAGTGAAGAAATCCGGCGGATGGAAGCAATTTGTTCTTCCAAAGCATGAATGGTAGGATCACCTTTTTTTCGAAAACCCAGTAATGCCGTTCCAATACAATTCATCTCCAGGTTATAATATTCGTCATTTCCATCCGGAGAAAGGAAAAACTCGACACAGCTATCGGTCCAGACACGACTATTACTTTGGGTTATTTCGCCTTTTACCGATTGTTCTGAAACCTGATATTGAAGAAAAAGTTCCTCCTCGTTATAAGCAATTTGCACCGTTACTTTCGGATGATAAGGAAATTCTTCCCAGTTCACCACGTCAAGCTTTAGCGGTTCAATTTCCAAATCAAGTGTTTCGGAAATCAACTCCAGTGGAGGATTTGAAAAACCTTCGAGTATCATCTGTATTTTCATCGGTTAGTATTTTTATTTGTTTTTGAACCACATAGGCACATAGGCCACATAGCTTTGGGGACTTTATAAGTGCAATTTGCACGTTCTCTTAAGAATAATATGGAAAATCGTCCAAGTTCACCAAGTCAAGAGGATTTCATTTGTTATTGGACAACACACAAAGGTCATCTGATTTTTTTCTACGGTGTTCTATGTGTCTATGTGGTTTTCATGTCATTCGCAACAGTGCGCACAATCCGGCACATTTCAACGTACTGTTCCTCCATACTGGTCAGCAATTTATACTGAGCCACGGTTCGCTGATAATTGTGTTCCGGACTTTTAATTTTGTAATAGTTGTCACCATCGATGTAATCCATCAGGAAGCGCAACACCTGTTCGTAAGTGATGTATTTGGCCGAAAAAGCAAGGTATTCCAACTCCTTTCGCGTTAGGAAGCTCATTGCCTGCGACAAATACCCCTTAGTAAACCCTTCGAAGATTGAAATGTTGCACGAAACGGCATCGAGATTTTCATCGTCTTCGGCTCCGGTATTGGTGTACGAACGCATGGCATCGCCAAAATCGTTCAGGCAGGTGCTGTTCAAAACGGTATCCAGATCAATCACGCACAAAACATCGCCGTTCAGGTCGAATAGAATATTGTTGATTTTTGTATCGTTGTGAGTGACCCGGGTTGGAATTTCGCCCGATTCGACCAGTTTCCAGAAGTTGAGCATTTCGTTGCGGCGACTTTCAACCCAACTGATTTCGCGGGCCAGTTTGGCTTTGCGGCCTGCCAGGTCCTTGGCCAGAACAGCATCCCATTGGTTAAAGCGGTAACGAATGTTGTGAAATCCGGGCAAAATATCGGTCAGCGGTTCGTTCAAATCTGACACCATCGATTGAAACAGGCCAATTCCTTTTCCGCCCTGATAGGCGAGTTCAGGAGTTTTAGCCGAATTATAGGCAATGGTATCGCCTATAAAAACGCAAACAGCCCAAAACTCACCCTCTTCATCCTGAAAATACAACTGGCCATCAATCGCCCGAACAACGGTCATGGCTTCGCGCATCGGATTGCCACCTTTTTCAACAACCTTTTGCTTGATGTGGGTACAAACCTTTTCGATGTTCTCCATCATGGCCGGAACATTGGTGAAAATGCGCTTGTTTTTTCGTTGCAAAAGATAATCAGGAGTATGATCTCCGGAAGTACGTATAATGAAAGTGTCGTTGATGAACCCCTCTCCCATCGGCTCAACCCGATCGACAGTACCTTCCAGTTTAAATTTAGCTGCTATTTGTACCAGATCCATAGTAGTAGGTCGTATTTGTTAGATATGCCCAAAGATATATTCCTTTTAAGAGTTTGAACAATGACTTTATAACTATTTGGATTCTGCCTATGAATTAAGGATGCTTCAGCGATGCAGAAAATCGGTATTTTACCCTAAAAACATCCAACAATATGGACAAATCTATTTTTATCATGGAGTATTGTTCCCGATTGGCTTTTGAAATAAACAGGCTATTGCAATGCTCGTATTTTTACTAATTTTGAATAACCTATAAATGCTGTATTACTATAAACTAAACCATCTATGCTAAAAAAGACAGGAGATTTCTTCCGTAAACATCTTTTCCTCCTATTATTCTGCGCATTCGCCATCGGAATTTTGGCTACCATTTCCGGAAATAAAGCAATCGAATATACTTCAACCGACGAATTTTGTGCTTCGTGCCATGTTCATCCACATGTATTTCCTTCGTGGAAACTGTCAACTCACTACGACAATAAGGGCGGCATTCAGGTGCATTGTGTCGATTGCCACTTACCACCCAAAGGACAGGGTTATATGCTAGAAAAAACCAAACTCGGGCTCAAAGATATTTACGGGTACCTCTTCAAAGATTCGGCTGAATTTAACTGGCAGATGAAGTCTGAACTGGAACATGCTGTAAAGTATGTCCCGAATGCTTCGTGCAAGCATTGCCACCAGAACCTGTTCCCGAAAAATTTAGTGGACGCAGGCATAGCTGCCCATCTCTACTACGAAAATAACGAGAAGAAACTGGATTTGCAGTGCATCAGTTGCCACCTTGACGCCGGGCATTATAACCCGAATTACAAACACGGCAAGATGACCGGCATACCGGGGCAAGCCGACGGCACCGACAGTTCGAAACCCGCTTTTGAACAAGCAACCACCGTAACAACTTTTGCCGACTACACCGAGCAGATTCCGGGCACATCGGTATCATTTAAGATGGTAGCAATCAAAGGTGGTACATTCAGCATGGGAAGTCCTGAAAAAGAACCTTTCCACCAAGCTGACGAATCGCCGGTGCGCCAAGTGATGGTCAGCCCGTATTTCATGGCCGAAGTGGAAACAACCTGGGAACAGTATTGGGCATTTTACGGTAAAACAATGAGCGAAGGTCGCACCCCGCCCGAACAGATTTATGCCAACAACAGCAACCCGAATGTGGATGCCATTTCCGGCCCTACTCCGCCTTATGGGCGACCCGACCAGAACTGGGGATTTGGCAAACGCCCGGCAATTACCATGACCCATTATGCGGCAGAAACTTTCTGCCAGTGGCTTTCAAAGAAAACCGGCAAAAAATACCGCCTGCCCACAGAAGCCGAATGGGAATACGCGGCGCGCGGTGGCACCGAAACGCCCTATTTCTTTGACGGCAAACCGGATAAGTTTTCCAACAAAGGGTTATGGCGTAAATTCTCGGGCGCCGATACCGACCCGATTTCGCAGTACATCATTTATACAAACAACAGCAAAGGCAAGACGCATTTGCCCGAAGAGGTCAAGCCGAATCCGTTCGGCCTGAAAAATATGCTGGGCAACGTAATGGAATATTGTGCCGACCGTTATGCACCCGACGCTTATACCAAAAACAGCGGTAAAGTGGCTAACCCACTCGTAACTGAAGGTGAGGAATGGGTTGTGCGTGGAGGCAATTATACTTCGGATGCCGCCGATGTGCGTGCGGCAGCCCGCGACCACAGCCAGAACGATGCGTGGCTGAAAACTGACCCGCAGCAACCCAAAAGCATCTGGTGGTATTCCGATGTTAAAGGCATCGGGTTCAGGGTTGTTTGTGAACCCGATAATTCAATAAAAGTTCAATAGATAACTAACTAACCAAATTTAAAATTTATCCGTTATGAAAAAAGGTGTTGACAGACGTTCATTCTTGAAAAGCTCGGCATTGGCCGGGGCATTGGGCGCAATTGGTACAGGAAGTGTTGCAGCGTTGGCATCATGCAGCAGTACTCCAAAAATACTGCCTTTGAAAGAGCCAGGCTCTTATTACCTACCCAACCTTGTTGATATGGCTACAGACGGCAAACCGCTGAAAGCCGGAATAATCGGCTGCGGCGGCCGAGGCTCTGGTGCCGCGTTTAATTTCCTCAACGCAGCCAATAATGTTACTATTGTGGCTTTAGGCGATACTTACACCGACCGTCTGGAAGGGTTAGCTGAAAAACTGAAAAAAGAGAAAAATATCGACATTGCAGCAGACAAAAAATTTATAGGACTCGACGCTTATCAAAAAGTTATTGACAGTGATGTGGATGTTATTATTACCGCTACTCCACCCAATTTCCGCGCCGAAATTTTCAAGTACGCGGTGGAAAAAAACAAACATTGCTTCCTCGAAAAACCGATTTGCGTTGATCCGGTAGGTTACCGCACCATTGTGGCTACTGCCAAACAGGCCCAGGCAAAAGGCCTTTGCGTGGTAACTGGCACACAACGCCATCATAAGCGCGATTATGTAGCTTCGTACCAACAAATCATGAACGGGGCTATCGGCGAAATAACCGGCGGAACA
>Ga0302293_10001138_pt1 | contig 13427 bp, 11 predicted proteins | sample III_Fen_N2_2_FD_198758 | JGI IMG/M metagenome (GOLD analysis project Ga0302293, IMG submission 198758) | Peat permafrost microbial communities from Stordalen Mire near Abisko, Sweden - III_Fen_N2_2 | ecosystem: Environmental > Terrestrial > Soil > Wetlands > Permafrost | place: Sweden: Abisko...
TCCTTTTCTTTTCTTTTCAAACCGTAAGTTTCAGCCACGAAAAGCAAATATTCTTTCACATACATATCGGCATACTGCGGATTCTGTTCGGGCAAGTATCCCAATAAACTCTTTGTTTTCAGTGAATCTTCCGAAACCTCCATTCCGCAAATCTTTGCAGAGCCGTTTTCGTAGGACAAAGCTCCTGCCAGAATTTTCATGGTGGTGGTTTTCCCCGCACCATTTGGACCCAAAAAGCCAACAACCTCGCCTTCGCCAATTTCAAAACTGATATGGTTCAGAACGGTTTGTTCTCCGTATTTCTTCGAAAGATTTTGTATGCTGATTGACATTAATTTAGTTGACAATTAATAGTTGAAAGTTGACAATTGCAAATGTACAAATTATCAGGGATTATTTCTGAAAATGGAAGTGATAATTGAAAGTAAAATGTACCAACCTATGATCGGGGCAAAGGCACTCAGTTGTAAAAAAGCCAGCATTAAAATGCAACCGATCAAAAAGATATATTGAATTTGGTTTTCTTTCCATTTCAAACTTTTTACTTTCAGGGCAAACATAGGAAGTTCGGCCACTAAAAGGTAGGAGAATAAAACAGTTAGAACAATTAAAACCCATGCGTTTTCAGTCAAAAAAGGAGAAAATGAAAACGCCATTCCTGCCCAGAAAATGGCATTTGCCGGAGTTGGCATTCCGATAAAGGATGAAGTCTGACGATCGTCGATATTAAACTTGGCCAACCGTAAACCCGAAAAAACGGGGATTAAAAAACCCAGGTAGGGCAACCATTCGCTTTGTCCGGCTGTAGAAGATAGCAATGAATAAACAATCATTCCCGGAGCTAACCCGAAGCTAATCATATCAGCCAAGGAGTCCAGTTCTTTGCCCATGGCCGAATAAGCCTTGAGCAAGCGGGCAGCAAAACCATCGAGAAAATCAAATACGGCCGCAACCAGTATAGCGATAAATGCTCCCTGATAATCGCCCCGGAATGCCAGCAACACAGCCACGCACCCTGTGAAAAGGTTTAGGCTGGTTATGAAATTAGGAATATGCTTCTTCATGAAATACAATTATTTTGTTTTAAATTTCCAAATTTTCCACTGTTTATATAATATCGTGAATGACGTGAAAAAATATCAAGAAGTTAATATCGCCAATGGCAAATTACTCTTTATTTTTTGAATCCATCCAAATAGTTACAGGACCGTTGTTGATGAGCGAAACCTTCATATCTGCCGCGAATGTACCTGTCTTGATTTTTTTGCAAAGCCTTTCGCTTAATGAATTGCAAAAATGCTCGTAAAGTGGAATGGCAATTTCATGTTTGGCAGCTCGGATATACGATGGGCGATTTCCCTTTTTTGTCATGGCATGAAGCGTAAACTGACTGACTACGAGCACTTCACCATCAATGTCCAGCACCGAGCGATTCATCACGTTGTTTTCGTCATCAAATATTCGCAACCCAATTGTCTTTCCGGCCAGCCAATCGCTGTCTTCAGTAGTATCATCGCTTTCAATTCCAACTAAAATCAACAGTCCGTGTTTGATTTCAGCTGTAATTCTTCCGCCAATCTCCACCGAAGCTTCGTTAACCCGTTGAATTAAAATGCGCATCCGTTTTTTTATTAAATGAGTTGCAAAATTAAAGAAAAAAAGCGGAAAGTCAACTTTGTCTGTGAAATCGCACCCGATAATAATCCTAAAACTCGGATTGAACTGCTTTTTAATCCTTTTAAATGAAAAAAGCAAGCCAACCATCGGTTGACTTGCTTCCAAAATACAATCAAAATTTACTATTTAAACGAGGCTATAATTACGATTTTTATTGAAAAGAAAAAAGAAGGTTCCCAGCAGTGGGAACACGAAAACTGCACCCAACAAATAATAGATATTTATAAGTAATATGCTTTTATATATGCTTTCAAACAATCCGGTGTAGATGCCCAACGCCATCGTAAGCGAAAATCCTATAGCTGCGAATAGCCAAACAATCCATCCACGGTATTCCGCTTCGGGAAGTTTACGCAGCACCCGGTTTGAAAAACCGTCATCGGCAATCTCCTTTTTGTTTTCGCTGAAGAAATCTTTCAGCAGTTTGTCATTTGTTTCCATATCCTGCTTTTGTGAGATACAAAGTTAGTTTTTCTTTTCCTTTCAAAATGTATGTTTTAACGGTTCCTAGCGGACAATTCATTATTTTAGCAATTTCATTGTGGGTTTTGTCTTCCATATAAAACAAAAGCACAGCCGTTTGTTCTTCCTTTCTGAGCAATTTCATGGCTTGATAGATATCCATTTTTTCGGCCGAAAATTCATTTTGAGTCTGATAGAGGTTGTCAATCTCATATTCATTGATGTCGGCATATTTTTTTTGAGCCCGTACCGAGTCGTAGTAAACATTGTATGCAATGCGATAAAGCCAGGTCGAAAATCCCGAAATACCTTTAAAGGCAGTGATATTCAAATAGGCTTTAATGAATGTTTCCTGCGCCAGATCGTCGCTCAACGAACCATCGCCCGCCGTCAGGTTTACAAAAAACCTTCGGATGGGCGATTGGTATTTACGGGTCAGTTTATCAAAAGCATTTTTATCGCCAAACAAACTGGCCTGTGTAACCCAGCGGATGTCCTCCGTGTTACTCATTTTTTATTCGGCTGTGGATTCAGTCTTGGGCTTTTCCAGAAAATGCACCAATAAGTAACCGATACCTACAAAGGCAGGTACAATTCCTGCAATTAATGCACTATTATTATGCACAATTGTAAAATAAATTATCAGGGCAATGCCAACTGCCAGAGCAAGAATTCCTTTTTGCAGATTCGAAGAAGGATTTGCTTTTTTTGGCTCGTCAAAGAAATGTTCAGGAACTGTTTGACCCATTTCCAATGATTTTGTGTACAAGTCGTACCTCCGTTTCGATTCTTCCTTCTTAGCTCTCGCCTGAACGATAACAATAGTAGTCACAAAAAGAAATGGCAATAAACAAATTAAAACGATCCCAGGACCACCCAATGGCATTTGGTTACGACCTTCTTTTTCAATTTGTTGTTTTTGAACTTCCTGTTCTCCTTTTTTAAGTTGCAGGATTTGATCGGCAGACAATTTCGAGAACATAACCGAGTCTTTTTTTTGCTCCTGAATCTCTTTGCTGTTGTTTACAATAGCGTTTTTCAGGCTGTCCATATTAACCCCTTTTTCTGCAGCTTGCACCCCGACAAATAATGTCAAAGCCAATAAAAATAATCCAATTCGTTTCATAATTGTAAATTTTAAAGTGTAAAAATAGTAATTGTTTTCTAATTAGACGAAATGAAAGATTGATTTGGATTTAGATGGGATAAAAGAAACAAAAGTTTAACACTCACAAACTCTAATCTGCTTGAAATACAGCCAAAGTTGAAAGCTAGGTTATTGTTTGTCTGACAGCTTGGTGGCTCTAATCAACCCTTTTCGGAAGTATGGCGGTTTAAATTCATGCTGCATATATAAAAGATAACCGTCCGAAAGTTGAGTGGCAAATCCATTTTGGGTAAAAAAATCGCCAATTTCCTGAGCATCCCAGGCATGATGGTAGGTTGTACACGAAACCTTCACCTGCTCGTGATTTTTCAGAAAAGCCTCGTTGTCTTTCAGCACTTTCATTTCCATCCCTTCAATATCCATTTTGATAAAAATAGGCGAACTTCCAAAGTCTTTCAAGCAATTTTCCAGCGTAACGGAATCTTTTGAATTGATATTTGAAACCAGTTTTTTTACAACCGTCACTTTGTTTTTATAAGGAGCAAAGGTTGCATCAAGCGCATCAAACCATTTTGGGTCATTTTCAAAAACAAAAATCCGTTTGGCAACATCAACATGCTCCAATGCAAAAAGAGCTTCCGCACATCCGATATCCAACAGAATATCGTTCTTTTCAACTTTAAAGTGGGAATCGATATATTGATGTGGAGCCTTCTCGGTGTAGCCGCCGCCAATTATATTCTCCGTTTCGACATAATATTTGTACGTGGCAATGACAAAAGGAATGGAATAGTTTTTTGGGAAATATAGTTTTTTATCCCGATGGACAACGTAAGGTAATTTCAAATTTTTATCAAAACCGGCTTCAACCTTATCAATCGTTTTGAGCTGTTTGTAGGGATATGACTCCAACCGACCCAACTCGTTGAGGTATTTTAATTCCTGAATATATTCTTCGCGATTTTCAAAATTAAAATAATTCATAAATCGCAAAAACCGGAGTTCCTTTTCCTGATTCTCGAATTTTCTGTAAATATTAAAATAACTCAGGCTTGAGAAATTCTTGATCAGATTGCTTAATTTTGCCTTGGATATATTTTGTTGGAACTCTTTAAAATTCATGGTTTTGTGCTTTAATGGTAAAGTTGGAAATTATTTTCGGGTAACGGAGAATGACAGTTTAGGGAAAAACAGCACCGGCAACGAGACGCCTACCACCAGGGCGAACAGGATAAAAACCGTGGTCAATCCGTTGTGAAAAAAGTCCATGATGAAAGCTTGTTTTTTAACCATATCGGCACTTTGCATAAACTTAATCAACCCCAAAATGGCACGATAGGCAAACATCCCGGGAATCATAGGTAGCAGTGAAGGAAACGAAAAAACTTCGGCGGGACAATGAATAATCCGGGCAAATAAAATACTGAGTAACCCGATACACGAAGCTGCAAAAAAGGTAGCCAACCAAATTTCGAGCCCAGCCGAATGAATTAGGGCGAATCTCAATGCATGACCAACAGCAGCCAATAAAGCCGACACCGCCACAGCTTTGCGCGAAGGATTGGAAATAACGGCAAACCCTATGGCCGCCACAGCCGCCAATGCTCCATCAATCAATAACAACCAAAACATTTCCATACGCTATAATTTTTCCAAACCAAGAATTAACATTGAAGTAAAAAGCCCGATTGCAATGCACACAATCAAACTCGAAGCGTTCACCAGACGGGCAATTCCAGTAAGAATATGTCCCTCGATAATATCCAAAATAGAATTAATGAGCGGTACGCCCGGTATCAGGTAAAGCACACTCGATGCCAAAGCCGTTTCGGGCGTTGTACCCAGATGAAACACATAACCCAGCCCTGCAATAAGCGATGCTATAAAAGCACTTGAAGTAAAAACAATCAGGTGATTAATATGTTTCTTGACCAATGTCTGGCGCAGGTAAAAGCCGGCAATGGTGGCAATAAATACCAGCGATATGGCATAAAAATCGCCTTTGAATAATGCGCAGAAAGCCGCATTGGCAAATCCTACAAGCAGTAAAACAACCCAACGGGACAACCGTTTTTTTGAAATGATGTCGTGGTATCGATTTTTTATTTCTTCGAATGTTAATTCTTCATCAAAAGTCTCCCAACTCAGGGCACTTAGGTCAGAAACTATCGTAAAATTGAGAGCAAGTGGTCGGGTCTTCTTAATCAGCGTAAGTCGTTTGGTCGGATCTTCTTTGCTGGTAATAGTCATCATAATGCTCAGTTGAAAAACCGAAAGCTCGATAAAGTACCCAAAAGTCGCTGCCATCCTCGATATATTGTGAATTATGCGCATGGTATGAGCACCCGAAGTCATCAATTCGGCTGCAACATCACCTAGTAAATCGGCAATTTCCTGTATGTCAGGTTCGTTTTGTCTGGATTGCATTTCTTGTTTCAAAAAAGTAAAAAATAAACTAAATTTGACTGCAAAGATAATAAAATGCCCCTGTTTATTTGGGGAGTAGAAATTTTATTACTAAAATTGCATAAGCTAATCAGATGCTTTTCAAATAAACGTTTTTCGTAGTTTATTTGTTATATAACCTAAAAATAAAGACATGAAAACCGAAAAGTTCGATGTGACCGGAATGTCGTGTACTGCATGTGTCGCAAATATCGAAAAAACTGTTGGGAAACTACCAGCCGTAAAAACTGTTCAGGTTAATTTGCTTTCAAACAGCATGGTTGTTGACTTTGATGAACTTCATCTCACCACAGATATTATTGAGAAATCAGTCGAAATGGCTGGTTATCATGCACATGTGCGAGCAGCTGCAACCACCAACACCGCCAAACAAGAAGCAAAAGCCGATTATGTTATGGAGGAACAAAAAGAAATGCGAAACCGATTTCTCATTTCAATTGTTTTTCTTATTCCATTGCTTTACATTTCCATGGGTCATATGCTTGGTTTGCCATATCCCGAAGTTTTGCATACTATTCAGTATGCATTTATGTATGCTTTCATCCAGTTTTGGATATTAATGCCTATTATTTATGTCAACCGGAAGTATTTTACCAATGGATTCAAGAATCTATTTAAGGCCACACCAAACATGGATTCGCTTATTGCATTGGGCTCATCGGCAGCTATTTTGTATGGTATTTTTGCACTCTATAAAATTACTAACGGATTGAGAACCGGAAATGTTGAAGTTGTTGACCACTTTCTAAATGACTTGTACTTTGAATCGGCAGGAACTATCCTGACATTGATTACACTTGGTAAATATCTGGAAGCCAAATCGAAAAGCAGAACCACGGATGCTATTTCACGCTTGATGGATTTATCGCCCAAAACGGCCAATGTGATTCGCAACAAAGTGGAAGTGGAAGTTCCGGTTGAAGAGGTTGAAATAAGCGATATGGTGGTGATTCGTCCAGGGCAAAGAGTCCCGGTGGATGGGATTGTTATTAGCGGAAGTTCGTCGGTGGATGAATCGGCACTTACTGGTGAAAGTATGCCTGTTTTCAAGGAAAAAGGGGACACTGTGCTCTCAGCTACCATCAACAAAACAGGGGTTTTCACCATTCGGGCTACCAAAATTGGGAATGACACCACGCTTTCACAAATCATTCAGCTGGTAGAAGAAGCATCCAATTCCAAAGCACCCATCTCAAAACTTGCCGATAAAATCAGCAGCATATTTGTTCCTGTGGTTATCCTTATTGCCATTGCAACAACTGTTGCGTGGAAATTATCGGGATATCCTTTCGATTTCGCCTTGTCTATTGGAATTGCTGTTTTGGTTATTTCCTGCCCGTGTGCATTAGGATTGGCTACACCGGTTGCCATAATGGTAGGGACAGGCAAAAGTGCCGAGTTTGGCATTCTTATAAAATCGGCCGAATCACTTCAAATGGCTAACAAGATTGACACTGTGGTGCTCGACAAAACCGGAACACTCACTGAAGGCAAGCCACGAGTAACCGACATTCACCTTTCAAAAAATATTACCGAAAAAGAATTACTTCAGATTGCCGCTTCACTCGAAGAATCTTCAGAGCATCCGCTGGCTGAAGCAATTATTCTGAAAGCAAAAGATCAAAAGATAAAGATTAAACCCGTTGAACAATTTCAAGCTATTGCTGGACAAGGAATAGAAGGTACAATTGACGATAAAAAACACGTTGCAGGTAATCTTAAACTGATGACTGACAGAAATGTAGATCTGAAGGATTTTCAATCGTTGTCAGACCAACTTGCAAATGAAGGAAAAACCCCACTGTTTATAGCTTGCGGAACTGAAATGCTCGGAATAATTGCTGTTGCCGATGTGCTGAAACCAAGCAGCAAAAAGGCGATTGAATTACTCAAAGCCATGAAGCTGAAAGTGGTAATGCTCACCGGCGATCACGCCAAAACAGCTGCTTATATACAATCGCAACTGGGTATAGATACCGTGATTGCCGATGTTTTACCACAGGATAAAGACAAGGAAATTATTCGCCTTCAATCCGAAGGAAGAACGGTGGCGATGATTGGCGATGGAATAAACGATGCTCCGGCGCTTACCCGTGCCAACTTAGGTATTGCCATTGGTGCCGGAACCGACATTGCCATCGAATCGGCCGACGTGGTGCTAATGCGCAGCGACTTAATCGATGCGGTTACCGCCCTGCAACTTAGCAACTCCGTGATGTTAAACATTAAACAAAACCTCTTTTGGGCATTTTTCTATAACATAATAGGGATTCCGCTGGCGGCCGGCGTGTTTTATACCATGCTCGACTGGAAACTAAACCCCATGTTTGCAGCTGCTGCCATGAGTTTAAGTTCTGTAACAGTGGTTTTAAACGCTTTAAGATTACTCCGGTTTAAACCGGTCACTCAATAAATATAAACTCAATTAAACTCAAAAAACATGTCAGAAAAAATATTGCAAATAAAAGGAATGAGCTGCGGACATTGTTCGGCTCGTGTAGAGAAAGCACTGAACTCTATTGATGGAGTAGAGGCTACTGTTGATTTACCATCAAATACTGCAAAGCTCGAACTATCGAAAGAAGTAAGTTATGAAACTCTGAAAGCCACCGTGGACAATATCGGCTACGAAGTGGTGGGAGAAAAATAAATAAAAAAAGCCTGATTCTCAATCAGGCTTTTTTTTGCAACAATAGCCTTGATCTTTGTAATCAGGAAGATAATAATTGGCGTTATTACATCCGAAAAATCCCCCCTCACTTATTTCAAAGAAAATCGAAGTCAGCCATAGAAAATAATCTTGCCCTCACTTTTTGGAATAGTGTCTATCTATCGTAAAGTTAAAAGTAATATTCCCAAATTTTAATTTGCAAAGTTATCGGGCTTTTTGTAAAAAGTAAACCTACATTGTAAACTCCTCAAATGGACTTCCTCTGATTGAATTGTGAATATGTGAAAACACAATTTCTTGTCATTTTCAATTTCTGATTTCCATGTATGAATTATTCCGAATGGACACAACTTTTATAATAAAAAATGTTTAATGTTTTACTAATTGAATATTATTTGTATTTTTGTGGGCGAACACGGTTCAGCTGTGTGCGCACCCGAAAATAGATAAAGTGCTTACAGTAAGACAATAAAATAATATATTATTTCTTGTGGACTGGTTTACTGAGCAAAATAACTCAGATAAGTTTAGCTTGACAAATCGAAAATATTTGTATTTAAATTAAAAATATGCTCTCGATAGAATGTTTAACTATTTTTAATGAATTTAAAATGCCTGTCATTTGAAAATTTTCGTAAAAATTTAATGTATAATTTCAAATAGAAAAAGTATTATTATAACAACAATCATTACAAACAAAAATCCAAAAACATGAAACATGAAATTACGCGAATTATCATCAAAAATTAGTTAATTTAAATTTAAAAACAAATGAATTGAAAATCATGAAAAGAAAAAAAACAATAAGACCTTTGAGTCTTTTAATCTTATTTTTTTTATTCCCGTTATGTGCTTTTGCTCAAACAATAACCGTTAAGGGAGTTGTGAAAGACATGAATGGCGAAGCCTTAATTGGGGTGAGTGTGTTACAGGTAGGAACAAACAATGGAACATTAACCGACATTTCAGGTAAGTATGAAATCAAAGTTGACAAAGCAACTAGTTTGAGTTTTTCTTATGTGGGTTATGAAAAGAAGGTGATAAGTGTGGCTGGAAAAACTAACATTGATGTTGTGTTAAGTGACAACAACAAATCTTTGAACGAAGTTGTGGTTGTAGGATACGGTACACAACGCAAAGAAGCTGTTACAGGTTCAGTAGCTTCAGTAAAAGGGGATGTGCTAAAAGAAATTCCAGCAGGAAATATCACCCAAGCTTTGCAGGGACGGGTTGCAGGACTTGATTTACAACAAAATGATACACGTCCGGGTGCAACTTTACAGATTCGTATTCGTGGAACTCGTTCTCTAAGTGCCGACAATAATCCTTTGATAGTACTTGATGGTATTCCATTCTCGGGATCAATAAGCGACATCAGCCCAGACGACATTAAGAGTGTTGATATTCTAAAGGATGCCTCTGCAACTGCAATTTACGGTTCGCGTGGAGCCAATGGCGTTATATTAATTACAACAAATAAAGGTTCAAAAGGTGCAGCTCCTCATGTTAACTACAGTGGAACGTATGGTGTTGGAGAAGCTATTTACTACCCAATGATGAATTCAACCGAATTTAATGCCCTTCGTACCGCATCAGGTAGGTATCCAACAAATGGCGTGGATGAATCCAATGATGTAAACACTAATTGGCAATCATTGTTTTATAGAAACTCTATTGTACAAAGTCATGATTTAAGTGTATCAGGTGGAAATGAAAAAGGTAACTATAAATTTGGTGCAAACTTTTATACAAATCAAGCGGTAATACCAGGACAAGATTATACTCGTTATGCTATCCGTGGATCGGCTGATCAAGAAATAGGCAATTACATTCGGATTGGATTTACTTCTAATACTAACTTTAATGTAACTAATGGAGCCAGCTTGGGAATGTACGGCGTTATAAGTATGTCGCCTATCGCTAATCCATACAATGCTGATGGTTCGCTTAAAAGAGTTGTACAGATGCCTATGGATCAACAATTTGTTTTGACAAGAGGCGTGATTGACAATTTGGGAGATACTTGGAAAGATCAAAAAAAAGCATTTGGTTCTTATAACTCTTTATACGCCGAAGTTAAAATACCTGGTGTAGAAGGCTTAAAGTACCGTGCCAATTTAGGTGCCAACTTTAACTTTAGTAATGCCGGAAATTATACAGGTGTAGGAGTTATGAATTCTTCACCTTCAGCAGCTTCATCTGCAGGTGTCAGTAATTCTTATACAACAAACTGGGCTATTGAAAACTTATTGACTTACGACAAAACTTTTGGTAAGCACAGAATTAATGCTGTGGCTATGTACTCAGCTGAACAAAATTTTTATAACAGTTCAAATGTATCAGCAATAAATATACCTACTGACAATTTACAATTCTATAATCTTGGTCAGTCAAATGCTGCTGACATTACGCTTAACCCAAGTTATCAGGGTTATTCCGTTTGGGGTTTGGAATCATGGATGGGACGTGTAATGTATTCTTTTGACGACCGCTATATGATAAGTGTTACAGGTCGTTCAGATGCATCTTCGAGATTAGCTCCAGGACATCAATGGCATACTTACCCAGCAGTATCTGTGGGTTGGAACATCAATAAGGAGTCGTTTATGAAGAGTTTAACATGGTTAGATGCATTAAAAATACGTGCCGGTTATGGTCAAACCTCCAATCAGGCTGTTAATACTTACTCTACGCTTGGATCATTAAACACTGCTCCATATAATTTTGGAACGACTTATACCACAGGTTTTAATGTCAATACAGTTCCAAATCCACAACTGGGATGGGAATACTCTTCTACTTATAATTTTGGTGCTGATTTTTCTCTCTTAAAAAATCGCTTATCAGGTACGATCGAGTATTATATTACCGATACAAAAGATCTTTTGCAGAGTGTTGGTTTGCCTCCTACATCAGGTGTTAATAGCTATACTGCCAATGTAGGTTCAACACAAAACAAAGGTATCGAATTCTCACTTAATGGTGTGATATTGAATAACTATAATGGTTGGACTTGGGAAGTTGGAGCTAATGTATATAGAAATGTAAACCAAATTACAGGTCTTTCTTCAGGAAAGACACAAGACATTGGCAATGGATGGTTCGTAGGCCACTCTATAAATAGTATTTATGATTATAAGAAAGTAGGACTTTGGAATACGACAGATCCTGATTATAAATATATGCAGACATTACAACCCGGTGGTGTTCCAGGTATGATTAAAATTCAATATACCGGTACATATAACGCTGATGGTTCGCCAACTAGGGCGATAGGTCCTGATGACAGGCAAATAATGAATCTTGATGCCGATTTTCAGGGTGGATTCAATACTCGTGTATCATACAAAGGGTTTGATTTGAGTGTTGTAGGTAGTTTCCAAAGCGGAGGTATTCTAGTAAGTGCTCTTTATGGATCTGCCAGTTATCTTAATATGATGACAGGACGACGCGGTAATGTTAAAGTTGATTACTGGACTCCAACAAATACAACAGCTCAATATCCAAATCCAGCTGGTCCGTTAAGTGGAGACAATCCAATGTATGCAAGTACCTTGAGCTACTTCAATGCTTCTTATCTAAAGATACGTACTGTTACCCTTGGGTATAACTTCAATCAAAAATGGTTGAAATTTGCCGGAATTGAAAAATTGCGTCTTTACGCAACTGTTCAGAACCCATTAGTCCTGTTCTCTGCATACCACAATCAATCGGGTATGGATCCTGAAACCAACTCGTATGGTAATCAAAATCAGGCAGTATCTTCATATAACTCGCGTACTCTGATTATTGCTACTAATACGCCGTCAACTCAGAATTACTTAATGGGTATTAATATAACATTTTAAAAATAGCAACAATGAAAAGTAAATATATAAAAACTTTAATAGGTACAGCTCTAGCATCAGTAATTCTGATGGGCTGCGCGTCTGATCTTCTGACAGAGAATCCTCGCAATTTTTTTACACCCGGATATTTCCAAACTAAAGCAGGAGTGTCAGGTGGCGTAACATCACTTTATGCTAATCTTCGTAATTTATACGGACAAGCTTATTACTTTAATGCCTGTGAAACAGGTACTGACGAGGCAACATGGGGTCAGAGTGCCGATGGAAACTTTACTTCAATGGATTATTCAGGTGCTGCTACTTTTAATGCTGCTACTTCACCTATAGCCATATTGTGGAATACTGTCTATTCTAACATTAATACTGCTAATGGTATTATTGAAAACGCCTCATTAGTTAATACCAGCAAAAAAGGGACATCTGATACTATCCCAAATTCGTTGATTGCAGAAGCTAATTTTATGCGTGCTTTTGACTACTTTTTGTTGGTACAAAAGTATGGTGGAGTGCCTTTAGACTTAGGTTCTGGAATACTTAAATTTAATATTAATCCGGTTAGAACATCAGTTCGCAATACAGTTCCTGAAGTTTATACTAAATGTATTTTCCCTGATTTGTTGACATCAATTAATAATTTGCCTGTGACACAACGTCTTACAGGAACAGTAACCAAACAAGTTGCCCAATTAATTTTGGCAAAAGCATATCTTACTTACGCTTGGTGGCTTCAAAATCCTAACAGCATTCCTACTTATCCACTTTCTAACAGAACAGATCCTAATGGTAAAGATGCTGTTTGGTATTTTCAACAGGCATATAATCTTGCTACTTCTGCTATAGCTAACCCCGGAACTTATGGTTTGCAAGCAACTTACTATGATGTGAATGTAGGAACTAACGATCGCAATAAGGAAATGATGCTCTATGCCGATCATACACAAGCCAGTCAACAATATAATGGTGGTAGTCTTACTAACGGTAGCGGTGGTGCACCCGATAACTTTGCTGGGTGGATGTTAACTTGGAATTATCCGAACATTAGAAGTTCGGGAGTTAGTTCTGTAGTACGTGTATCAACACAAGATTTAGGACGTCCTTGGGTACGTATGGCACCTCCTATTGATGTATTTACAAGCACTTTTGCTGATAAATCAAATGACTCACGTTACGATGGAACCTTTACAACTGTTTACCA
>Ga0302293_10001139_pt1 | contig 13425 bp, 8 predicted proteins | sample III_Fen_N2_2_FD_198758 | JGI IMG/M metagenome (GOLD analysis project Ga0302293, IMG submission 198758) | Peat permafrost microbial communities from Stordalen Mire near Abisko, Sweden - III_Fen_N2_2 | ecosystem: Environmental > Terrestrial > Soil > Wetlands > Permafrost | place: Sweden: Abisko...
TCACGACCTACACCGACACTAGTGTCTCTGGTGGCACCACCTATTACTACAAGGTCGCAGCCATTAACTCTGATGGCGAGGGGGCTTTGAGTGGGGAGGTAAGTAAATTAGCTCCGACTGGACAGCTGGTGGCCTTGGCGTCACCAACAATAGGTGTTGGCGATAGCCCATCTGGCATTGCTATTTCTCCTGATGGCAAGTTTGCCTATGTTGTAACTAGTTATGCTAGCTTGGTCTATATGTATTCTCGTGATACTTTAACTGGCGCTTTGACGGCACTTTCTACGCCGACAATTGGGGCTGGTAGCTCGCCGTTTGGTATAGTAATTTCGCCCGATGGGTTGCATGCGTATGTTACTAGCTCTGGCTCGGCCAGCATATATATGTATTCCCGAAATGTTATTACTGGTATATTAAGTCCGTTATCGACGCCAACTATTCCAACCGGTAGTACTCCAGTTGGGATTGCGATGTCACCAGATGGTAAATCTGTATACGCTACGACATATGGCGACTATATGGTCTATATGTTCTCTCGTAATTCTTCAACCGGGTTATTGGCGGCTTTATCTACGCCTACTGTGTCTGCCGGCACAAATACTGGTCGTATAGTTGTTTCCCCTGACGGTACATCGGTTTACACTACGAATTCTGGCAATAATAACGCGTATTTATATAACAGAAATACGACAACTGGCATTTTGGTATATAGCGCTACTATTTCAACTGGCGCTCTGACTACTGGGATAGCGATTTCCGCGGACGGAGCTTCTGTGTATATTATTAGTTCCGGTTTGATTAATATGTATTCTCGCAGCATCGCTAACGGTACTTTAACGGCTTTAGTAACGCCTACTATATCTATATCCGGTAGCTTCCCGCTTGACGTAGCAGTTTCGCCAGATGGTTTATTTGTGTACGCTATTGGTCAAAATTTAGTTAATCAGTATTCTCGTAATACGTCTACTGGAGCGCTCGCAGCATTAGCGATTCCTGCTTTTAACACCGGTAGTTTACCGACGCGTATTGCGATTTCTCCTGACAGTAATTCTGTATATGTCGGTAGTGAATTCACTGGTGGCGGTACTGCTAAGGTATCAATGTACGCCAGGAACTAATAACATATTTTATAAAATATTTTTAATTATTGTGCGGACTTCATCGGTGCTTTTGGTATGCATTAGCTTGTCGCGTAGTTCGCTGGCGTTTGGAAAGTCGCGAATATATATCTTTAAGTAACGTTTTAATGGGTCGAATTTGCGAGTTTCAAGCTCGGCCGAATATTTGTCATGTTGATCAATCTGGTAATTCAACAGTTCGATTAATTCGCTTCTGGTATGGTCGCGTTTATCTGTTTCAAAGGCAAATGGGTTCATGAAAACGCCGCGGCCAATCATAATGCCATCAACGCCGTATTGTTTGGCTAGTTCTTCACCGTGCTGACGGTCGCGAACGTCACCATTAATCGTTATTAGTGTATTTGGAGCAATTTCATCACGAAGTTTAATAATTTCGGGGATTAAGTTAAAGTGAGCTGGAACTTTGCTCATTTCTTTACGAGTCCTGAGGTGGACGGTTAAGTTGACGATGTCTTGTCTTAATAAGAAGCCTATCCAAGTCTTCCACTCTTCAATTTTCATATCGCCCAACCTAGTTTTTACGCTAATTGGTAATCCGCAGGTTTTAGCGGCTGTAATTAATTCGGTAGCAAGTTCTGGCGTGCGAATCAAACCGCTGCCCGATCCACCATGGACGACTGATTTATCTGGGCAACCCATGTTAAGGTCGATGCCTTTAAAGCCGCGTTCGACGAGGGCCTGGCACATAACTGCAAATTCATCGGGCTTTTTGCCCCAAATTTGAGCGACCATTGGCTGTTCATCATCCGTAAATGTTAGGCGACCTTTGGTGCTGGCGACGCCCTTTTTGCTGCAAAAACTGCTGGCATTAACAAATTCGGTGAAAAAAATGTCGGGTTTGGCAGCTTTGGCGACGACATGACGAAAAACCACATCCGTTACAGCCTCCATTGGGGCTAGGATGAAGAATGGTTTTGGCAAATCTTTCCAAAAATTATTCATGCGGTCTATATTATCTCACATCTGTTTTAAAAATTAAAAAACTCCTTATCCATTACTTAACGTAATAAATAAGGAGTGCGTGGCGGTAATGCCGACTTAATTGATGGCGCTCGAGCATACTACATTATCTTTTCGGGGGTATGCTGTTTTTGCCAGTTGCAGCATCTTCTTTTGCCGAGGCGGCATCGTATGCTGCTCTTAACTGAGCAACTACTTGTGCACTAGCGCCATTATCTCTTGCCTGCTTCCAGGCATATTCGGCGGCTTTGCGGGCACCGGTATCGTTTCCTGCCAATCATATCACCTCCTCAAATAAAATAGATGTGGTGTTCTATAGCGGGTTGAATGCGGCTTTTGCAACAAAAAATACCTTTTTTGGTAATTCTTGTAATTTATCTATTATATCACTTTGTATAGTATTAGTCAAAAATAAAATACCCCCGTTCGCAAATGTGCGAACGGGGGGTGCAGGGGTTGATGACAGTGTAGAGAGTGGTTGTGACGTTGATGCGCGTGGTCGCGTGCGATAGCGTGATATTTTTAAAAGAGGTAAAAATGAATCCTTAGACTACCGCCTAGCCTTGGCGGCTGCTCGAACTGTTCAAAACTCGTGGTAAGAATCTGCCATGCAGCCTCTTGCTCGGGTATCTTTACGGACGCTGGCTGCGTTCGTATTTGTATCTATTGAGCATGAGTTGCGCGCGTATTAAGTTGTCGGTGGATCATCTTCAACCATAGGCGAAGCCTCCGGGTATTGGGTTTGGAACGTTTTGGCGCGGAATTGGGAAATCCGTGACGTTTTATCGCTTAGAACGGGACTATCGGACCTGTAACTTTTCATTGCTTGCATTGATCGTGCAGACTCGCTTTTTATGCTTTTTAGGCGCGGGTTGCGTGCTTGCGCTGATTGTTGGTTAGGCTTTCCTTGACCATAGGCGAAGTCCTCCATTAAAAGGAGATTTGCGTGACGTACCTTACACTCAGATGGGTTCTTCTCTCTACACTGTCAAACTGCGAGTAGTGGAAATTACCGACTACTGTTAGCAATGTTAGCAGAGCATATTTGCATTGTCAACAACTTTATAATCTAATTATTTATTAATTCGTTAATAAATAAAGCCCCCCGCCTGAAATTACAGGCGGGGGTTAAGATAACAGAGGTAGCTATTTGTTTACAGCTCAAACTAGCGGGCGGTCTGCCTAGGCAGTTGAGCGGGAACTGGCGATGTTGTCGGCGGCGTAAAATGGCGTAGCGCTCCCATTTAACGCGGAAACGTTCTGGCGCATCGTTATTACGAAAGAATTAAATTGGCGCATAGACATCTTCTCCTTTACATAAGTACGGGTTTGAGGTCTTGATTTAATCTGTCGGTTAGTTTGCTTTTACTCTGTTAAAATTGAAATTAGAAGATGCGAAAATTTAGATGCCGTTCGGCGGCATATTACACGTCATTTTGAGTTCTACGTGTAGAATCTAGAGACTATCCTTTCAAGATATTTGTATCGCTCACTGTGGTTGCTGCCGCCAGTTGGTTGCAGGGTTGTTACCCTGTAAAGGATGTTGCCACATTGGACTCCCCTCCTATTCCATTTATCTTGTAAAATGTCTTTCTTCCGACTGTCTTCTTGCTTAACCGATTAATTGCCGCATATAACATATAAAATCTACGTCGTAGACTGGGACGAATTGTCCTATGGCGTTACGCTTAATTAATCAGTTACTAAGACTATGCTAACAGAGCGGATTTGCGCCGTCAAGGATTATATTGAATTGTTTATTAAATCTTCTTCGAAGGCCAGAATGCCTTTATAAGAAGCCTCATATCCAGAGACATCGGGCAGATTTAGTGTGGTTATATGTTGCCAGGCGGCTTTAATAATTTGTTGGAATTTTGCTAGGTCTTCGTTGCTAAAACTAGCGTCAAGGCTGATGATTTCACCAAAGGCATTCGGTTCGACAAATTGCATCGTCCCCTTTTCGACTACGAACCCGCGGTAATCTCGGGAATTCTCAACCAGTAATTTATAAAACATTAATTGCTGTTTATATTTATGAAGTTTAATTTTTTCAAAGTCATCTTTACCGTTCCAATTCTTGGCGGCTTTGCCGGTTTTGTAGTCAGTTACGGTTATGATTTTAGCCGATTTATCGATATCGGCTACGTCGAGTTTGCCGGTTAAATGAGCGTCTTCAACGATTGAATTTTGGTTGGCAAAATTTAATTCGGGTTTTTGGGTCGATTTAAAATCTTCATACTTATTTTCTAAGAATATTCGCAAAGCCTCACTGCCTTTTTGAAGGTATTTCTCAAAATCCATTTTCGTTAAGTGCTGCTCTGATAGGTTTTTTTCAAAAATTGAAACAATGTCTTCGATAGCTTGTTTTTGACCAGTCGCTGCGATATAGGCATGTGTTTGCTGCAGAGTATCATGTATAGCTGTTCCATAAGATGCGCTTGGACTTTTAGCGCTTGGAAAATGCAATAAATTATTAAGTAGAAAATTAGCTGGACCACCGCGAGTAACGTCAAGGAAATTATTAAGATGTGTGACGCTGAGTTTGTAGTTTTCAAGTGACGGCATCAACAGCTCATTCATACTGGCGGTAATTGGGCTAATAATTGGTTGATACCAATCGAGCTCGCTAATTTTAATCTGATCGGTAATTGTTTCAGGCTCATTAATTAGCTGCTTATCCCATTTGCTGCTTACTAGGAAGACTGCTGGAAGCGAACCTTTGCCCTTATCGTCACTTAAACTATAGCTAATATGTAGCTGTTTTTTTGCTCTAGTGATGGCGACATAAAACAGCCTGAGGCGTTCGTCGTCAGTTTCGCCAGCCGGTGCTAATCTAAGGTTTTCAGGATAGTTTATCAAACGGCTGCGGCTACGTGCTCTTTCACCCCAGACATTATCAACAGCATTAACGACATAGACAGTATTAAACTCTAAACCTTTTGATTTGTGGGCGGTCATAATATTTATGGCGTCATCTGATTGAATTGATTGTTTGATGACACTTATAGTGCTACCGATTTTTCGGTTTAGTCTAATAAAGTCGATAAAGGTCGGTAATGTCGGAATCTGGTCGGGGCGGTACTCACGTAATTTGGCTCGAATTGTTCTCAGTGCGTCAAGGTACGAAAGGTATTCGTCAGGATTCTGTTTCATCTTGTAGGTTGAAAAGAAGAATTCAAATAGCGGACTATCAAACTGGTTTACTTTAGGATCATCGTTTTTACCAACGATTACATCAAGAATTTGCTCAAGCGGTGATTCTTTGGTCTGAAGTGCGGTTGAGATCAACCAACTATGCAGCGGCATAAATTCTGGAGTTGTCGACATGGCATCAAGCCAGCGCGAATGGCTGTCGTAGGCTTTGATGCTAAGTTTCCATAGAGATAACGGTGAGAATCCCCATGACGGATGAGCTAGTACTTTAGGAAGTTCGGCATTTACGTCGTCATGTCGACCATTTAGTAAATTAATTAGCAGCAAAGACAATTGTTCGATTAGTATTACGAGCGGGTTTTCTAAAACATTGTCTTGACGTTCATAATTTACAGCGATGCCGGCGTCAAAGAAATAAGGCAACAAATCACTTATTTCATGATGTCGTCTGGTGAAAACGGCTATTTCGCTGGGTTTTTGCCCGTTTTTGATGCGAGATTGAATATCGTCAACTAACCAACGTCGTTCATCGGTGATAGTTTTAGCCTCGTGAAGTAATACTTCGCTGTCGGCGCAGTTATTATTGGCATTTAGATTCTTATTTAGGTCTTTGATACGGTTTTCGAGTCGGTCATTACCTTGTAAAATTATGTCGCGTGAACCTTGGAGGATTTTGGCGTCGGAACGATAATTCTCGGTTAAAGTAATCCTGGCTACTTTCGGATAATGTTGTTCGAAATCTAGAATATTATTGATATTTGCACCTTGGAAACTATAAATCGCCTGGTCATCATCCCCCACTACTAGGATATTCGGCGTGTCGCCCTGAACTTCGTTATTGGTTAAATTGTGCAAGATGCGCATTTGGGCCATGTTTGTATCTTGAAACTCGTCGACCATGATATATTGGTATTTTTCTTGCAAGTCAAAACGCAAATCGTCATAAACTTCCATGGCATGAACGACGCGTAAAATCATATCATCAAAATCGTATAATTCGGCCTTTTCCATTCGCGACAAATAACTATCGTAAACGACGCTAAGGGCGCGTAATTTCTTTTGGCGTTCGTTAGATTTAAGGATAAACTTACCGTTATTATCTTTTTTAAACCACTGATTTCGCCAAGCGGTTATTGATTTGGTAGAGTTTGACTCAGTTGCTTCATCGACGGCAGATTGCAGCGAATCGGCGATAATATTAGATAGCGGCACGACATTCGGGTTCGCCCAATTGGTACCACTGTCTCTAATTGCCTTAATGCACTGGTTGGCTTTTTCGGCGGTTTTTTTACTGATTTTTTCGGCAAAAACAGGAGATAATTGTTGCTCGGTTTTTTCGATTACTGCATTATTATCGTTCAAAACCCTCAGGAGTTCGTCGCTAGTTAGACCGGCCTTTTTAAGTTCGGATATAACTGTCTGACTATCGCTAAGATGTGTGTAATCGTCGCCTTGTTTGCTGGCGATTGGGTTGCTAAACTCTAATTCCTCAAATATCCCACGGATAATTTCGTAGCTACTAAGCTGGTCGGCTGGTTTGAAGTGAGCGCCCTGATAAAAATATTGGCCATTTTGATTAATTATTTCAGAACCGAAGCTGTGAAAAGTATGGACCGCGACTTTATAGGCCTCTTTGCCGATTATCTCAGTCAAACGCTTGCGCATAGCCACCGCGCCGCTATCTGTAAACGTCAGACATAGAATATTCTCTGGCAAGGTGTCGGTTTGTTTTAATATATTTGCAGTTCTAACGCTTAATAATTCGGTTTTGCCAGTTCCCGGCCCAGCAATTACCATTACCGGACCATCGATCACGTCAACTGCTTGACGTTGCGAATCGTTTAATTTAGCGTATCTTTTCGAAAAATCCATTATCTTTATTGTAGTTGATTCGTGCGCGACCGTCGAATAATTTTCTATATCTTTTCAAAGCTGTTAAAATGATGGTAATATGGGCGATAAGATGTTTGAAGCGGCAGCTATGGAAAGGACTATTAAGGATTATTTCGGTGTAAATGCCGATATCCGTCAATGGGTCCTAGAAAAGGTCTCGGTTGGTAAGAATATCGATGCCTGTCTTTTCTTGACGTCAAAAAAACAGTTATTTTTGCTTATTAATGGTAGTTCCGACCTTGTCCTAGGTGATATTCGTAAAATAGTGTCGCATATGGGCTTAAAAGCTGAAATATATTTTCCACCTCGTAATCGCTTGCATTATTTTGACGAAATTGGTCGCGAAAAGTTTCACGAAGTCTTTCCTAGCCGTAAACAGATTAGTAGTGATGACATTGTTTTTTATCGCACGCTCGCCCCTTATAACCCAGCCTTAATGCTAATTAGTGAAATTAAAGATAGCTTTGTCTATTGTTATGATGCCAATGCCAAAAATAACTGGCGCCCAGCCGTCAGATTCGCTTATCGTCGAATTAAAACGAGCTAAAACCACCATATTAATGATTTTATATCTTGGTACGTGGTTTCTTACTCGTATTATTTTTTAAGCACTAGTCGCGACTATATGAGTAGATAGTGTCGTAGCGAACATTGCTGTTTGATCCGCCAAGGTAGTAACCAATTACGTAAACCGATTTTCCGTCGGGTGATATTGCGATTCCTGCTGAAAATGTTATGGTGTCTACATAGGAAGGCGTCAATGGTGTTGTTATGCCACTACTAGGGTTGCGACTGTACATGTAGACTGCGTAATGAGTAACTTGGGTGCAAGACCAGCATCCAGTTGTGTAGGTGCCTAAGGTGTAGACTGATTTACCGTCTGGCGCCGTCACTGTATTAATTGGCGTTGGGGTAGTGCTATAAGTTTGGTACATGCTACCAAGCAGCCCGGTATTTAAGTCCCGATCATATGAAAAAGTTCCGTAATGTTTAACCATAGTGTATGAACCGGTCCAGTATGCACCAGCGACGTTGACTAAAAGCCCGTCCGACGACACTGAGACGCCAGTTGCTTCCGAGATTGTACTAGCGTTGCCGATAAGCGTTAATATCCCCGACCTTACGTAGTAGTTTGCGCTTCCATTGCCACTCCATCCACTCGTCGAATAGGCATTTGAGCATTGGGCTCTTGCGTAAATTGTATAGGTTTGTCCGCCGGAAGTGGTTGTTGCACTAAAAGATAATCCGCCTCCATTACTTATCCAGCCCGAGTCGTAGCCACTTGGTGAAATTACATAATCGTAAGCATAATTAGCTGTTCCGGCCGTACAGCTTACCCCTGGCCACGACCAGGTTGTATTGTCGCCTGAATTATTGGCCGTGACTGTCGGTGCTGAAGGAGCCACTATAGGATCGATATATGTACTTTCGGCACCTGTAGCGGTTGAGCTAATAGCCGAAGCGTTAAGATAGCACCTAGCTTGGGCTTGATATCCATATTTAGTGCCATCGGTTGCTATTTGGGTAAAAGTTGTAGTCGCCGCCCAAACTGTGTAGCTACCCCATGATCCATCGTTAGTACGGCTTCTTGTGGAATATTGAATCGTGCCGATTGAGCATGTTACTAAATTGATGTTTGCTTGAACGTTGGCACTATTTAAGGATACTGACATAGATGGAGCTGAAGGATTAGCTGGAAGGATATAAACAGCTGAATTACTCGTGCTCCACCCACTAGTCGAGTAAGTGCCTATACATCTTGCTTGAGCGGCTAATGTGTAGGTTTGTCCGCCAGTCGCAGTAGCTGCAGTAAATGATAGATTTGTACCGTTACTAGCCCAGCCGGAGTCGTAGCCGGATGGCGAAATGGTGTAGCGGTATTGGTAATTGGTTGTACCGCCAGCGCAATTTACGGCCGGCCAGGACCAGGTTGTAGTCGTTGCTACGGTATTGGCGACTACCACAGGCGCAGATGGAGTCGGGATTGGATTGATATAGGTAGATTCTATACCGGAAGCAGTTGAGCTATATGTTGTAGCGTCTACAAAGCAACGAGCTTGAGATTTATAGCCATATTTAACGCCACTGTTGGCAATTTGGGCTGTGGTTAGGCTTGTTGACCAAGGGCTGAAGCTCCCCCACGCCCCATCATTTATTCGTGCGGCGATACCGTATTGTATAGTCCCAAGTAAACAAGTCACTGGGGTGATTGTTGCTTGGATGTTAGCCCCGTTTAAGAACACTGTCGTTATAGGCGTTGAAGGAACGGCTGGCAATATGTAGTTTGCACTACCACTTAAACTCCAATTACTCACGGCGTAATTTTTTATACATCGGGCTTGAGCTGTTACCGTATAAGTCTGGCCACTTAAGGATGTCGTGAAAGCAATAGACATATTCGCCCCGTTGTCTGTCCATCCGGAGTTGTATCCGCTAGGCGAAATTGTATAGCTATAACGATAACTAACGTCACCAGTGGTGCAAGTTACGGCTGGCCAGGACCAGGTCGTGACATTAGCGATAGTATTAATCGCTAAAATCGGAGCGGATGGTGTTGGGATTGGGTTGATATAGCTTGCTTCACTACCTTCGACCTCTAGGCTATAGGCCGTTCTGCTATCGTAACACTTTGCTTTGGCCTGGTAGTCGTATTTAACGCCAATTGTGGCTGGTTGTGCCGCTGTTGTCGTACTTGACCAGGCCGAATAATTACTCCAGGTGCCATTATCGTTGCGGCTTCGTATTGCATACTGTATCGTACCTCGCACGCATGTCGGGGGCGCTACGCTAGCTAGGACGTTTGGCTCGCTTAAAACTACTGTCGTAACTGGAGTTGTTGGCGAATCAATCATTAGCGGTCTGTGCTGGCTTTGGATTTTAACTATTTTATTACTTGATTCGGAATAATATTCCAGAGTGAATTGATCGACACCATCAATGTAACCAAAAGTATCTGATAGCATAGTTGGGCTATCGCAGATAATTGAGTTTGTTTTAGCTAATGATTTGGGTGTTATTAGGATATTTTGATCAATACCTTCGAGAGTTTTACTCGTGATAGTGCCTATGTCCTGCGTCATGTCGTTGCAACTAGGGTATTCGCCGTTTTCGTTATAGTAATTTTCAAGCGCTATGGCAAGAGCGTTTGTACTCGATAGCCGCTGTGAGTCTCGCGAGTTAGATTGAATTCTATAATAAGACGCCCCACCTATACCGGCAAGTATTGCGATTATGACTATGGTGGTGATGGTTTCAACTAAAGTAAACCCGCTTGTGGTTTTCGTCATCACTTAATTCTAACACTTAGTGCGGTTGATGACTGTATTTAGTTATAAAGTATCAAATATTTAAACGATAACGTCGTTTATTTTAGATCTAAGATAACTAAATGCTCGATATGTGGCGTTCTTGGGAAGAAATTATAGCCGCGGTGGTATTTGATACCGTATTTTTCAGCAAGTCTGGCAACGTCGCGAGCTTGAGTGACTGGGTTGCACGACAGATAAATAATCCTAGCTGGTGCAGCTTCGAGTAATTTGGCTATGACGTCTTCGTGAAGGCCAGCACGGGGTGGGTCTACGATGATGATTGAACCTTCGGTTATGTATTCCAAAGCCTTCTCAGATGGCGCAAGGATTGCCTTAACGGCTTCTTCGCGCTTAAGTGCTGATATATTGCGCTTCATTTCGATGACGGCCGGTTCGTTAATTTCGACTAGTGTGACTTTTGGACCACCGATAGTTAAACCGATAGTTCCGACGCCGCTATAGAGGTCGACGGTTGGTTTTTTGACATTCACCCACTTTTTCATGTCTTTGAGAGCTTGTTCATAAACGGGCAAATTAATTTGGAAAAATCCTTCAACGGCATAGGTAAAAGGAACTTTTAGAATCGTGTCGGTCAAATTAGTAATTCCCCAAGATTGAAGACGTTTTGTAATAACACTAGCTGGGCTTTTTGGGTTAGAAAATATTAATTCAAAACCTGTAATTGGTAACTTTTTTAACTCAGACTCTTTGATTTGTTTAAACTCAGGGTCGCTAACGTAAAGTTGGGCGGCGACGTTTCCGTTTGCATCACAGCGAATGAGTAGAGTTTTAAGATTATAGGCCTTAGTTTCAGGATCCTTACGCAACAAGTCGCGGATCGCAATCGCGGCATTAGTGATGCTTGGATCGGCCAGGCTGGTAATGTCGACTGGCATTTTGCCGTGTGAACCACGCATAAAGAACGCTAAATCTAGCTTTTCTGTGTCTTTATTCCACCACCAACTAAATTCGATTTTATTTCGATATTCGAATTGTTTATTATCGCTATAGACTTCGATTGTCTCTGGTAAAACGATGTCGTGTAATTCGAAAGCTTCTTCGATTAGAGCTGCTTTGTAATTTTGTTCAGCCTCAAATGACATAATTTGCCATGGGCTGGTCGATAAATAGCTGTCCGGGTCTTGAGGTTCGATACGCTCATGGCTTGATTCGAGCACCTCAATAACCGTTCCTTCGGCTAATTTTGATTTTTTCTTGGTGATTTGAGCATTGACTAATTCGCCAGGCAGACCGCCCCAAACGAATATTTTGCAGCCATCATCAAGCGTACCGATTGCTCGTCCGCCACCGACAATACTTTCGAGTTTTACTTTAACGATTGGCAAAGGTTTTTTCTTCATCAGATTAGTATAACACTGAAAGCTTATTTTGAGCTTTCAAGCTGGTGGATTTGCTTCGTTATGGACGTTCTTTCTTTGGAAGTCAGGTCGCCATTAGTCAGTTGTTTTCGCAGCTGAGTTATTTGAAAATCAATCTCTTGGTTTGTTAAATAAGTCGTGGCGTCTGCTGGCGCTTTGACGTTTGCCTTATTTGTATTATTATTAACCAAATTTACGATAAGAAAGATACCAACGCCGACTATGACCAATGCCGTCGCCAGGATGATAATATTGGTTTTTTTCTTGCAAAAATTTATAATTTTTTCTTTCATAATTTAGCTTTCTATTTATCTTACGTATGTTGGCCTGGCGCTATTATTATACGTATTATTACCGAGCTGTCCTGAGCCGTTATACCCCCAGCAAACAGACTTTGTATCGGAATCGATTACGCAGACAGTACCGTTGCCGCCAATTGATAACCCAGACAGGGTTTTGCTATCAAGTATCCCGTCCATGTCGACGGCGACGGGCGTGGCGCTCATATAGCCAGATTCGAGGCCATCACCTAATCCACCGCCTGTGTTTTCGCCCCAACAATATGCTTTTCCTTCTGAAGTAAGAACACAGACCGTATTGGCGCCACTGGAAATCTCGGATATGGTTTTTCCGTTTAAAACTCCACTCATATCTACGGCAACCGGTACGGTAATAAAGTCGTCGATACTATTATTACTTCCTGTTGCACCATACCAATTTCCGCCCCAGCAATATATTTGATTATCAGTTGATACGGCACAAGATGTATCCCAGGCGCCGCTGGCGATTAGTTTTATGGTTTTTCCGTTCATTACGCCAGATGTATCGACGGCAACTGGAACTGCGCTATATTCTCCACTAGCGCCGTTATCGCCAAGTTCGCCGTAGTCGTCTTCACCCCAACAATATACGCGGTCGTTATTGGCTATTGCGCAAATTTGATCATAACCGACCGAGATATCTTTGATTGTTTTGCCACTCAAAACTCCGCTTGTGTCGACGGCAACTGGAACTGAACTATATTCACTTACGTTATCGTTATTGCCGAGCAAGCCATACCAATTTCCGCCCCAGCAATATACTTGGTCGTCGTTGGCGATGACACACGTATTCGATCCGGCAGATGATATTTTCTTGATTGTTTTGCCACTCAAAACTCCGCTTGTGTCGACGGCCACGGGTACTAGACTCTGTTCGCCAGATGTTCCACCGTCGCCTAGATTTCCGCTGAGATTATCTCCCCAACAATAGGCCTTGTTGTCGCTAGCGATAGCACAGGAGAATCTATCTCCTCCGGATAGGCTTTTAATAGTCTTTCCGCTCAAGGCCCCATCCATTATTGTATTGACGGGGACTAATTGATCTTCGTCATCGTCGTTGTCTATACCTAGTTGTCCTACGTTATTTGCTCCCCAGCAGTAAATCGATTCGTTTATTCCAACAGCGCAGGTATGAGTGCCGGCGCCGCTAATCATTTTGGCGTAAAGGAAAACATCGGCTAGCGGATCATCAGGTGGCGGATCATCATCAGGGGGTGGATCATCGTCTGGTGGTGCGGTATATACTCCGATTACGACTGGGACGTTTCGGTTA
>Ga0302293_10001140_pt1 | contig 13414 bp, 11 predicted proteins | sample III_Fen_N2_2_FD_198758 | JGI IMG/M metagenome (GOLD analysis project Ga0302293, IMG submission 198758) | Peat permafrost microbial communities from Stordalen Mire near Abisko, Sweden - III_Fen_N2_2 | ecosystem: Environmental > Terrestrial > Soil > Wetlands > Permafrost | place: Sweden: Abisko...
TTTGCTCTTGCAGACCGCACCACGATGACTTGGGCAAATAACAACGTGAACCCACTCGCTTTTCAAGTGTATCAGCAAGGCACAACAGACCTGAACATTGGCACCGACATGAAAATTGCAGGGCGCTACCTTGCCCCTAATGCCAAGATCCACCTAGCTTCGCGGGTGCAGCTTGCGGGCTGGATCCAAGGCAAGAGCGTGTACATTGAGCCCGATACCAAGGTATGCGAACCGCCAACACTCGATATGTTTACGCATTCGCAGATTGCTTATGGTCCAAACTTTGACCCACTGCAAGAAGAATACACAGCGAACGTGAGCACAGCAGTCCAGAGCCTACAGATGTATGCCACGGCACATGGTAGCACCTCGCTTGTGAGCATTGCGGGTGGGCAACCAGGCGACAAGATTGCAATTCCTTCCGCAGGTCAGCGCATTATTCTACGCGTTACCAATCCTTCCAAGGGATTCATCATGTCTACGTGCGGCGAGGTGCAATATGCGCTCACGGTCAAGCCCGTAGCAAACCCTGTGGTGCGCGTAATGCAAGGTTCGCAATGCACAGGAACCGCCTGCGATGGATCTAGCTGGGCCAAGGCATACAAGGACTTGGCATCGGGGCTTGCAGATGCAAGGCAGCAGGGTAAGCAGTTACAAGTGGCAACAGGAACATACAGACTTAGCGGTGACCGTAACGCCACCTTCCAAATTGGTGCAGGCATGGATGTGCGCGGTGGATTTTCTGGACTCGATGGCGAGAGCGTTGATGCGCGTAAAGGCGATATCAATAGCATTGTGTTGAGCGGAGATATCAATGCCGATGACGGTGCAACATGGCCGCCAGAATCGCGCACAAATAAGAACACAGCAGACAATGCATACCATGTGGTGACCATGTTTGGTGGGCATGGTTTGCCTTATGCGCAAACACTCGATCGTGTGAATATTCAAGGTGGCGTAGCCGATGGGACCGGCAGTGCAGGCGTGGGCGCAGGCCTTCTCGTGGTTGGTGCCGCACCCTATATCGATTATGTCATTGTGCAAAAGAATGAGTCGAAGGATGGAGGTGCAGCAATCTATGCGAACCTAGCCGATACCTTGCGGCTCACCAATTCGTATGTGGTCGACAACACCGTGCAAGCGGGCAAGGGCGGCGCGTTCTTGCTGCAAGGCACCAACCTTGTAACCGTAAACGATGTGGTATCTAAGAACAATGCCGACGAAGGTGCTGTCATTGCAGCAGATGCCTCTTCTGTGTTCTTTACGCATGTGACAGCAGCCTACAACGTCTCCGCGAAAAAGGCTGCGTGGTCGTTCACGGGTTCAAGCAACGGCAGCGTGGTCAACACCATCGCTTGGGAAAACCTAGGTGCATCGAACACAAACGCGCAGGTGTCGCTAGCGAACTCAATGGTTATATGGGATCACAGCGATGTGCAAGGGGCGCTTTTAAATTCAGCGTGGAACCCTGCCTACGGAAATGATTTGACAGGGAACATTAGTTCAGATCCAAAGTTCTTGAATGGCGCATTGCCTGTGGGTACTGATGGCACGTACTACGGTCAAGATGATGGACTGCAACTGCTTTTGGGAAGTCCAGCAATTGATGCCGCAAAGCTTGTGACTTCAGATGTGATGGCTGCAAGTGACATATTCCAAGTGATCAGACCTTTTGGAAATCTGCCTGATATGGGTGCTTATGAATATTTTAAGGTGCCTTCGGGAAGCGATATTCAGTTTGGATATACGGGATTGGTGACAGGCAAGTTTACAATAGTGGAAGAAAAAGATCTCATTAGAGTTCATGCTGACAACGGTTTGATTCCTAAGCTATATAAGAGTGGCGCCGCTTTTACGATCAGGGTAACAACGAGCAAGAATACACATCTAAAAGACTCCTTTTACGCAGACATTTGCACGCGTGCTGGTTCATCTGATTGCTATTCCAAGAGCTTAAAAGTATGGTTATATCGCGTTTCCTCCAATGATGACAATACGTATACATATGCAACACAAAGAGTTGTAAATGGAACTCAGGATGGGAAACCGATCATCTTCACAATAGAAGATCTTGATGGAGAAACAGACCTTGCGTATTTAATGAAAGCAAGCTCGCATAACTTCTCCATACACTGTTCTGTTCCTCATAGTCAGTTTTAAACCCGATAGAGAGAGCCTAAAATGAATTTCATAATTAAGATGACTGTTATTGCTTGCATTGTTTTTTTGAACTCTTGCGACTCAGACTCCTCGGATTCAACTGACTCCAACTCAACTGATCTTCCAAAGACAGGGGGCGTGAATGGCGTGACATTCTACTCCACGTCCTCTACGACGTATGGATATGACGAAGAACCAGATAATAAAGTTACGATCTCATTACCAACAAAAGGAACAACGCAGTTGGGGGTGAAAATTGAGCAAACCTATAGCGCAACAAGTTCATTCGTTCAAACATCAAGCAGTAGTGGATATGTAACAGAATTCGTTGGAGTATATAGCTCTTTCCCGTTGACAACAACGTCTGGGATTTCTACTGATCTTGCGAGTCTAGCTACAAGCAGTAATAGCGTTTCGATTTTGTCAAACGCAACAACAGATTCTAAAGATGAACTTTTTGTTAGTGGACTTAAAGATGCTACAGAATCTCCCACACAATTGCACTTCGCAGACATTAATACGTACGAATGGCACAGCACAGATTTTCAAATATTTTCAGCAAGCTTCTCTGCTAGCTCATGTTCGTATGGTTTAGATCAGTATGGCAATTCTTTGAGAGCCTCAAATACAAACGCCTTGTCATATTCTGCTGCCGTAAGTGGTGTAAATGACGTCTTTAAACAGGCCATTGTGCAAATGAAAGCAGGGTCTAACGTCGTACTCAACAAAACATATAACAATGATCCTAATTGTAATGGCTCCCTAGAGATGGTTTTTGATAATAGCGGAAATTTGCAATACAATGATCAGCTTAATTTACTTCTTGCCGAGCCACATACAGCCTCTATTGCCGTTTTTCAAGTTCCACAAATTGATGTTTTAATCCCGCGAGGGATAGATAATTATGATCAAGTTTCGGGCCCTGGACTCTACTTGCCGAATGCAATGCTAACGGGAGTTGTATATGCAGGGGAAGTCATTGAATTTATTCCTGTGTCTGTTGGCACTGATGAAAACGGTAACCCTTGGCTGCCTATTGATCTCCAGATTAAAAGCGTAAGCAGCAATTATAAATACGTTTTTTTGTCGGGATCAATTCCAGCAAATTATTTTTTAGCGTCGGTTCTGGTTAAGAATGCTCACATCTATGGCTGGTCAAGTAATGCATCTAAAGCCTCCATAGTACTTGATCGTAATGAAACGCTTGAACCTGGGGAATTGAAAAAGAATATTGCCCATGAGCTTGCTCATCAACTAGGTGGTATCAATTTTAAAGATGACAATTCATTGCCTACTAGCAACCTGATGCACCAAGGATCAAAGCTTGGTACACATCTCAATTCGGATCAATGGGAAGCGCTTCAGAAAGGAACTAACTAATGGTTCGTATATATCATGTGCTTGTATTTGTGCTAACTCTTTCAATCACCTCTTGGGCAGAAGAGATGGAGCCTGATTGTGTGCCATCCTTGCAATTATACGTTCACCAAGGGAAGGGAAATGCATTGGCTCAGGAGTATATTGGTCAAGTTCTTAAAGGGTGGAAGAGTCCTTATTACAAAGGTCTTGGAGACATGGCCGAAAATGTGATGTGGGCGGCGGGAGGTAAGACACAAGCCATCGAAGATCCAGAGGTATTCCGCGTAACCTTTTGTTTAGAGATGATGGCTGAACATATGGATTTTAGGCACTATTATGGATATTTCCATCCGCGAGCAATACGGTATAATTTGGATTGGTTAACGATTCATGTTGATAAATGGTGGGATATGCTTTCGGTTGTGACAAGCCTTGGTCTGAGTGCACAAGAAGAGAATGCTTTTTGTAATAAAGGAATGCCCGGGAAAACGCAAGAATGTGAACGCGCTTTTTTAATAAGGGATATTGATCTTACCCAGATTGATACGCTGAAGGACGTGAGGAAGCTTAAAGACGTGATTTTCCGCTATCTTCATGTTCGAGATGATCGCTTAGCAAAACTCTTGGTGCAGCGATACAACGACCCCCTTGTAGAGATTGCTACAGGGGGAAAAGAATCAATTCGAAATACAATTCTTTTATGGTTTTCAACCACATACACCGGAGAGTCTTGGATCCGAATAGGAAGAGAGAAGAACCATTTTACTTATATAAAATCAGTTGAACAAGATGCGAAGGCACAGAAAGCATTCCACCAGCAATTTATCGACTGGGCTTGGAGTACTTTTCAAGTGAAGCCACGTCGACCACTTGGTGACAAAGATCTATGGCTTACTTACTCAGATCAGATTGGCGTATTTTAATCTCTAGGGTTGAATTCGCTAGTTGTATTGTGACAGCATTACACGAATTGAAGGTGCCAAGCGCCGATTGAGTAGGGTTCTTTGTACCACGACTTAGCTAATGATTAAGTCCATCACATTCATTTTTCTCTCTATCTTGCTCATACAGGTGCAAGCCTTTGCGGCGGTTTCATCCAGTGAACGAGAGTTTTGCGATCTCGTTAAAAGTCACTGGAATTCCATGAGCCCTGGGCTAAATCAATTTTATGGAAAAGACAAAGCTACGATGCAGGCTTTCTTTGTTGATATTCAAAAAGAATGTCGTCCAGGTATTTGGACACGAATTCCCGATGTGGAAGGTAGTGCAGACAATATTGCATTTCTCTTTCGTTTCGCGAATATCCCCGATGACACGTTATTCAATAAAATTGTAGTCCCATGCATCGCCAATTGTAAAACACAAGTTGCCAAGCACATATTCAGTGGCTTATGTTTTTCCAAAAAAGCAATCGAAGTTCACCGTGACTATCTTCGGAAGCATATCGACATTTTGTCAGTAGAATATTTTTCTCTACTAGGCTTATCTAGGAGTGAAGTAAAAAAGGCTCTGGATAGCCAAGGTTACACGCCTGAAAAATTGTTCCACTTCTTGTATTTCTCGATGACGAGAGATGCATATGCGCGTAAGCTCATCATCGACTCCATTCAAAAAATTTCACGCTTTGAACAGGCAAGAATAATGATTTTAGAACTAGTCCCTTTGAAAGATCAGGAAATCATTGTCGCACTGTTCCAAAAGCTTTGGAAAAGCAATTTGGTGAGATACACTCAAAACATTGAAAATCAAACAATCAAAGAGCATATTCGTTCGGAGCTTGTGCAATATACGCTCCAGGCGTACAAGGATTCGATACCAAAATGTGAGTCATTCCCAAAGATTGATGATATCAAAAGTCGTTTTCTTGCTTCGATGTATTTATCAGGTCTGAGTCGACAATGCATGGATAGGACAAACACAGGTCGCTCAACAGAGGATTACGTGAGGAAATGGAATTTATTTTCGAATAGCTGGTCAAGATTTTTTAGCCAATGCATGAATATTTCTGTTGACTTGAATGGAGTGGCAGATTCTCTTGCATTTGCTGATGAAACCAATACGGTGCTGGTTCCTTGTAATCCGCCCCAGCCTGGCTATTTATGCTTTGATTATGCGGCAAAGTGCAATACACCTTTTCATTAGCAAATACCTGTACAATGGTTATTGGTTGGTGGAGGTTGCAGAGGCCTCTGCAACGCAGCAGAACCAAGTGTAGAGCCGCTGTGTGATGCCCCACTGGAAATCCATTGAGGCATACCATCAAGGAATCCAATATGGAAGCCCTAAAGTAAACGCACTCGCTACACTAGATGGTTTCAAAAAAGACTATACCGCAGATCATTTGGTGCAACTGCCGAGTCGTCAAAACAAACATGCCACAAAAGATGAGACCATTATGGAGATTACTGGCGAGGTAATCGAATAACTTTGAAGGCTAAGTGGGATGTTGTTTCCCGTAAAGAATCACAACCCTCAGAAGCACCCTATGGATTATGATTTGCGAACCAAATTTCAGGCCTAAAGAACAATTCAACCCAACGGTTTGCATCGGCTTCTGCGAACTCTCGTCTCAATGGCAATAAGGGAATGCGAGCAATATTCGCTTGTGCTTGAGCAATGGCAACCAGTTCCGCAGGCGCAGAATCCAGCACCAATACAACATGGCAAAGATCCATACTGCTGGGGCAATTTTTCTCCGAGCAAAATTTCCCGTTTCCCCCACCCTGCAAGGCTTCGGAGCCATTTCCGATCAAACAAAATTCTGGTGTATGCCGCAAATATGGCAAAGCCCGATGACCTAGCATTGCTTTGATCGCAGGCGATTCTTTCTGCCAAGATTCGGGTGAGAAATCTCCAAGAACCCATGTTTCCCAACGAGCATTGAACATACGTAGATCGTTCATGAGAGCTCCCCTGGCATACAACGCACCAACTGGGCAGCCACCCCTGGGATGGTTTGGGAAACCTGCGCATACAGCCACGGATATTGCACACAGAGCTCTGCCCACGGCACAAATACATGTTCCAACAGGTCTTGATGAGTCGCACCCTGATTGCGCGAGTCTTGAATATCCGACTCAATTCTCTTCAAGAATGTGCTAAGAAAATTCGCTTGCCGAAGATTGAGATCATTCATGGTGCGACGAAAATTCTGGTAGTGTGGAGAGGTTAAAAAATCAGAATAGAGAATCAGAATATCTAGACGATGCGTTTTAAAATCACTCCAGCCAAAATGGGCTGCGCTTGCAGATTTATTATGGACTCTAAAGGTCGATAACTCGCTAGGCAAGAATACCAAGCCATAAGACACGGCAATGCGCGTCCAAAATTCGAAATCCACAATCTGATGCATACGGGAATGAAACAAACCCACACGGAGCACCACATCTTTGCGGAACATGGTATTGCTTGGCTCGCCCACAAAATTATAGGCCTGAAAGTTTGCAAGCATTACGCAAAAATCACTGGGGCTAAGGAAACCACCGCTGGGCGCTACTTCGCGCAGAGACACCAAGCCGTCATAAAGCTTGGCAAAAGACTCGGGAGTGTTGGCTTCAATTTGAAACTTACGTGCGTTCACAATAAAAGAACATGTACCATCGAGCCAAGGCCGCACCGCAGGCAAGTATTCCGCAGAAAGCAAATCATCTTGAAACAAAAACTTGATCCATTCTCCGCGAGCCTGTAGAATGCATTGGTTCCAGTTGCCCACCAATCCTAGGTTCTTTGCATTTTCAAGAATTCGAATGCGCACATCGCGAGTTGAAAATTCCTTGGCAATGCGTAGCGTGCCATCTTGAGAGCAATCATCGGAAATCAAAATTTCAAGATCTTCACCGACCTGCGCACAAGCTGTCGCAAGGGTTTCCGCCAAATAGCGTTCCCCGTTATAGGTTGGAATGCAAATGCTGATGCGTGGTGCCATGTGGGAAATATAACTGGACTCCCCCAAGAACTGTAGCTACTACTTCAGCTCGTTTGCACTCGGAGTAAATTGCCGAAACCAAGCCAGTTCGGAGTAGCGCCCGCGTAACTCATGGATCGCAGCCCCAACAAAATACAGACTTCCCGTACATAACACGGGGCCTCCGAGCAACTCGGCAGCACGCAATGCCTCGGGAACTGTTGAAATCACTTGGCAGGGAACATTTTGGAAATGAACGAGCAGCTCTTCACATTCGCGCATTTTAGGATGTGGAGTGCGCGTTAAAATCACTTGGGAAACCAAGGGGAGCAAGGGCGCAATGATTTCTTGGGGGAATTTCGTTTTGAGAATAGCAAGCACCAAGGGAAATTTTTGACCCGGATAATTTGCCCGCAAAGTCTCCGCCAGCCTTAATGCTGCATGGCCATTGTGGGCACCATCCAATAGCCATTCCACAGCTTGACTTTGTGGATTACGAAGCTCTTGTTGTCGACCGGCCCACACTGAATTCAGCAACGCGTTCCGTGCCAATGAGTCCTCAAAGCCTTGCCGCAAAAGGAACTGAGCACATGCCATGGATAAACTTGCATTCTCTTGATACAGCAAGCCTGGTTGCGGAAGTCGTAGCGATGAGTCCGTAGAAACACGCACAGCAGTTCGATTTAATTGTTTCTCTTCAACATCTACAATTGCACACAAAGTAACATCTTGTAGGTTGTGGAACAACGGAGTTTGCGCCTTCCATACCCCTATTTTTTCGTAAAGAATTTTCTCGAGAGTATCACCCAAAATCTCGGTGTGATCAAGCCCTATACTCGTTAGAACGGAACAGACGCTATCCACCAAATTGGTGGAATCTAGCCGTCCACCCAGACCCGCTTCGAGTACAACATAATCCACATTTTGTTCCGCGAACCAACAGAATGCAACAGCGGTCAACGCCTCAAAAAAAGTCGTTTCAAGATCTGTAGAGGCTTGCTGTACCTGGCTTAGCAGTCGATTTAAGTCTGCGGCTGGGATCGCAAAATCACCCACACGCATTCGTTCACGCATGCTCACCAAATGAGGGCTCGTGAACAAGGCGACCCGCTTGCCATGCGCCTCTAGGATTCGCATGAGCCAGTACGATGTTGAACCCTTTCCGTTGGTTCCCACAATGTGTATGCAGCGCAAAGATTGGTGAGGATTCCCAAGGCGCGCGCACAGTTCGCGAATATTCTCAAGCCCCGCCTTCATGCCAAAAAGCATTCGGGATTCAAGCCACTGTATGGGAGTGGAGAGTGCTAGAGTGCTAGAGTGGAGAGTTTTAGATGGCATTGTTTTACGATGGAGAACAAGGTACACGAACCACGATCATTTTGCAAAGCACGAGATGTTGCAACTTTCCACTTTCCGTTTTAACGCTTTCCACTTTACTCTTTACACTTTACACTTTACACTTTACACTTTCAGCAGCGCTTCTGCCTTTGCAAACTGAGCTTCCAAGGATTTGCGACCTGTGCCACCTTCAATATTGCGGCGATTGATCGAGAACTCGAAAGTCAACATTTCCTTGAGTTTGCTGCCTTCCGGGAGGTTTGCCCATTCTGCATCGGGCAATTCAGTAAATTCAATTCCGCGCTTGGCTGCTTCGCCTACCATGCGTCCAACAATATGATGCGCATCGCGGAAAGCAACACCGCGTTCCACCAATAAGTCCGCCAAGTCAGTGGCGAGAAGGGCTCCGAGCATTTTCTTTTTCATGGTCTCGAAATTCCAACGCGCACTTACAAGAGCCTCGTTCATGACACGCAAGCACACAGACACGGTTTGCACAGAATGAAATACCGGTTGCTTGTCTTCTTGCAAATCGCGGCTGTAACTGAGCGGAGCGCCTTTGACCATTGTAAACAACGCCGTGTAGTTGCCCAACAAACGCGCCGATTTGCCACGGATCAATTCCATGGAATCGGGATTTTTCTTTTGCGGCATCATAGAAGAGCCACTGCTAAACGCATCGTGCAGAGTAAGGAATCCAAATTCTGCCGTGCTCCAGTTCACAAAATCTTCTGCATAGCGACTCAGCGTAGAAGCAATGATCGCAAGGTCTCCCACGAATTCAAGCGCCATATCGCGATGGGTAACGGCATCGATACTATTCGAGGAAACACCCGCGAAGCCAAGCTGCTCGGCCACTAAGCGGCGCTCATATGGGAACGCAGAACCAGCCATGGCTCCCGAGCCTAGAGGCAATTCGGAATGGAGCTGCAAGAAGTTTTGCAGACGCTTGAGATCACGTTCGAGCACAAAGAAAAACGACATGATGTAATGTGAGAAATAGATGGGTTGAGCCTGCTGCACATGAGTGTAGCCGGGCATCACATGACCCATGTGAGCCTTTGCCAAATCAAGAATGGTCTGCTGCAAAGCCTTAACTTCTGCAAGAATTTCAACAGCACGATTGCGCATGTAAAGTTTGTAATCGGTCGCTACTTGATCGTTGCGGCTACGACCGGTGTGAATTTTCTTCCCTAGGTCGCCAATGCGCTCGGTAAGCACGCGCTCAACAGCCATGTGAACATCTTCGTCGCTTTCGTTGAAAAGAGCCTTACCCGCTTTTACATCGGCGAGAATTTGTTCAAGACCAACTTGCACCTTTTGCATATCGTCGGTAGTCAAAATTCCGCTTTGCACAAGGCCTCGGCAATGGCCAAGAGAACCTTGAATATCTTCAACAATCATTTCCTTATCGGTGGCGAGAGAAAAACTCAGTTCCACCATTGAAGGCGCCATGCCAGCATCGAAGCGGCCATCCCACATTTTCTTATTGGTAGTCATGTGGCAAATATACCTAGTTCTAGCAGCAAAAAATGCCCATGCGAAAATTCCGCACAGGCAAAAAGTAGCGGATCAATCCTTAATGTCCGCGAGTATTCGCGCTCAGCGCATACTGAACAAATTCCTTGGCCTTGGTATGCAAGGTTTCGTCGGTAATATTCCTTGCATCGTGGACAACAAAAGGAATCAGAAACTTTGTCCCAATCATGTTACTCACCGATTGAAATGGCTTTAAGAGTTCGCTCATGGAATATTGGTTGTGACCACCCGCCACATAGGCATCGGCAGCACCGCCCGTGGAAACAGCAAGCACAAGCTCTTTTCCCTTCAACTTATCGCCACCAGGTCCAAAAGCCCAGCCATAACCAAGAACCGTATCTTGCCACTTCTTCAGCAGATGGGGCGAGCTATACCAAAAGAACGGAAACTGCAAAATGATCCGATCATGCGCACTCAGCAGCTCTTGCTCTTTTTGCACATCGATCTGTTCGTCTGGATATGCGCTATATAGATCATGGATCGTGACATCATTCTGCTTGGCGAGCTCCGTGAACAGCGTTTTATTGATGCGCGACTGTCCCATATTTGGGTGAGCGAGTACTACGAGAACTTTCATGTTGAATCCTTGGGTTCGGGTGTTTTGTTTGTATATACAAATATTACTTTACAAAAAATATTGCGTATAAATTTCTAATCAGGATTATTCGAGCCGCAATCCCGCAGAGCCAATGCGTTTGTTTAATTTTTTCCCAAGCTCGTCACCGAGAATATCGGAGTAGCGTAGGTAAAGTTGGCGCCAGCTTTTTTCTAGGAGAGGACGCAGTTGCGCGGCTTTTTTCGTTACCGAAACGCAACTGGTGCGCCCCGTTCGCTCACGTTGTAAAAGACCTTGCTCTTCAAGTTTGTCAATGAATCGCGTTAACGTGGAGGGCGCCAAATGAAGTATTTTCGCAAGCTCACCCACCTGAATGCCTGGTTGATCTTGGACATTCATCAATAAGAAAGCCATGCTGGGAGCCACCCCCGCAGGAGCAAAGCACTCTACAGCAATTCGCTCCAAAGCGCGGTGCAATTTCGCCGTGCTAAAATACAGGCAGTTTTCTAACAAGTCACAAGTCTTTTTCATTTGTATATACAAATATAGCAAAGTTATACTTCCATGATTCTGCGGCTTCGAGAATTTGTATGTAATCCCAACACTCATTTTGCTTTTTGCTATAATTGACGTATGCGAAACACCAAGAACAACCTAGTCCAACAGGCGCTTGCGCGACTTCGCGTAGAGCGCATTCGGGCCTTGGGTGCATTCGGGGCAAAGCGAGAACGCATCAAACCAGATCGAACCCAATACACCCGCAAATCCAAGCACACCAAGAAGAGCCCCGTTGAGGGCTCTTTTGATTTTTGGAGTTACCAAGTTCCGGTGTTCCATGTGGAATACGCGTTGAAGCTACCCCAGCGTAGACGAAATCGGTGCGTGGCGCAGTATTGCAACGCGTGACGATAGCCCGCAAGCATTGCTGCGGCTACTTCTAGCGCTGATCCCCATCTTCGATGAGGATGACCCTCACGGATTCCGGCAGGCAGGCAAGGCCAGCATCTCACCCACTCGTTCATGGCACACTCTGCTTTCCACTTTACACTTCTCCTCCCCTACTTCTGTACATTGATCTCCCTCGATAGCCCTATTGCACTACAAGTCCCTAGCGAATTCCTAATTTTGCGCTATGAGCAAAGCATTACCGACTCGCGAATTAGTCCTCAAGACCCTAGAGGTGATAGAAGATCCTGATTTTCACAAAAACATTGTGGAGCTGAATTTTGTGCAAAACCTTGTGATTTCTGAGCAAGGTGCAATCACATTTGAGCTTGAACTCACTACTCCTGCATGCCCAGTGAAGGATCAGTTCGTTGCAGACTGCAAACGCCTCCTTATAGAGCTTGATGGAGTCACACAGGTCGATGTAACACTGAAAGCACAAGCGCGTAAAACGCAAGACTTCGCAAGTGGTTCATTATTAAACACGGTTCAGCATATTATCGCGGTGTCTTCGGGCAAAGGCGGAGTAGGCAAATCTACAGTCACAGCAAACCTCGCGATGTCTCTTGCGCTTTCCGGCGCTAAGGTTGGAATACTCGACGCAGACATTTATGGGCCATCAATGGTGATGATGTTTGGCGTTGATAAATCGCCCGAAGTTAGAGAAGACCGTACGCTAGTTCCTGTTTCGATTGCTGGCATCCAAATTGTTTCCATGGCAATGTTTTCAGATCCAAATAAGGCAACGATTTGGCGCGGCCCCATGGCAACACAGATGATCCAGAATTTTTTGCATCGCGTGCATTGGGGCAATCTCGACTATTTGCTCATCGACTTTCCACCAGGAACCGGCGACATTCAACTCACTCTCACACAGAATTGCCCAATCTCAGGAGCCGTTGTTGTGACAACACCGCAAGAGGTTGCACTCGCAGATGTGCGTAAAGGGCTCGCCATGTTCCGCGCAGTTTCTGTGCCTGTGCTAGGCGTGATTGAAAACATGAGCTACTTCCTTTGCGATAGCTGCAATAAGAAGCACTTCGTCTTTAGGCAAGGTGGTGGAAAGCGCACTGCAGATGAATTGAAGCTCGCGTTTCTTGGTGAAATTCCGCTCGAAGGTGTGGTTGCAGAATCAGGTGATGCGGGTCGCCCCATTGTGTATAGCAATCCAAATAGTGCCTCTGCCCGCGCATTCCTTGACCTCGCAGGGCAAGTCGCATCTAAGCTTGCAGTTCTTGAAAACAGTTCTAGTGGACTCGGCTTTTTGAATCTCGAATTTCAAGATTTGCCCATTGCACCCATTACGAAAGCAATGCTCGTCATGGATAAAGCCGCAGAAACAACCGCGTCACAAGCACAAAGCCTCTCACGCACTCCCGATGGCAAGGTTACTATTGGGTGGTCTGATGGGCACTTTACCCTTTATAGCGCAAGGTCTCTGCGCCTACAATGCCCTTGTGCTGCTTGCGTTGATGAGTGGACTGGCGAGGCTTTACTCGATCATGCAAGTGTTCCCAATGATGTATTGGTGACGAGCTTACACACAGTTGGCCGCTATGCTTTAGGAATTCACTTTTCCGATGGACATCATAGCGGAATATATTCCTTCGACA
>Ga0302293_10001145_pt1 | contig 13373 bp, 12 predicted proteins | sample III_Fen_N2_2_FD_198758 | JGI IMG/M metagenome (GOLD analysis project Ga0302293, IMG submission 198758) | Peat permafrost microbial communities from Stordalen Mire near Abisko, Sweden - III_Fen_N2_2 | ecosystem: Environmental > Terrestrial > Soil > Wetlands > Permafrost | place: Sweden: Abisko...
CTTTCAAGAAATCATTGATGAACGAACGCATGGATTTTCCTCCGGGTTCGATCTCTTGTGATCCTAATTTGGTTTTGGTTTGCGATTCAAAAACCGGTTCCATCACCTTTACGGCAACCGCAGCCACAATTGACTGACGGATATCCGAAGCATCGTAGTTTTTGTTGTAGAAATCGCGAATGACTTTGGCAACCGCTTCGCGAAATGCACTTTGGTGCGTACCGCCTTGAGTTGTATGTTGTCCGTTAACGAACGAATAATAATCTTCTCCGTAAGTTTTACCGTGCGTAAATGCTACTTCGATGTCTTCTCCTTCAAGGTGAATGATCGGGTAAAGCGGATCGCCATCCATGTTGTCTTCCAACAAATCTTTCAAACCGTCTTTCGACTGGTATTTTTCGCCGTTGAAATAAATGCTCAAACCCCGGTTGAGGTAGCAGTAATTCCAGAACATTTTAATCAGGTATGGCGTTCTGAAACTGTATTTTTTAAAGATAGATTCGTCGGGAGTGAATTCAACATACGTTCCATTGCCTTCATCTGATTTAACAATCGGTAAATCGTCGACCAACTCACCACGACAAAAAGAAGCTTGTTTTTTTTCGCCGTCGCGCACCGAGTAGACCATGAAATAATCGCTCAATGCGTTTACGGCTTTGGTTCCTACTCCGTTGAGTCCGACCGATTTTTTAAAGGCCTTGGAATCGTACTTACCACCGGTATTCATTTTCGATACCACTTCCACTACTTTTCCAAGCGGAATGCCACGGCCGTAATCGCGTACCATGACTTTTCCGTCTTTCACTTTCACATCAACTTTTCGGCCATTGCCCATGACGAATTCGTCGATGCAGTTATCCATCACCTCTTTTACCAAGATGTAAATACCGTCATCTGCCGCCGAACCATCACCCAATTTACCGATATACATTCCCGGACGCAAGCGAATATGCTCTTTCCAGTCAAGCGACCGTATGTTGTCTTCCGTATACTGATTTTCCGCCATAATTCCACTGATAGTGCAAGTAACAAATATAACACGGATTAGGGGCTGAAAGTTGAAGGTGCAGAACGAGTTATGAACGATGAGAGGTTAATTGAAAAGGAGACTTAAAATGGTGAATTTTCAATGATGAATTATAAAGAAAGTCCACTTTATAATTGATAATTCCCCCATTCATAATTAGCTATATTCTTCCAAAACCATTTTTACATTTCGCAAGCGAAAGCGTTGTTTTCCCTGATTCCAAATATAGATCCGAACGGTTTCGTATTCTTGCAGGTAATCGTGGATTTGAGACTCAAAATTCAAGGTCACCCAGCCGTTTCGACCTTCTTCACGATCGTTGTACAACTCCATGCTTTTGTAATACCGTTTGGTTGATTTCGAAGAACTGGCATCGATGATTAAATACACGCCTTCAAACCGTTTTTCGCCGATTTGCTTCTCCAATTGCACACGCAAATAATAGCGCTCATTGGTTCGGTTGGCCGGAAACGGATAATCAACCGTAAACAAAAATTCATCTGTCGGAAGCGCATTGCGCTCTGCAGGCTGATCTACCAAAAGAACTTCAGCGCTTTTATCACCAAACGGAACACATGATTTGGTGAAATACCAGCGTCCACTATTACTGGATTTCCAGAACTGTAAACTTGGCAGGAAATTGTCTTTGGTAAAACGCTGATCAACCATAAATCCGATTGTTGATTCATAAAAACGAATGCCACCGATCAACGCACAAAACCCAACAAAACTATATGCCAGCAACGACTTTCGTTCAACTACTGCAAAAAGCGGTAATAGCAAAAAGAACAAGTGTTCCACAAACGGGCGATTGCCAAACGAAGATTCATAATCCCAGCACCACCACGAGAAAATCAGCCAGCAATTGAAGAGCCAGTAGATACTTAACCAAAGTGCTTGAAACTTGTTTTTACGGAACCACAATACAATTCCCACCACTGAAAGCAACAACACCGGCATGTGCACGAATAAACCGGTTCGGAAGCTCAATAAACAGGTCAAAATAGGCGGTTGAAGAAAATGAAATCCTTCACCGCTGTAGGACCAAACGAGCCAGTTTCCGGTTTGCCATTTCCAGGAAAACAACAAGAGAGAAATAATCGCCATGCAGGAACCCGCGGCGACAAAAAGTAATGTTCGTTTTTCAGTGAACAGATTTTTGATCCAAGCCAGCAATTCGGTTTTTGATCCGATGAGAAACGGAATCAGCAATAAGACCGTTATGTTCGTTGGGCGGATTAACAGTATCAATCCCAAGACTACACCAAGAAGGATCATTCGTTTTAAGGTAATGGACTCTTTTAGCCGAATCACCAAGTACGCAAATGCACCAAACAGAAAAAACGAATAATGATGCGTAAATGAAGGCGTTGAAAACGAATAATACAACAGCGGTGTGGCTACATACAGCAGAGGAATGAGCCAATCAACACTTCGGGTTTTAGCTGGGAAAAAGAACCGAATACTCCGCCTGAACAATACTATTCCCAACCATGTATACACCAAACTGCCAAGGAAATAACACCAATGAAAGATTTCAGAATAGCCATCAATGGGTTGACCACTGATCCAGGCTAGGAAACATGCCAGCAAAAAGAACGGCAATTGCAACAGGGCTGTTCCGGGGAAATACTTGTTGTAAACATGTCCGTTTTTATCTTTGAACAGGTACAGCTGATCAATGTCTCCGGCATGATAGTGTTGCTCGGCTTTTTTCGACTCGGTAAACGTGGGATCGTTGTATATCAACAAAGCCGGTAAATAAGCATAATAACCGCGACCGTCGGAACGGATTACTTCCATTACCTTATCTTCTTTCACCAATTTAAAGGCCGTATAAAACGTGAGTAATACAACAAACCAAGTCAACGGTGAACGAAGCGCTTTCACTAAAGTCATCTTATTTATTTCGACGCAACCAACCGCGTTTGTAGAACACAAAAATGAGTGCCATTGCCAGCACGAACATGAATCCCATCGCGACAAAATAACCGTATCGCCAACCCAATTCAGGCATGTATTTGAAATTCATCCCGTAAACTCCCACAATAAAGGTGAGTGGAATGAACACGGCGCTAATAACCGTGAGCACCTTCATGATCTCATTCATTTTCTGACCTTGCGCCGCATAATACAGATTGGTTAAACCGTCGAGAATTTGTTTTTGCTCTTCAATTTCATCAACTACTACTACACAACTGTCTTTCAGGTCAAGGAAATAATGATCGTTTTCTTCAGCAAAAAAATGATTTTCAGCACGATCAATTTGCGCCACCAACTCCCGAATGGGTTGAATGATTTTCCTCAATTCGACCAACTTACGTTTTTGCCATTCGATGCGACGTAACACTTCACTTTTCGGAAAGCGCACCACCAGCGATTCCAGGGTAACGATTGTCGCCGCGATTCCTTCCACCACTTCGGTGTAGTTATCGATAATCGCTTCTAGCATTCGGAACAACAGGAAATCAGGCCCTTGCATGCGAATCTTTCCTTTTTTCAGCTCCAAACGATCGCGTACTTCCGGAAAGTGATCCGAAACACGTTCCTGAAACGAAATCAAAAAATTCTTTCCGACTATAAAACTGATGCGCTCTTTCCTGAGTTCGAAATCATTTTCTTGCGAAGGCAAAGCGGAAACGATGGAAAAGAAGATGTAATGTTCGCATTCTTCCAAACGCGGACGTTTCGTGCCTTTAAACAAATCTTCCTGAATCAATTTATCAATCGACAGCCTATCACAAAAACGCGCAATCGAATTGGTATCTTCCATCGAATGGAAATTGAGCCAATGCATCAATTCCGGTTCTTTTTCCGGTTCAAAATGCGATATGAAGTACTCGATATTTTCCTTCGTGATGGTTAAAATATCCGCATTGTAACGATAATGTTGGACCGGTTTGTGCTGCATTCTGCTCAGAATTTTTTAAATTCAATGCTAATTTAAACATCTTGTCGAATGAAACACCTACTTCACCTCCTCATCTTCTTCAACTGTTATTGGATTTCCGCCCAAGATTCGTTATTTGCCACCGTTCATGTCATCTACGGTTCAAAACCCATTGCTAAAACCGAAGGCAAATGGTTTGGCGGAAAATGGGGCGGACATGTTGGTTTGGAAGTGTCTCCGGGGAAAGTGGTACATTTTAATCCGGGAGGAGCAGTTGGCGCTTGGCAGAAAAACTCAGACACCGGAAGATATGTCGTTTCAACCGTTGAAGGATTTTACTGCACATTCGGGTGCGATTCGGTAAAACAACTGGCAGTAAAAATTCCGATTACAGCAGCCGAATTCAAGGTATTGGACAGTATTGCAGATCATTTTGTGTCGCAACCACCTTATCAGTATGCTTTCTTCGGGATGCGTTGTGCTGCCGCTTGTTACCACCTACTTTCGTTTACCGATACCTATCCTGAAATCAGTAAACGCAAAATGGTACGCCGGTTTTTCTATCCGCGAAAATTGCGCAAACGCTTACTAAAATCGGCAAAAAAGAAGCATTGGAAAGCGACCATTACTGAAGGGCGAACAAGCCGGAAATGGGATCATGATTAACGCTTTGTGTGATGATGATTCTGAGCTACTTTCTTATGCTCATTCGTTTCCTTACTTTCTCTTAATTTATCGTGAATGGCGGCAATGTTTCGTTGATTTTCTTTGCTCAACACCGCTTTTTTGATTTTAAATTTCTCTTTGCTGGTCAAGTGCCATGAAAGCGAAATACGATCTTTAGATCCTTCCCGAAGATTAATTGAAACTATTCGCATAGGGAAAGAACGATCAAAGGTTGCCATATTCAGCAATTCCTCCTGATCAAAATCTTGTGTTCTCGGGAAATTACCGTACACATTTGAAAATGGCAGGTAAAATTTATCCAAAAAGGAAATCTGACGCACTTCATCGCCGGCAAGTAGTTTTCGTGTATCCCGGATTTGAATCACTACAACTCCAGCCGTATTTTGCTCAATCCAATCATTCATGGCATTGATCCACTGCATCATGGTTTTTACACCGAAGTTGTCTCGTGTTCCGGCATCCATGATCTGAATGGTTGGCGTAGTAGGAAGTGTCACCATCGGTAATACGAATGGGAAGGTCGCATTCATGCGTAAGACACTCGTAAAACGCAGTTGATCGACATTGTTTTGGTGCAGCAATCGGTGAATATCAATGTTTTCATACGAACGAATGGTTCCCTGCGGATTACGATTATTGGCCGTCATAAAACCTAAGTTCTGAGATGAAATCAACAAGCGTCGACCGTCATTGACAATGGTCGGAGAAAAGATCATAACTGGAATAATGCCTTTTTGTTCGGGTTTCTTGAAATACGACAAAGGCTGATCCATTACGAAGCCTGTGTTTTCGTTCAGATCTTCCTCAAAAGCCATTCCACGGTCGTAGTTGTATGCATTTCCGGTTTTTAAACGCGATTGGTAACGAAAGAAAATATCATTAGTCGAAGCAGCAAATGATAATTTATTCAGCAAATCTTCGGCAATAGCGTTAAAATGTGCCGGATCATTCATCTCAATGCTGTCCCCGTTTTTTTCCTTGAGCATCAAGGCACGATAATAGGCCGCTCCAACCATTCCACCGGAAGCCCCTGTGATCAACGCAGTATGTCTCGAAAAACTTCTGTTTGAAAGTGAATCGCAGTAACGCATAACTTCAAACATCCACGAAGCACTGCGCGATCCGCCACCAGAAGTATTCAACACAAAAAGCACCGGTTTATCTTCTCCTGTCTGCGCTTTCCAGTTATTGAGTAGTTTGATGTAACTCAACGAATCTTTACTGGCCGTCACTTCGTCTTCGGAGAAACTGCGAATGGTCGATGTATTGTAGTAAGTCCGCCCCTCTTCGCTATAACTCAAACCGTAAGCTTCGTTTTCGAATTGAAACATTCCCCAATGCTGCGAAAAGTAATTCATCGATAACAACAATCCGATAAGCAAGACGTATGCCCAGTTTTTGAGCCAGGAAATCATAGCGCTGAACAACATCAGAATGATCGTCAGCAACATCACAATACTCATGGCTGCCGGAACATCAAAAAAGGATGAACCACCAAACAACCCTAGCATCACAAAAGTCAACACCGTTGTTACCTCAAAAATGGTGGTCGAAATACGGTTTTGCGCGAACACTTGCTGCAGAAGTACCGGACTATAATGACGAGTAGAACGGCATTGCTGCACGCGGAATCCTTTACCTACATACCAGTACAAGGGGTGTTTACCTTCGGCTGCGTAACGCAAGGTTTTGCCTTGACTCAAACGTGACCAACGTGTCGGCTTCACTGCATTTGTGCGATTCTTCCCCAATAAGTCAAAGAAGTTTTTATTGGCAGGAAAAAAGTAAGCCAATGCCATTCCCACAAAAAACATGAAACCGATCAAATACGCAAAAACATAACCGGTAATGGTTCCCGTACTGGCAAATTCTTCCACTCCCTGAAACTCAATCATTCGCAAAATGTAAATGGTATTGAAGACAATCGGAATGACGGCGTTGTTGAGGCAGAATTTTAAAAATGGCTTGTGAACAGTCGCTAAAAAAGGAAAATGAGGCCCCAAGCGGATGTAGCTATAGGAATTAAAGGCCATGGTGAGTCCGCCAAACGAAAACCCGAGCAATACAAACGACCAAAAATTCACATCACCTTGGTATTCCGGAGACAGAAATAAGAAGGGAATTCCGAATGCACGTCCCAAATTATCGGTAACGATTGCAAAAAAGAACACCCAATAAAACAACCCGATGAGGTTATGCTTCAAGTGACGAAACAGCAATACCAACGGAAAGAAATATCGTATTCCGTAGATGATCGGTTTTACTGTCGCGCGTGATAACATCGTTAGTAAGGTAGTTAAATTTCGCGAACCGAGTTATGACATTTAATAAAGTCTGCCAGCAGATAACTCAATGATTTGCCCACTACCTGTCCATCACGCTCTGAAACGGGTGCTGCTTCCGGAAAATGAATGTATGCAACCTGATTCACGCGAGCCATGGAACGAACATAAAAACGTGCTTGTTCTACCGTAACTCCACTCGGCGTAAATGCACTTGACGGCATTCCGATAATGCTATCCATATCTAACTCAATACCGGTAAACCGTTCTTTATGATGTTTCGCCAATGCTGTAATGTCGGTATAGAATTGCGTTGGTTCATCGATCCAATCCTCAAAAAAACTGATGGTAGCTTTCATCAATTCCAATCGCTTGAGCACACTTTCGTTATTATAAGATTGATGCAGTCCCATAACGGAATAGCTGGAAAGTAAGCCTTCGCCCCAAGCATAACTAAACGGATTTCCTGAATGACGACCTTCCAAATCGCGCGTATCGGCATGTGGATCGAGGTTTACGATTGAAAGTTGTTTTCCACTTCCTTCATTCACGCCTTTGATCAATCCGAAAGCATTGTTGTGACCACCGCCAATTACGATTGGTATTCCACCTGCCAAAGTAACTTCCTTCGACCAGCAAACCACCAACTCATCCAATTGAGCCACCAATTCGCTCAACGAAAGTTCTTGTTCCGTGGTTATCGGCTCAATGACTCCATGCACCACCAATTCTTCTCCCGAAAGAAACCGATTGCTTTGCACAGCCAGAAAACGGCTTATAAAAACATCAAATGCTTTATCCGAACCACAGAAACCACCGTTAGCACGAGGTCCGATATCTTCTTTGATACCTAGAATATGGTATTTACGTTGTTTCCACGATTCGGGATCTTCGGTACGAAAAAGGGTTTGTTGCCCGATTCTGAATTCACCGTCACGACGCGTCACCCATTGTTCTCGTTCTTCTGAAGAAGGAACCCGTAATGTAAAAAAATCATTCTCCATCATGGTATACACTTATTAAATCGACAAATTCCTGAGGAGGCGTTATCGGTCTCATCGTGGATTTGGAAACAAACACTAAGGTTGTTTTAGCGGTTGCAACCAACTTTTCAGCCGCGTTGTGAATGGTGTATTCAAAAAACAAGCGCGCTCCTTTCAATAACACGATTGAGGTTTTTACCGTCAATTCATCGTCATACAAAGCCGGACTTAGATAATCCACTTCAAAATGGCTTACAGGCAACATCACACCATCTTCTTCAAGCGAGCGATAACTCATTCCAAGCGACCGAAGCGCCTCTACCCTTCCCACCTCAAAATAGGATGCATAATTACCATAATAACAGTATCCCATTTGATCGGTTTCGCCATATCTAACCCTCAATTGTATGGTATGATTAAAAGAACTTTTCATGCAATTTCAAACTTCATTCAAGATGAGCGAATTTCGGAACAATTTTCCGATAATTCAGGTAAAAATTGACAAGCAATTCGTTATGTTTACCTAATAATTCCCCCAATTTGTCTTTTTTTTTCGTATTTTAGTCGAAGAAACTTGAATAATGAACAATTCATTAAAATTGTATTAAAGCTTTGGTTAAAGACAAAGCAAAACTTTTCAAATAATCAACCCCTAATGGACTTTTTTTTTCACTTTTTTATGTAAATATTTGCTCCTGTCTAAGTTCAGTGGTTTTAACTCTTGAATTTCGAGCCTATTATACTGATTAAATAGTTATTAACAATAAATATATAAGTTTGCTAATGAGTGCCAATCATGACGCTATATGGAGTTCCTGTCTTAAAGTCATCAAAGACAACATCCCGTTGCAAGCCTACAAAACGTGGTTTGAACCGATTGTTCCAGTACGAATAGAAAATGATGTCTTGACAATTCAGGTTCCTTCACACTTTTTTTACGAGTGGTTAGAAGAACACTACATTACTTTGTTGAAAAAGGTAATTAAGAAGGAATTGGGAACCGAAGGTCATTTGGAATACAGCATTGTTATGGAAAACAGTGCCGGTAATTCGAACCCTTACACCGTAAAGCTTCCTGCCTCTAACAAGAAAGCACTAAAGAATGCTCCGGTCAACATGCCGATCAACATCAGCGACAATCCGATCAAGAATCCGTTTATCATTCCGGGTTTGAAGAAGGTAAACGTTGATTCGAACTTGAATCCTGCTTATTCTTTCGAGAATTTCGTAGAAGGTGATTGCAATCGTTTGGCACGTTCTGCCGGATATGCTGTAGCGAACAAACCGGGTGGAACCGCTTTTAATCCGTTGTTGATTTACGGTGGCGTAGGTTTGGGTAAAACCCACTTGGCTCACTCTATCGGAATCGGGATTAAAAACCAGTCGCCCAACAAAACTGTATTGTACGTAGGTTCTGAGAAATTTGCTCATCAGTTCATCGATGCGTTAAAGAACCAAACAACCAATGATTTTATTCACTTCTATCAAATGATAGACGTGTTGATTATAGATGACGTTCAGTTCTTCTCCGGAAAAGAGAAAACACAGGATGTATTCTTCCACATTTTCAATCACTTGCACCAAAACGGTAAACAGATCATTCTTACATCTGATAAACCGCCTGTAGAAATGCAAGGAATGGAGCAACGTTTGTTGTCACGTTTCAAATGGGGATTGTCGGCTGATTTGAGTACACCTGATTTGGAAACGCGCATCGCGATCATGGAAAAGAAAATGTACGGAAACGGCATTGAACTTCCGCGCGAAGTGGTTGAGTATTTGGCTTACAGCATCAATACCAACATCCGTGAAATGGAAGGTGCTTTGACTTCTTTGCTGGCTCAGGCTTCGTTGAACAAAAAGGCTATCACGTTGGATTTGGCGAAACAAATGATCGACAAATTTGTGAAAAACACAGCGCGCGAAGTGTCTATCGATTACATCCAAAAAGTAGTGTGCGATTACTTCGACCTACCGATTGAAATGTTGAAATCGAAAACACGTAAACGTGAAGTGGTTCAAGCTCGTCAGATCTCCATGTACTTCTCGAAGAAAATGACCAAGTCGTCTTTAGCGAGTATCGGTGCTCATTGCGGTGGAAAAGATCACGCAACGGTATTGCACGCTTGCAGAACGGTCACGAACTTATCCGAAACAGACAAACAGTTTAGAGTTTACCTCGAAGATTTAGAGAAAAAACTAACGATACAATAATGAAAATCCCCGTTCGATGAGCGGGGATTTTTGTTTCCTGATATTGGCGCTTAAAAAGTGTAAATTAGATTACCTGTTTACCTCATATTTAGATAAAAAGATGTTAAGTGTTTACATAGTCCCGTAGGAACGTAATGTGGTAACACGAAAATCGTTATCGAATCCATTACCCCGTAGGGGAAAAACCTTGCGTTATGCGTTTTGTATATCTTACCCTTATGGAGCAATGTTCTTAAGATATAGTAGTTGTTACTATATTTCATTCCTACAGGACTTTATGATGTATAAACCAGGAAAATCTAATACGGCAAATACTCAAAGAAGCCATTGGTAATAAACAATGTATCACCGGCAGCACGCACAAATTTCCCTTGGAAAAATCCGCTTAGTTTCTGAGTAGTGGTATTGTGTCCGCTAATAGAGTAAATACCGAAGGCCAATGTAGGATAACTCAAACCATTAAAAGAAGCATGACATCCTGAGGGGCTCATTGTATCTGTGCCAATACTTCCGTCATTTCCTAAATTCACTTGAACCGAAATCGAATCATTGGTAACAAGGAGCTTCCAGCCATTGTTGTAAGTCAATTGTTTCGTTGAAGCTATTGTTGCAACGTTGTTGTAGGAAAAGCCTGCATACGGAAATTCAGGATCCGGACAATTACCGCAAGTTCCACCACAATCTATGGCAGTTTCCCCTGGATCTAACTGTCCGTTCATGCATGGATTGATCACCGGATCTTCTTCTTTATTACAAGCTACTGTCAACAGTAGACCCGTGATAACTATTGCTGCAAAACGATTCCAATACATAATCAATCTTTAGTTTTGCTAAAGTAGAAAAAACCAATTGGAAAAAAAAGGAACATACCGCACCATTAACAGCATCAGCGAAGGTTTCTACAAAGAAAAGGGATCTAAGTTTTTGGCATTTGCCGTTCCGTGTAAAACCGAAGAGGAAGTCAAGAAACACCTTGCCGCTTGGAGAAAAGAACATTTTCAAGCTGTTCATGTGTGTTATGCTTTTCGATTGGGCAGTGATAAAAAGGTTTTTCGTGCCAGTGATGACGGTGAACCTTCCAATTCTGCCGGGCCTCCGATACTAGGGCAAATTCAATCGTTTGACTTAACCAATCTTCTTATTGGTGTGGTGCGTTATTACGGAGGAACCAATCTTGGTGTCGGCGGACTTATTCATGCGTATCGAACGGCAGCAAAGGAAGCCTTGGAAGAAGCAACGATCACAGAAGAAGAAGATCACTGTATCGTAGAATTATTGTTTGAATACGATCAAATGCCGGCTGTTATGGCAGTTGTGAAGGCAATACCGCTGCAGGTGGAAGAACAGCAATTCGAATTGAGTTGCAGACTGAAAGGCACCTACCCTGTTTCGAATCAACAAGCGTTGGCTCAATTACAGGATTTAAAAAATGTAGAACTTATTGAACATGGAATTAGAACATAAAGCTTTATTGGAAGAGTTGGTAACCATTCAAGGTTGCTCGAGTGATGAATCGAAAATGCGTGATTTTATCATTGATTATGTCAACCGTAACAGCTCGAACTGGAAAGTTCAGCCAACCATTGTGTCAGGTGAAGGTTTTCAAGATACAATTATTCTTGTTTTCGGTGAACCGAGCACGGCCGTTTACGCACACATGGATACCATTGGCTACAGCGTGGGATATTCCAATAACCTCATTCGCGTTGGTGGACCGAGACACATCGATGGAACATTGCTTGTAGGTCGCGACTCAACAGGCGATTGCGAAGTTGAATTAATGCTCATTGAGGAAGAATCAGGTGACAATCAGGTGACTTTTGTTGCCGACCGGGAAATTGACCGCGGTACCTTGCTTTCGTTTAAACCGAATTTTCGCGAAACGGAAGAATATGTACAATCGCCCTACATGGACAATCGTTTGGGTGTTTGGGTTGCTTTACGCATGTGCGAAACATTGGAAAACGGAGCCATTGTGTTTTCAACCTATGAAGAACATGGGGGAAACTCGGTAGGAAATTGCGCGCGATATTTATACGAAAATCACGGTTTAAAACAAGCCTTGATCAGCGACATCACTTGGGTTACTCATGGTGTTGTTCACGGAGCTGGAGTTGCCGTTTCAATGAGAGACAGCATGCTTCCGCGCAGAAGTTACCTGAATCGCATCATCGATTTAGCCAAAGAATCAGGTGTTTCGTTTCAGTTGGAAGTAGAATCGGCTGGAGGAAGTGATGGTTCTGTGCTACAAAAATCAGATTTACCGATCGATTGGTGCTTTATCGGAGCTCCGGAAGACAATGTACATACACCCGATGAAAAAGTATTCAAGTCGGATATTGTATCCATGTTGGAACTCTATCGCTACTTGATGCTTCACCTTTAACGAACCGGTGTCACATCAGAAACGTTGATAGGCTCGAAATTCGGGCAATTTTCAGGAGCTTTTGCTTTTGCTTCCTCGTAGGCAAACTTTAAGCGCATGCCGTCGACTTGAAATTTTGCATCAAGATTGATCGGATAAAGACTACGTGCCAAATCTCCTTTGATGTATTCAATGTAAAATCCGCAATCATCCGTTGCGCGAACAGTTCCTATAACACGTTCTACTTCAGTCGGAGCTGATCCGTTATCAACTACTTCGGGTTTTTCCTTTTTCATCAGTCCGCATGCGTTGGTTATTCCCAGTAACGTAATCGTCAAAACGACGAACAATGATCTATAGAATGTGTTCATTTTTCTTCTGTTTGGTTCAATAATACGGATTTTCCGGCAATCGTTGAGGTAGTCCAAGCAGCTTGAAAGTTAAATCCACCGGTTACGCCATCAATATCCATAACTTCTCCGGCAAAAAACAAGCCACGATAGCGTTTGGATTGCATGGTTTTCACATCAATTTCAGCTAAATCGATTCCACCGGCTGTAACAAACTCTTCTTTGAACGTGGTTTTTCCTTCCATTTGATACACATCATTGATCAAAACTTCAATGAGTTTATTCTCTTGTCGACTCCCAAGCTCAGACCAACGCAAGTCTTCATGAAACTCACATTTCCCTAATAAATAAGTCCAAAGACGGCTTTTGATCTGAAACAACGGTGTATTGAGTAGTTTTTTATTGGATGATTTCCATTCGATCAATGCAGCTCGCACTTCATCTTGTTTCAAAAAATCTGTCCAATTCACCAAAATACCGGATTTATAGCCTTTCTCTTCCAGAATTCGAGCTCCGAAAGCCGAGCATTTCAATACTGCCGGACCGCTCATTCCCCAATGAGTAATCAATAAAGG
>Ga0302293_10001150_pt1 | contig 13337 bp, 8 predicted proteins | sample III_Fen_N2_2_FD_198758 | JGI IMG/M metagenome (GOLD analysis project Ga0302293, IMG submission 198758) | Peat permafrost microbial communities from Stordalen Mire near Abisko, Sweden - III_Fen_N2_2 | ecosystem: Environmental > Terrestrial > Soil > Wetlands > Permafrost | place: Sweden: Abisko...
GGATAATGATAAACCTGCATTGATTAAACAAAACTACCACGATCTGGGATTGGATGGCCTGGTTTGTATTGGCGGCAATGGCACCATGAAAACTGCTCATTTACTTTCGAAGATTGGATTGAATGTAATTGGTATTCCGAAAACGATTGATAACGATGTTTGGGGAACCGATTTGACTTTTGGATTCGATTCGGCAGTGAATATAGCTACAGAAGCAGTTGACCGCTTGCATAGTACTGCCAATTCACATGGACGGGTGATGATTGTTGAAGTAATGGGCCACAATGCTGGTTGGATTGCACTTTATGCCGGAATGGCCGGAGGAGGCGATATTATTCTTATTCCTGAAATTGAACATTCAATGCGTGCCGTTTGCAACAAAATTCAGGAACGATACGACAATAATAAGCCTTATTCGATTGTAGTTGTTGCTGAAGGAATTGACCATCCTAAAACAATGTCGGCTGCAAGGTATTTATCCGAATCCATTCAGTCACGGGTTGATGTGGAAGCCCGTGAGACTGTTTTGGGTTACACGCAGCGTGGCGGAAGTCCTTCGCCGATGGACCGCATCCTGGCAACCCGTTATGGCGCTTATGCCACACAATGTATTGCTGAGGGAAATTTTGGAACCATGGTCGCTTTAATCAATAACGAGCTGACCACTGTTCCTTTGGAAGAAGTTGGTGGTAAAATGCGATTGGTTAGTCCGGATAATCCGCTGGTTATAAAATGCAGGAATATGGGTGTTTCGTTTGGCGACGAATAAATCCTGAAAATAGGAAAGAGTCATTGGTCAACAGGATTGTAATTTTCCGAATGACCAATGACTCTTTTTTTGTGCCCTGATTTTGGTTATTTCTTTACAGACTTTTGTTCCAACATTTTCATAAAATATCCGGCAACGACCGAACGGGCCTGGAATCCGACTTGTTTGGCGTCAATCGTTTCGTACCAATCGGTCATGGGAACGCGGGTTGGTGTTTCGTTGAAACATTTGTGCAACGGATCAATAAATTTCTGAAAAGTTTCCTTATCGTTGGCCAGGGTTGCAGTCCAAATAATCCAGTCCGATTTAGTGTATGTTTTCCGGTTGTCAAGGGGCAATCCGTAAGTGTTTTGTTTGGTCAGGTAATAGGCGATTTCCTTTTGAGCCACTGCCGGATCAAAAATGTTCAGACCGAGAATTTTGTCCCAAACCAGGTTGTATTTCTGGCTCCAGGTTCCGGGCTGATCAAATGTCAGGCGGAAATGATCGCCGTCGTTAGCCATTTCGACCCACTTGCCAGCCATTTCTTTAGCCTGAGCTGTGTATTTTTCTGCGATGTCCTTTTTGCCCAGCATATCGGCAAGTCTTCCATAACTGGCAATACCCATGATGGCTTTTACCGAAAGGTTGGTGTTGTGAGCAAAATGGCCGGCAAAATCATCGGTACACAATTGGTTTTCCGGATTTAATCCATTTTCAACCAGGTAATTTGCCCAAATTGTGAGTACCTCCCAATGTTTTTCGGCGTAAGCGGCATTGCCTTCGGCTTGTGCAATGGCAGCAGCTAAAACCAGCATATTTCCTGATTCTTCAACAGGCATATCGCCACCATAAGTTTGCCCGTTTGCCTGTGGATAAGTGCCTACATCGTGAGCCGCAAAAGGTTTGGTCCATTTTCCACTTTCAGAAAAATAGAAAATCGGGTTCATCATACCTTTCAGTAAATCGGGATTATAAATCAGGAACAATGGGGCAGAAGGGTAGGTTAAATCAACCGTACCAACCGAACCGTTGCTGAAATTTTCTTTGGATAGGAAAATAGTATTGCCTTCTTTGTCTTTAAACAGTTTGTGAGCCGCAATCGATTGGCGAAAAGCCAACACGCAAAGCTCTGCATAATTTTCGCCACCGGCTTTTACCGCATCGTTCCACATCTGGTTGTCGAACTGAGCACAGGTTTCAATCAGCTGGTTGTATTCTGTGTTGGCAGCTTTCAGGGCATCATCCATGGTTACTTTGCCATCTTTTTTCCACCAGGCCATCCGGTTTTCGTTAAAGTACTGAATGGAATACAAATCATCGTAACCGATCATGATTTTGCCGTTTGATCCTTTGGCCGAAACTTTGCCCAATTGTTGAGCCAAGGCCATGACAGGCATATCAGGAACCATTTTGGTGGTCATTTTTTGTTCTCCGGTCGATTCCAGAATTCCGGTAGCTGCGAAGCCCTCTTTTACTGCCTGATAAGCACCCAGTGAATAACTCATTTCAGGAGTTTTTGCGCCACACAGGTAGAAATATCCCCAGTCAATGCGAATATCGTCGCCTTTTTTAGCCAATACCGGTTGTTCGGTAGTTCCGGCTTTGAAGTAGGTAAGTCCTTCAGTTTCTCCTTTTTCAATCGAAACTTCCTGCGAAATACTATTGACTGCCCATTCCGGAGTAGCTTCAAAGTAAATCTGAACATCGTGGTCTTTGCCATCGGTCGATTTCACATCGTAGCTGACGTAGCTCACGGGGCGTGAAAGAACATCCGGATTTGTTGGCAAAAGCGGTGTCATGAATTCAAGATTCAGATCAACCGATCCGCAAGCGAATATATATTGTGTTTTTGTAGCCGACATAGCAACCGACTTTTGCGTAGCAGCCTTTGCGAAAATTTCCTGTTTTTCGCTATCCTGATAAATACCGAAATCGACCAATCCACCACCTGTTTTGTTGTGGCAATGAGCTGCAATTACATTTTTGCCGTCTTTTACCAATAACTTTTTCAATTCACCATCCAAAGGAAGAACTGCGTTGTTTTTCCAGGCATAGCCGGTATCAACCAATTTTTGACCGTTCAGGTAAAGTTCGAAATTATCGTCGTGCGAATAAATCAGGTAGAGTGGGGCATCGGTCAGGTTTGCGTCGATGGTGAATTCGCGGCGTACCCAGATATCCGGAGTTTCCCATGGAGTTACCAAATCGGGCATTCCGGAAGTGCCGAAAGCGCCTTTCCCGGCAGCCCATTTTGATGCATTAAAATCAGGCTTTTCCCATCCATTGGCAGGTTGCGATAAACTGAAGACGCCATCCCATGCGCCTTGATTGGCCATTGGCAGAACTGCTTTTCGGGGCAATTCTTCTTTTCCTAAGAAGCGGTAAACCTGTCCGTCGACGCGAATGGCGCCGATCAGTCCGTGACGTTTGCCTGTCCAGTGACGAATCGCATCATCGTACAAATGATCGGCTTCCGACCAGGCACTGGTATAAGGATCGATAGTGACCAGCGGATATGCCGGTGCACGCATGTTTTTGGTCATGGTGACCGGCGTGGTTTTCTTGGTTTCGGCGCACGAAGTGAGCAGAAACAAACTAAGGAGGACAACATAAAAAGAAATTTTCGTATTAAATTTAATTTCCAAATGGTTTTTATTCATGGTTAGTTTATATGGTTTATGATTTATTTGGCCAGTTTTTGACTTGACCCGATCCGAATATTTTTTCTATTTTGTCTTTCTAAATCGCAGCTTATTTTCAGGAGTCATTTTTTCGCAGGCGTATTGAATGATCAGTCGCGGTGCGGTATCCTTGTATTTTTCCAAGAATGACTCTGTTTCTACAGGACTAATTTTCCAGGCTTCGCGCAGGAACCAGCCCATTCCCTGATGAACTTCGCGTTCCGGATCGGTCATCAATTTTTCCACAAACAGGATGGAAGGCATGACTTGCCGGGTTTTCTTCATGTGTTTGATCAGCGTGACTGGTACGCAACGCCTTTGAAATTTGAACGGCGAATCGAGCCACGGAATGAAATCGTTCATTTCAAGTATCTTTTTATCCAGAAATTTGGGTAAAATAAGCATCCCTAATGTATCGGCGTGTGCCCAATTGGTGATGCTGATTGAGAACCAGCTGCTGATGGTCTGAAAGGTTTCCAGAGTAAACTGTTTCCAAAGGCCATCGAGCAATAACAAGCCCATCGAAATTTCTTCAAACATGCCGCTATTCATCAATATGGGTGCAGCTTCCAGAACGGTTGTCAAGTCAAAGTCGCCTCTTTTCAGCATTTCTTTAGTTTTTGAATAAATCTGGGGGGCTGTCAATCCGTACCCAACAAATTCTTCTTTAAAGAAACGTTGCGACGTTTTCATCCTTTCCAAATCGGCATTGGCGATGCAGTAAAATCTGATTTCGTGTACTAATTCGGTTGTTGTCATGTGTACTTATTTTTAGTGTTTTCAGTCGCCATACTCAACTTCTGCTAACTGAAGACTGAGACTGATCACTTTTTCCCTGTCAAACTTTTAATCAGGTCAACTTCCTCCTGTTTGTAAGGAGTTCCATCCGGATGAAAAATTTCGTGAAACCAAAGTTTGGGTTCCGACCCATCGGCAATAGGCTCGTCCCAGGCATATTTGGTGTTCGATTTTCCGGCAACCAGTCCCCAGTTGATGGCGCCAATGTTTTGGGCTTTCAACATGGGCATAATGTTGGTGAACAGGCTGTTGTTGCGTCGGGCCATGTATTCGGTACAAACCAGCGGACGGTTGTATTTCTTCAGCGTATCGATCGCTGCCTGATGTTTTTCAGGATTTTCGTAGTTGTGATAAGTGATGATGTCCGAGTTCTCAACCTGAAATTTGTTCAGATTTGACAAAGCCAAACTCCAAACTCCGGAAGACAAAGGTTGCGACGGACGAACTTCCCAACCCCATTCAAACACTTTTTTCAGCAATTGAAGTGATCGGTCTCCATAACCTGAGTTCCCGGGTTCGTTGTACAAATCCCAGATGGCAATGCGTTTGTCGTCTTTGAAAGTGGTCAGCACATCTTTCACGTAAGCTTCCAGTGTTTTAATCAGCGTGGTGTCGGTATAAAGCAATTCGCCCGGATCGCGAACCCAACCTGAATTGTGAACGCCAACTTTTGGTTCAGGCTGTTTGCCAGCTTTATAAGTTGGATTCCAGCAGTCGTCGAAAATACAGAAGATCGTTTTAATACCGTGCTTATTGGCAATGGTCAGGTAAGTGTTCATGCGATTTTTGAAACCTTCTTTGTCTACCTCCCAGGCAACATGGTGCAGGTAAACACGCATTACATTCATTCCGATTCCTTCGGCCCAACCTAGTTCGCGGTCGATGGTGGCTGTATCGAACGATTCGGCTTGCCAGGTTTCCAACTGGTTAATGGCAGTACTTGGGTTAAAATTACTTCCGCGAAGCCATCCGTTTTCAGTTGACCACTGTTGTGCCTGTGTTTCAGTCCAACGTTTTGAAACGATATCTTTTGCCTGAGGTTTTGGTTGGCAGGATACCATTGTAATTAATCCGGCGATAACCAGGAAAATGATGTTCTTTTTCATTCTGAAGTTGATTGTATTGGTTTAGGTTGTCAAGATAAGCATAAAAGGTAATTCCGGAATAGGAGCGATCAATTTTCAAGAGGAAAAATAAATGTAGTCAGCGATAATAGGGGTGCGTTGTAGTTGATCGTCTGATCTTTTATTTCAGGAGCTGGGATATTTGTACAGTTTTCAACGACCGTTGTTCGGTAGCCATAAACTTCTTTTCCAGACTTCAAGCGAGCTTTTAAATTCAGCCTGAAATGTTTAAGCTGATCAGATTTGTTTAGAATGGCTACAACCAATTCTGTCTTTTTCGGATTCATCGCAGCAAGAGCTTCGTCATTCCCCGTTTCAATCATCGAATACCCTTGTTTGATGAATCGGGTAATTTGCATCCGCACATAAAAGTTCTTTACGATTTGATATTCCTGAGAATTGAAATTGCATCGGATCAAACACCATGTTTCGTTTTTTTCTTCCATCAATTGCCAGTCGAGCCAGGCCTGAGGTTTCATAAAACGCATGTCGTCAAAAAGCTTCTGAGCTAGAAAAAGATTCGTTTCAAAGCTTGTCTTTTTATTTTCACTTGGGCCTGTTTCCGATTGCCAGAATGGCTTTTCGATTGATTTTACCAATTGGTAAGCTTCTGTTCGTTCGGTGTTTGTTCCGGAATACGTGTGCGTGTTCAATTGACCAATCTTATCCAGAATATCACATGCCGATTGATAAGCTTTCAGAACTTTTATCGTTGAGGCAATATTTGTTTCGTCGGAAGCTGAAAGCATTGTTTTGAGTCCGGTAGCCGCTAGTTTTGGAGCTAAAATCCGGATGATTTTCAGTTGTGTTTCAGGTGTAAAATGGCAACCTTCCTGGCTTCCCAAATTGTACCAGTAATTCGATGTCGATTCGTTGAAAGGCTCCAGTGTTTTGAAATCAATACCGTAATGTTGCTTGTAATGTTTACAAACATAGAGCAGGTAATCGCAAAAAGCTTCGTAAAATTCAGGCTTCAGATTGTCCTGCATGGGGTCAATATTTCCTCCGGCACAACCACTGTAGGTCATCCAGTAGGGTGGAGAGTTCGAAAAAGCCTCGAAAACGGCATCCGGCCTTTTGGCTTTTATTTTCAGCATCAAGGTGCGCTGTCCTTTATCTGCACTCCAGTTGTATGGTGCATCAGCCGATGCTTTAAAACCTTCCATTTCGGCACGTTTCCCCTTGCCTTTTACCATGTGACCGCCCAAATGCGAAGGGTCGTCTCCACCGCCAATGTTGTAGCGGAAAATATTCATGTTCAGCTTATCCGGCGAAGTGATCAAATCAACAATGCTGTCGACCTTTGCATCGTTCCAATAGCCCACCTGGGCAGCCCACCAACACAACGAACTTCCCCAACCTTCAATTTTCTGGTAGGTTTGGCCTGGATCAATGTTTATTTGTGTTGCAGTTTGTTCTTCAGCTTGTCCGAAACAGCCTTCACAGAAAGCGATTAATGAACAAAAACAGAGTAGTTGGAATAGGCGTTTCATGTTCGTTTTTTATTTCTTTTCCGCTTTTGGCACTTTCAACCGGTCGCCAGTTCCCTGAATCATGATACGTTCCCATTCTTTTCCGTAGCCGGGTTGTGCCGGGCCTTTCGGGATGTTTTTCCCGTTGCCGTTATCGAGTAATTTGCGTCCATCCGAGTTTTTCACATTCCCATCAATGTATTTCATGAAAAGGTACTGGTAAAATACTTTCCAATCGGCAACCAGTTTGTTGCCGGTATAAACCGAATAACTGGTCAGGTAATCGGTTGCTGAAGCCGGATTTTGTTTGTAGAGGTCGGCTGCCTGTTGGTCGGTTACTTTCACTTCGCTGGCAAATTGTGTTTCGAGTTGCGACTGGTATTTTTCAACTTCAAGATGGATGATATTGTAGCGCGAGTATGCCCAGTTATTTACCTGATTGAAGGTCCAGAAAGCTGAAGTTTCAGACCAGGTAATCATTGTGCCATTGCCAACAGCGTAACTCTCCGGAACACGCTGCATGCCGCAATACATTGGGGCATACACGCAGCCGTCGGTATCGTCAACGCCAAACCAGAAAATGCCGCCTATAGGAGCGGGTAGCCAACTGCGCGACTGAGCCACAAAACTGTAGCCGGTTTGCTGGGTGGCAATGGCGCGTTCGCAAAGGTATTCAACGCTGTCGACCTTGAATTCCATGGGGCGCCAGCGGTATGGCGACTGGTAGGGACCTGCACCCGGATCATTTCGCATATCCATGGGTGTATCTTCGTAATGATCGCGCATGGCATCTTTAACTTGCTGAAGCGTAACCGGAGCATCAGGTTTTACCCACAACGGCATGCGGTTTGATACATAACCGTTTGGATTTGCACTTTGATCCATCATTTCTGTATCACGGTTGAATTTTCCCATCGCATAATTGGTGTAATCCTGACTTTCGCGAATTTCTTTGTTAATTTTCCGGAAGAACGACCAAACGCGGGCATCGCAGAAACGTGCACTACCAAAATTCAACGGATTGTAAACATCCGAAAAGCTGAATGATTCGTCGGTTCCTTTGTAAAATCCATGTTTTTTCGCAAAGCTGATCACATCCGGAGAATGAAAAGTGGTTTGTTTTGGGTCGTTCCAGTTGTTGGTTTTCTGAAACGGAAAAGTGGTGATTCTTGCCTGATTGGCGTGTCCGCTCACATATCCGTCAGGAATCTGCCGCGCAACCCAAACAGCACCCTTTTCATATTTTCCTTTTCCGATCAGTTCCATGATCCATGCTTCATTGGCATCTGAAATCGAAAAGGATTCGCCAGAAGTTGCATAACCGTATTGAGCAACCAATTCAGTCATTACCTGAATCATTTCACGGGCAGTTTTCGAGCGTTGAAGTCCGATACGCATCAGTGAGCCGTAATCGAGAATTGCTCCTGATGGTGATTTCAATGAATCCAATCCTCCCCAGGTGGTTTCGCCAATGGCTACCTGGTTTTCGTTCATGAACTGTATGACGGAAAAAGTATGGGCAGCTTCTGGAATGGTTCCCAGCAACTTGCCGTTTTCGTAATGAAAAACTTCGCACAAATCGCCGGGTTTATGGTCGGCTGCCGGATAAAAACCAAGCGTTCCGTAACGCGTATGCGAATCGGCTGCATAGGTTATCATGACCGAACGATCGCTGGTGGCGCCTTTGGTGACAATCAGGTTGGTGCAGGCAAAAAGGTTGGAGATGCCTGAAGTCATGAGCAAAATCAGGCTAAGTGTGAGAATACGGTTTATCATGGTTTATCATTTTTTGTAAAAGTAGGGAAAACGGAGTTTGATTTAATGATAAAACTACATTGCAGTAAAAATTTTTAGAGTCAGTGTTTTTGCTAAATTTAATCATACCATAAAAATTTAGTATTAAAATATATGGTCTACCATAAAAATTTAGTACTAAAATATATGGTCTACCATAAAAATTCTATATTTGTTGAAAAGATGTGATGACAATTTCCCGGTTCATTCAACAACAATGTCTGGATCACTTGGTAACAAGCCGCAAGGTGATGTTGATTTATGGCCCAAGACAGGCTGGAAAAACTACTTTAGTAAAGCAGTTGGGGGTAGATTCAGGATTGAAGGTGTTGTATATATCAGCCGATCTAAGCAAAAACGAAAATCTTTTGATGCAACGCGACTTAAAAGTTTTTTCGGATTTGACAGAAGGTTACCAGGTGTTAATTATTGATGAAGCACAACGGGTTCCCGGAATTGGCTTGGTTTTAAAGATTCTTTATGATGAAATGCCGCAATTGAAGGTTATTGCAACAGGTTCGTCATCGTTTGATCTGGCAAATAAAACAGCAGAACCATTGACTGGCCGCAAGCAAGTTTTTTATCTTCTTCCTTTTTCATTGGGTGAAATAGCTTCAGGATTGAATAACTACGAACTTGACCAGAGATTGGAAGAAATCCTGATTTACGGATTGTATCCCGAAGTGTACACTAGCAATTCGAGCCAAAAGAGGGATCTTTTAAGCGACATCTGTGAATCGTATTTGTTTAAAGATGTTCTTCAGCTCACAACCATAAAATACACCGCAAAAATCAGGGACTTGCTTCGTTTACTGGCGTTTCAGGTAGGACAGCAGGTATCTGTTCATGAATTGACCCAGAAATTATCGATGAACAGGGAGACAGTGGAACGGTACATCGATTTACTCGAAAAAGCGTTTGTGATCTTCCGACTTCCGGCTTATAGCAGAAACCTGAGAAATGAGGTTTCAAAAATGGATAAAATCTTTTTCTATGATACAGGAATCCGCAACTTCTTAATTGACAATTTAAAACCGCTCGATCAACGTATTGATGTTGGTAACCTTTGGGAAAATTTTATTGTTGCGGAAAGGCGAAAACAAATACTTTATCAACGTATGGATGTTCAATCCTATTTTTGGCGAACCTATTCGGGAGTTGAAATTGATTATGTCGAGGAAGGAGAAAATGGACTGATTGGGTATGAAATAAAAATTGAAAAGAATAAAGTCAGGATACCTAAAGCATGGAAGGATGAATATCAGGGTGGTTTTCAATTGGTAAACCGGAGTAACTACCTTGATTTGCTTCGTAATGAGATTCCAAAACCTTTGTAAGAGCAAAGAGGCTGAACTCTTTCGAGACAGCCTTCTGTAACTGAATGGTATAATTTATTATCGGCGTTCTATGGTTTCATTTTTAGATTACAACGGTCATAATAGAATGCGGTAAACTGTTAGTTTGAGCAGCTTTGCCGGCAATCCATAGTTTAAATGGTAATTTGCTGTCGGAAAGGTTAAGTATAACCACAACCATTTTTCCGTCAGGGTTAAGAAATGCCGTTGATTGCAGTTTGTCGCGGTTCGTTGAACAGCTTATTCGTTTGGCTCCGGGTTTGATGAACTTTGAAAAGTGCCCGATGTAGAAATAGCTATTGGTATAAATCAGTTTTCCGCTTTTGGTGTCGGCATGGATTGGTGCAAAGCAGAAATTGCCCACATGGTTTGGTCCGCCGTTTTCGTCCAGAAGTACGTTCCAATCGGTCCAGGCAACGGTTCCGCAGTTAAAGTCGTTTACCATCGAATTTCCGTAGCGTTCGCCCAATGCCCAATCGTTCACCCGATCCAGACTGAATTTTTCGACACAGCCTTCAGTAAATATCAACTCTTTCTCTGGAAAAGCCTCTTTCACACGTTTCAGGTTCTCGAACTGCTGAGCGCTGCCAGTCCATGTTTCGTACCAATGGAATCCAATACCCCAGATGTATTTGGCTGCTTCAGGATCGCTTAACAGTGTGGTGGCTCGTTGGTAAATTAAATCGCGGTTGTGGTCCCAGCAAATGAGTTTTTTGTTGCTCAATCCGTTTTTCTGCAAAGTGGGCCCGAGGTAGTTTTTTACGAAATCGCGTTCATCTTCGGCAGTATAAAGGCACGATTCCCATTTCTGTTTGGCCATGGGTTCGTTCTGCACCGAAAGTCCCCAAACGGGCATTCCCATCGATTCGTAGGTTTTAATGAATTTCACATAGTGGTTGGCCCAGGCTTGAGCATATTTCTGAAGCAGTTTTCCGCCATGTAAAACATCATTATTGTCTTTCATCCAGGCTGGTGGACTCCAGGGACTGACAAACATGGGCAAAGTTCCGCCTGCTGCTGCGATGGCCTTTTTAATAAATGGAATACGGAATTTTTCATCGTGAGCCACGTTAAACGAGCTTAACGAAGCATCGTTGTTGGTAACATAGCTGTAAGTATCGCTCGAAAAGTCGCAACTGGCAATGTTTGTGCGGGCAAAACTGTAGCCAATGCCTTTGGTGCGGTCGTAGCAGGCGGTCATGAATTCTTTTTGAGTCGCTTCAGGCAATTTGGCAAAAACTTCGGCAGAGGCATCGGTCAATGCGCCGCCAATACCAATAAAGGTCTGGAATTTTCGGGTTGGATCGACAAATACGCATACCTGTGTTTCTACCGGTTGCCCGAAATCTGCAAACGATACATCAGCCGTTTGAGTCAATCGTAATGTAGTGTCTTTGGCCGTAGTAAAAACCTGTGCTTTTACAGGCAAAGCAGGCTTTACTGCCAATTTGTTTGTGGGTTTGCCGGAAAAGGCAGCAAAAGCAATTAGTAAAAATACGATCGTGGTTTTAATCTTGTTCATGGTGGTTTATTTTGAATTTACTTTGATTTTCCCCAGTTTTTGCGTGATGGGGGTTGCAAGATAGCAAATTGTGTAATTGAAAGAAACTTGTTATGTCTTCTGTTTCTTTTTCTTGGCAGCCGGAAAAAGTACATTGTTCAGGATTAACCGATAGCCGGGAGAGTTGGGGTGCAGATTCAGATCGGTGGCTGGGTCGCCTACAAAATGCTGAAAATCTTCAGGATCGTGACCTCCATAGAAAGTCCAGAATCCTTTACCCAGTTCGCCATGGATGTAACGTGCCTCATTCGCAGCTTTATTTTCTCCCATGATCAAAACATTGGGTTTAACAAGCGTTCGGTTGAATGCGGTGGTTTGTCCCATGAAACCTTTGATCATGTTCACATGGTTCTGGCAGAGCATGGTTGGCACCGGATCCCACTTGGCCGAAAACTGGAACAGTGTGAAATAATCCTGTTCACGGGGAACTTTTCGGGTGGTTGAGACATCGATGTCCGAAAATTTATATTCGTAGGGGTTTCGGTCAATAGTAAAATTTTGAAAGGCAAGCGTTTTGCTGAAATCAAGTTTTTGGTTCATATCGGGATCAGCCGGATCTCCATCATACATCGATTCGCAAATGTCCACACCTTGAGCAGACTGTGCTATATCGTAGGTATCTGTAGCGGCACACATGGCAAAAAGAAAACCTCCATTTTCGATAAATTTGTGAATCTCCCTGGTAACTACTTTTTTCATTTCTGAAACCTTCAGAAACCCTAACTTTTGGGCAAGTTCCTTATTGATTTTCACTTCTTCCTGATACCAGGGTACATGTTGGTAGGCTTGGAAAAATTTACCGAACTGACCGGTAAAATCCTCGTGATGAAGGTGCAGCCAATCGTAGTCTTTCAGTTTGCCGTTCAGAATTTCTTCGTCGTAAACGATATCGAATTTAATTTCTGCATATTTCAGAACCAAGGTTACTGCATCGTCCCAGGGTTGTTTGTTGGGTGGCGAGTAGACGGCTATTTTCGGCGCTTTCTGCATACTGATAGCATCCTCATTCACATCTTCACGGGCAATGTCGGTAAGGATATTATTGGCCTGGCCGTCAGCTAATGTTTCGAAGCTTACTCCACGCACCATACATTCGCTGGCAATGGCCTGCTGATGCTGAATCAGAAAACTTCCTCCCCGGTAGTTAAGCAGCCATTTCACTTCAATGCCTTGTTCAAGCACCCAATAGGTAATCCCGTATGCTTTCAGATGATTGCTCTGTTTTTCATCCATCGGGATCAGGATGAAACTTGCTTTTGCGGTTTGCACCAGCAAAACAAGTGTCAGGATAAGCAGCCACCGAAAACGAATGTTAGAACGGAATGTGTTCGCCTCCTGTATTTTCATAATGGCTGAATTTATCGTTGTCGAACGACGAGTTGACTGGAATAGCTCCACCTTTGCGGAAAGGATCGCCTGAGTCATCATTCATCTTTGATTGTAACTTTTGTCCGTACTGACCACCTCCAATTTCTTCCGGGATAATATTTTCCATATCGGAGAATTTGGCCAGGTTCTTCTTAAACGACAGTCTAACATCGTCTATTGCCCCGTTTCGGTGTTTGGCGATGATAATTTCGGCAACACCAATTAGTGAGTTTTGATTTTCATCCTCAGTAATTCCATAATACTCCGGACGGTGAATGAACATTACAATATCAGCATCCTGCTCGATAGCTCCCGATTCACGAAGGTCGGAAAGTTGTGGTCGTTTTCCTTCGCGCGATTCAACTGAACGGTTCAACTGCGAAAGTGCAATGACCGGAATGTCCAACTCTTTGCCGATGGCTTTCAGCGAACG
>Ga0302293_10001153_pt1 | contig 13305 bp, 13 predicted proteins | sample III_Fen_N2_2_FD_198758 | JGI IMG/M metagenome (GOLD analysis project Ga0302293, IMG submission 198758) | Peat permafrost microbial communities from Stordalen Mire near Abisko, Sweden - III_Fen_N2_2 | ecosystem: Environmental > Terrestrial > Soil > Wetlands > Permafrost | place: Sweden: Abisko...
TCGTTGGTGCAGCAGGCGCTTCGTCAACCAGCAGAGGCTTGCGAACTATGGTACGACGACCATGGCGCATGCGTGATGGATCGAAATCAGCACTTTCTGTCGCTGAGGATTCAGGAGCTTGAGTCGCTTCCAAAGATCCTTGTGACAGAACCACTTCTGGTTCTTGTGTGCGTGGCTCAAGTGGACGACGGCCTTCGAAGGAAGGACGCTGAACTTGAGTTTCTGAAACAGCTGGAGCAGATTGTGCAACTGAAGCACCAAGCTCGCTAGCATAAGCTTGCGAACCCTGGACTTGTTCAGCAGATTCATTGCTCTGCATTTCTGGACGGCGGCTACGATCACCACGACCATCGCGATTGCGATCACGGTCACCACGGCCATCACGGTTGCGGTCACGATCGCCACGACCATCGCGGTTGCGATCACGGTCACCACGGCCATCGCGGTTGCGGTCGACACGACCATCGCGATTGTCACGAGAGCCATCACGACCTTGTTCTGGGGTACCACCCTGTGGGCGGGGAGCAGAGCCTGGAAGGCTGCTGCGTTGTGGATTTTGCTGGGGACGATTGTCCCTGGATTGTCCTGGACGGACATCTTGAAGATTCACACGGCGACCCTGCTTGTTAAAATCAGGGTTCAGCTTCTTGACTTCTGGAGTCCGAAGCATACGAGTTACACCGAGGATCTTGACCAGGATGACCAAGTTGAGCACCAGGACAATGGCCAGCACTACTAGAACGAGAATTAAGGGTTCCATTACTATTATGGTCCTTTAGGTTGATGTTGCTTACGAGCTCGTCGAGGAGGAATCTCCCATCACTTCACGAGCTACGTTCTCCATCTTGGCATCGGATTCCTTGAAATGTTCAAGCATTGAATCCAACTGTCGGATCAGGAGATTGATTCGACTAATCATCGCAAGAACGGACACCAGTAATAAAAACAGGGTCACGCCAAGTATTGCGGTTACGATTGCCACGGGCGAAATGTAGCTTAAGTCATTCTTGGCTAGTCCCCTTTTCAACATAAGTCCACATTTTTTACTGCCCATATTGACAAGTAAACATCCGTGCACTATATTGATATGACAAAATGAGGGATTCGTCTATGGAACAAAAGCCGCTAACCACCCGCCAAGAAGAAGTTTTTGAGTTTATTCGCAAGCGCAGCGAAGAAACCCGCTTCCCCCCCACGGTGCGCGAGATCGGAGAGGAATTTCACATTTCCTCCACCAACGGTGTGCGCAGCATTCTCGGCGCGCTCATCAAAAAGGGCTTTATCAAACGTTCCCCTAGGCTCTCCCGCGGAATTGAGCTGATCGAGTCTCGCCCTACCGCACCTGCAAAAATTATTGCCCTCCCCATTCAGGAAGATTCTTCCGGAGTCGAGATTCCAATTCTTGGACGAATTGCTGCTGGTCAGCCCATCCTCGCTGTTCAAAATCTGGAAGGAACGGTTACTGTGGATCGCGACTTTCTTGCTCGGCAAACCAATGTCTTTGCTTTGCGCGTAAAAGGCGATTCCATGATTCAAGCCGGCATCTTAGATGGTGACCTCGTTTTCGCTCGCCAGCAAAGCACCGCGGAAGATGGACAAATCGTGGCCGCTCTCGTAGACGACGAGGCCACGGTCAAGTACTACAAGCCAAAAACTTCTGCGATCGAGCTGCATTCCGCAAATCCAAAGTATGCACCAATCGTTGTAACTCCTGATCGGCACTTTTCCATTGCTGGTCGAATTATCGGTGTCATGCGCCGCGTCAATTAAAATATTATAAAACTCTAATGTTAATCGTGAAGCTCGTAGGCGTAATGCTTGCGGGCTTTCTCATTAATCGCCTAGATTCGCGCCTCCTCTATCTACTTCTGCCATTGCTCATGCACATAAGGCATGTCAGTTCAAGATTTCATACCTTCAAATCTGGTTTACTAGATTTGCCCCTCTAAAATTCGAGGTTACGGTGCAAAATTCACAAATTCGCAAGACAGCTGATAACATTCGCATTCTCTCCGCCGCTATGGTGCAAAAAGCCAAGTCTGGGCATCCAGGTGGAGCGATGGGTGCAGCAGATTTTATGGCTGTGTTGTTTGGTGAATTTCTCAACTGGGATCCCACCGATCCAAACTGGATTGCACGCGATCGTTTTTACATGGATCCCGGCCATATGTCGGCACTCCTCTATTCTGTTTTACAACTCACGGGACGCCTAGAACTTGGTGACCTCGCACAGTTCCGCCAGCTGAATTCACACACCCCAGGCCACCCTGAACACAATCTTGTGCAAGGCATCGAAAATACCTCGGGTCCGCTTGGCATGGGGCACGCCATCGCGCTTGGCTCTGCAATCGGTGAACGCTTTATTCAAGAGCGCTTTGGTGAAATCGTAGCCCATAAGACTTACGTGCTCATTTCCGATGGTGGCATCCAAGAAGAAATCGCTTATGGCGTAGGCCGTATTGCGGGCCACTTACAGATGTCAAATATTGTCATGTTCTATGACTCCAATGAAGTACAGCTTTCTTGTCATTGCAAAGATGTCATGTCTCAAGGTGTGCGCGGCCAATATGAAGCTTGGGGCTGGAATGTTCTGGAAGTGAACGGCAGCGACCACGAAGCCATTCGCCAAGCGCTCCGCACCGCACGTGACGAATCCACAAAGCCAACGATTATTATCGGCCATACCACCATGGGCAAGGGTGTGCGCAAAGCTGACGGCTCCTTATGGGAAGGCCAAGTTTCTGTGCATGGTCAGCCTCTCGATGCTGCTGGCGCCTCCACTGCAGAAACAATCAAGGGTCTTGGTGGCGATCCACAAAATCCATTCACTGTGTTTCCTGAAGTTGCACAAGCATTTGCTGAGCGTCTTGTTGAGCTACAAAAAATTGCAGATGATTGGAAAGCCCGCAAAGCTAGCTGGGACAAGGCAAACGCAGATAAGTCCAAGACGCTCACCGAGTGGTTTTCGGGCAAAGCACCCAAGATCGATCTTTCCACGGTCGCGCAAAAAGAAGGCGTTGCAACCCGCGTAAGTTCGGGCACCATTCTCGCACACCTAGCCGAAAAAGTGGGCAATGTAATTTGCACGTCTGCAGATCTTTCTAATTCCGACAACACTCAATCCTTCCTCGATAAGACCGGCATATTTAAGCCAGGCAATTTCAAGGGAGCCTTTGTGCAAGTGGGCGTCGCGGAACTCACCATGGGTGCCATCGCCAACGGAATTGCCTTGCATGGTGGCCTAATTCCTGTGTGCGCAACCTTCTTTGTTTTCTCGGATTACATGAAGCCAGCCATGCGCATCGCAGCGCTCATGGGACTTCCCGTCAAATTCATGTTCACCCATGATTCATTCCGCGTGGGTGAAGACGGCCCAACCCATCAGCCCATTGAACATGAAGCGCAGATTCGTCTGCTCGAAAAGCTCACCCGCCATGACGGCACACCCGAAATGCTCGTGTTACGCCCCGCGGATGCAGCAGAAACAACTGCAGCTTGGCAGATGGCGCTTGAGAACACAACATCTCCCACAGCATTGATTTTCACACGCCAGAACGTTCCAACGCTGCCAGTCATGGGCACGCAAGGACGCCTTGCCGAAGCCTTCCAAGCTCGCAAGGGTGGCTACACGGTATCCGATAATTCCAAGGGCACGCCTGGCCTTACGCTCGTGGCGAATGGCTCCGATGTTGCACTCTGCCACCAAGCCGCAGAACTCTTGCGCGCCAAGGGATTGCAGGTGCGCGTGGTCTCCATGATTTCGCCACGTCGCTTCTTGATTCAAGACCAAGCCTGGCGCGATTCTGTGCTTGCGCCTTTGAGTCCTGTGTTTGCCTTGTCTTCTGGCTTGCCATGCGTTTTCGATCGCGTGGTTGGTCCACTGGGTAAGAGCGTTGGACTCGAACGTTTTGGCGCATCCGCACCGTTCCAGACACTTGAAGAATTGTTTGGATTCACACCAAGCGCTGTAGCAGAAAAAGCCGAAGCTTACCTTACCGATTATCGCAGCAACTGCGAAAAAATACGCGCGTTTAAGTAAGTAATCTGTAACCTGTAAAAATGAAATAAGCCCTAGGCACATCTAGCCCGGGGCTTTTTTGTTGGGTGACCGCCTGCAACCCCATGTCGCGTCATTGCCGTTTACATTGTCGTTGCTGTTCACATTGTCGTTGCTGTTCACATTGTCATTGCCGCGAAGACGGCAATCTCATTCCACCAGCATGAGTTTTCCGGCGGAACCGTCCTCCAACTCGTCTTAGATGATTACAGGAACTTCATCTCAGATTGTGACCTGAACCTCATCTCCCAAATGCGAACGCATATCCGCTTCTTCCATGTAAAAGCTGATCTTGTTCGATCGGTCAATGGCACCCATGGATACAAAGAAATGCCGCAGATCTAAGCGATCGCGGTCGCATTCCCAAGCAAGATTCGACGCATTCTTAAGCGCAAGCTGTTCAACCTCGCGGAAAATCAATTTTGCAATTCCGCGCTTTCTCCAGAATGGGCGCACAAACAAATCTTCCATGTACACGGAGCGTCGCCCCTTCCAAGCAGAATACATAGGGAACCAGAGTGCAAAACCCACCGGTGCCCCAACATCCCAGCCGATTACCGCTTGGAACGCAGGGTGTGGCCCAAAACCATCTGCCAACAGCTTTTCGGGAGAAACCGAAACTTCGTTGCGTGCACTGAACTCTTCTGCAGACTCCAAAATCATGGAGTGCAGCTGCTGGACTTCTTGTGGTGAAACTGGTCTTATCTCGATCATACCCCTATTGTACCATTTTTTTGCGGATTTTTATGCTCGGTCGAAAAAATACCGGATATTATCACAAAAGGATTAAAGTTAAAGAAACTCGTTCCGATATAGATAATGGGAAGATTACAAATTATGCACCGGAGAGTCCTATGAAAATCGAATCAAGACCTGAATCGGTTCGGACGGCGTCAATCGCGACCAAATCAACAGCGACCAAGCCCAAAGCAAAAGCAGAACAGGCCGCATCAACTCAAGCCTCTACGACAAGTGTTAAACATGTTGCGAACACAAAAACGGCCACGTCAACCTCAGCAACCAAAGAAAAACATTCAGAAAATGCTGCTGATGTGATGAAGCAAGCTCACGAACAGGCTGCAAAAAATCCTGTTGAGCAACAGCTCAAGCGCATTCAGTCTGTAAACGTTACCGCCTAATTTTCGCTTAGCACATCAATGGTCGCAATGACGCGGTCAAGATGGAGAATGGATTCTCCTTTTCTGGATCAAGCACGGATGCTTGGAACGGAGGAACTATGAGAATTGATTCATCCATGATGCTTCAACAGACATCGCAGACGTCTATCGTCCAAAAGCGATTGTCTTCGATTATGCAAAAGCTCTCCACGGGCTTGAGCATCAACAGTGCAGCTGATGACGCCGCAGGGAACGCGATAGCGCAAAGGCTCGAAGCCATGGCGCGTGGCTACAAAACTTCGGGCGATAACATCGGTGATGCACTCAGTGCAATGAACATCGCAGATGCCGGAGCATCTGACATCGGCGATGCTCTGCAACGTCAGCGCGAACTTGCTGTACAAGCCTCTAGCGACACGCTTACCAGCAAAGATCGCCAGAACTTAGACCAAGAATACCAGCAGCTGAATCAAGAAATTGCAAGCGCCGCAAACGGTACGCAGTACAACACCATGGATCTGTTGAACGGGCAGAGTCCACTGTCCAATGGAACAGGAACAATTCAAGCGGGAGCATCCGCTAATTCAAGCAGTCAATTGAAGTCGCCCAATGTTGACATGACTCCAAACGCTATTGGTGCAGGCGGAAGCATTGCTACATCGGCAGGCGCCAAGGCTGCATTGAACAGCATCGATAGTGCCATGAATAAGGTGCAATCACAACGAGCAACGATTGGTGCGACTTCGAATCGGCTCGATTATGCTGATCGCCTTAATTCATTGATGGAAATTAATACGACCAGTGCACAAAGCCAAATTCAAGATCTCGATTACGCACAAAGTACCATGGATCTTGCTTCCTCGAACATCTTGAGTCAAAGTTCAATTTCTGCCATGAGCAACTTCAATCAAATTTCCCGCAATACCGTCTTAGGCCTTCTGCAATAAGGCTTCATGGGGCTTGTATGTGGAGTGAAACTTTGGTTGCACAAACTTACGCGCGCTCTGCAGTCGTGACTGCTGGGCATTTGAAGCAATACCAACTTTTGCTCGAACGCGCGATTCTCCATATTCAACGCGCCCGCAAAGGCGACTTAAAATCTCGTAACCGCGCACAAGATATTGTCGCACAAATTCAAAGCAGCTTAAACCTTGAGCTCGAAAGTGCGTGCCAACTCTTTGAGGTCATGGGCTACACTTGGGATGCCCTCGAATGGAACGGACCAATCTTCTACGACCGTGCGGAAGACTTACTCCGCCAATTGAAAGAAGTCATCGTCATTTTGCAGAGACGAAGGAATTAACAAGTGGAGAGTTCGATAGAAATAATTGAGAGTTCGATAGTTCTAAAGTGGAGAGTTGCAACACTTCATCTTTCTGAGGGCTAGAAGCTGCAATTCTCCACTCTCCATTAGCCATGCGCTTTGTGATGACTTGGGTGGATTAGATTTTGCAACTCTCCACTCTCCACTCTCCACTAGCCATGCGCTTTGTGATGACTTGGGTGGATCAGACGTTGCAACTCTCCACTCCCCTTTTCTATCTTCCCTATGTGCAAATGAAAAGCTTACACATTCTGGCTTTGACTGCGCTCGGCTTTGCTTCGGGGCTCTCGCTTAGCTGCCAAAAAGAAGTGACTTCTTCTCAGAAATTGGTGGCAGTTACCACCCCTGTTCTCGAGCTTTTTACCCATGAAATTTTGCAAGATTCGGGTAAAGTCACTCGCGTATTTGATACCCAAGGCCACTGCCTGCACGACCACCAAGTTTCCACCAACGAAGTTCGCACTCTATGTTCCGCAAACCTTGTCATTGCTAGTGGTGCGGGTTTTGAATCCTTTTTAGCCAAGACCATGCAGCAGTGCCCATCCATTCCCGCCGTAAGCGTGGGAGACAGTTGCGCAGATGTAAATACTTCCGATGGCCTACGCGATCCGCACCTTTGGCTAGGCAAGAGTGGTGTGCTTTGCGAACTCGCTCACCTGCAAACGGCTCTTATTGCAGCATTTCCACACGATAGCGTTCTTTACACACAACGTTCCGCATTGCTTACCCTAAGGCTCTCTCAATTTTGGGATTCCTTGCAAGCGGCTAATGCTGATTTGCACGGCATGCCTGTAGTCTCTTTCCATGGAGCCTTTGGCTACCTAGCTCGCGACCTTGGTCTGCATGTGGTGGCAAGCTTCGGTGAAGCACAAGAAGACATGAACCCAAGCGCACAGCAGATTGCAAACCTTGTTCGCTCCATTCGCGAAAACCATGTTCGTTGCTTGCTTTTAGGCACCGCAGAATCACCAGCTCTTGCGGAATCCGTTGCCCGCGAAACCCATGTGAAAATTTTGCGTTTGCAAAATATGATGGAAGGTTTTCACTCTCTCCATGTCGACGCTTACACACAAACTATTCGAGATGATGTGCAGATGCTGCGAGACTCTTTACTCGTAGATGAGGCAAAGCATGCGCAGTGATTTTCGTTTTAAACCTCTCACGATATTTCATCCACACACACAGAGTCTTGTGGTGCAATCGTGTGCTACGCATTGTTGCAGTCGCATTCATAATCTGAGTGTAAAGATTGGTTCACGCACACTTCTTGATCACGTAACCTTGCACTTGCATTGCGGTGAACTTATTGGCGTTGTTGGCCCCAATGGTGCAGGCAAGAGCACGCTTTTACGCGCGCTGATTGGCGAAATTCCTTATTCTGGAACGGTGGAATTCTTAGACACCACCGGGGCGATTCACCCTTCCCCCAAGCTTGGATATGTGCCGCAGAATCCTCGCTTTGAAGCAAGTCTGCCACTCACGGTGCTCGATCTATTTACGGCAACGCTTTCTAAGCGCCCTTTGTGGTTTGGGAAAAATGCGCGGGTGCGGAAACGCGTGGAAGAACTTCTTTGTACCGTGCAAGCCGAAACCCTGATCGACCAAAAAATAGGAACGCTGTCGGGTGGTGAATTGCAACGCGCTCTTCTTGCGCTTGCTTTAGAGCCACGCCCAAACTTACTTCTGCTCGATGAACCAGTTTCGGGCATGGATGCCAATGGTCGACGCATGTTCTACCACTTGGTGGACAAGGTGCGCAAGACCTTCGATCTCGCCGTTTTATTTGTCTCTCATGACTTCGGTGAGTTACAAGAATTTGCCAATCGCATGGTGCTGCTCGATGGCCGAATTATCTGCGAAGGCAAGCCTTCCGAAGTATTTTCAAACCCGCTCTTTGTTGAGCGTTTTGGAAGCGAGATGCTCACATGATGTCGCTCTGGTATTCCGCACTTGCAGTTCTGCCCTTTGAATGGGCTGGCCCGCATGGCATGATGTTCATGAAAAACGCTTTGCTTGCCGTGCTCTTGGTGATGCCTGTGCTTGGGCTTGCAGGGACTGTGGTCGTGAATCATCGCATGGCGTTTTTTTCAGATGCCCTTGGGCATGGAGCCTTTACAGGAGTAGCCATTGGCGCGCTTGTTGGGCTTGCTCACCCACAAATGTCTTCGCTCGTTTTCGCACTTTTCTTTTCGGTATTGGTGACATGGGTGCAGCATAAGTCCACCATGGGGCGCGATACCGTGATCGGGGCTCTCGCTTCGTTCTGCGTTGCTCTCGGAATTTTCTTGGCCACCTGGGGCGGGCAAAGTATCACAAGGCTTGCCAATTATTTAGTGGGTGATTTGCTGAGCGTATCGCCATTTGATTTAGGCATGGCAGCCCTTATGCTCATTGGCTTCGTGGTTATTTGGGGATTCTTGCACAACGCCATGCTTCTCTTGGGAGCAAGCCCCAGCCTCGCGATCAGCCGAGGAATCAAGCCTCTCGTGTTAGAGATGGTGTTCGCTGCTTTACTTGCTGTGGTGGTTACTTTCTGCTTACAGTGGCTTGGGCTCTTGACTGTGAATGCGTGCTTAGTATTGCCCGCTGCAACGGCACGCCTACTCGCAAAGAATGCGCGGCAACATCAATGGTGGTCGTGTGCAATTGCCGTATTTGCAGGCCTCGCAGGGCTTCTCAGCAGTTGGTATGCAGGCACGGTGGCGGGTGCAAGTATCGTCATGGTTCTTGCGTTGCTTTTCTTTATCGCGCTGGTGCTCAAGAAAAATTAGCAGAGCAAATCCACACCCATCTGGTTGGTAACAGCGATTGAGTTAGGAAGGAATTAAATCAATCCCAAAGCAGGCGCGAGTAAGTTCCATTGCCAATCAAGGCAACGCGCATTTTGGCGCTTCTCGGCTGGCGTCCCAGGCATAGCAAGGGCTACCAGTGCATTGCGGTTTGCAAGTAGGGTTGGGTCGATGCGGTATTCTGCTGCAATGTGATCGCGGATTTCACGATAGCGCTCTAAACGATTGGAATCAGGAGAAGGTGCGCGATCGCGATTGCGTTTTTCGCGGGTAGGCCATTCTTCTTCGGGAACCTGAGCCGCGTCGAGCAACACATCCATGAATGAATTCAATCGCTCACCCGTGAAGTTGCGCGGCAGGCGTGGCAAGCGTTCGGGGCGAATATCGGGATTGATGTATGCACATTCAATCGCCAAGTCCACCATGGAGTCTGGGTTCAATACCTTAAAGGGTGGCCGGTCTAAACGTTCTGCTTCTTTTTCGCGCCAGTAGAAAATCGCTTTTAAGAAAACGAGTTCATCGGGGTGCAATTTATTGGATCCGCGAATGCGCCAAGCTTCTTCATCAATTTCCATGAAAGGAGCCGTCTTCGCTTGTAAAATCAGGTGCGCACAGGTTTCTTCAACCCACGCAAGTTTGCCTTCCGCTTCCAGTTGCTCTAGCAATTTCTTTTTGATGTCCGCTAAGAAATACGTATCGAGGATCGCGTACTGCTTCATGTCTATGGGCAATGGGCGTATGGTCCAGTCGGCTTTTTGGTTTGCCTTGGAAAGCACTTCACCAAATTGATTTTCAACTAGGCTCGCGAGGCCAATGCGTTCTTGTCCTAAAAATTTTGCTGCGATCATGGTGTCAAAAACGCGCTCGGGCACAAAGCCAAAGAAGCTGTTCAACATGCGGAGATCGTAGTCGGAACCATGTAGAATCAGGTTGCGCATGCCAGGACTCTTCCACAATGGATCGAGATCAAGGCCTGCCAAAGGATCGACAATAAAATTTTGCCCCACTGCTGTGATTTGAATCAAGCACAGGCGCACCTTGAAATGGTGCATGGAATCGGCTTCGGTATCGAGTGCTATTTCAGTGCAAGGGTCGAGCAAAGACACCAGTTTAAGCAAGGCATCTTGGGTTTCAACAAGGGTATATGGGGGCTGGATTGACATCGAGAGACAAAGGTAGTCAAAAGGGGGCTTTGCAGAGCTTACGGACAATTTGTCTTTGCCTGCGGAAAGTGGCCGTAAGCATATTGCGCCCATGAAACAGAGGCGCAAGGCGGGCGAAAAATGGAACACGTACATTCTTCTCGAACACAAACCCTTTAAGGAGAATCCATGTTTAGAACAAATTTTTCATGGCAGCGCATATTGCCAATGATTCCTGCAGCCCTTCTGTTTGCTCAGTTGGCGAGCGCAGGCGAGATCACTGTATATACAGCTCTCGAAGACGATCAGATCCGCCCTTACTTAGCTCCATTCACTGCAGAGCATCCCGATATTAAAGTCAATATGGTGCGCAATTCTACCGGCATCATTGCGGCAAAAATTCTCGCAGAAAAAGATAACCCTCAAGCTGACATAATTTGGGGTGTGGCAGCAACGGCGCTGATGCGTGCTGACAAGGCTGGAATTCTTGCACCTTACGCACCCAAGGGTCTTGAGGCGATCGAAAAAAAATTCCGCGATACAAAAAACGAAAAGGCTCCGCACTGGGTGGGCATCGACGCTTGGGAAACAGGCATTGTCTGCAACACCATTGAGCTCGGCAAAAAGAATCTGCCCTGCCCTAAGTCCTACGCAGAATTGATCGACCCTAAATACAAGGGCTTGATCATCATGCCAAACCCAGCATCTTCGGGCACCGGCTTCCTTACAGTATCGGGCATTTTACAGTCCATGGGTGAAAAGAAGGGCTGGGATTACCTCGACAAATTGCATCTCAATATGTCGCGCTATGTTCACTCGGGTTCAAAGCCTGCGAAGCTTGCTGGATCGGGCGAAACCTGCATTGGACTCTCATTCATGTATCGTGGTTTAGTGCAAAAGAAAAAAGGTGAACCCGTAGAAACATTTTTACCTAAAGAAGGCGCTGGTTGGGATCTCGAAGCCAATGCACTCGTAAGCAAGAAAGTCATTTCTGCAGACGCAAAGACCTTCCTCGATTGGGCCATTTCTAAGTCCGCAATGGTCGAATATCAGAAGAGCTATCCGCTCATCACTAATGCAAAGTTGCGCACCGAGCTTCCTATTCCTGAAGGTTATCCTAAAGACCCTGTGGTGGGTTTGCTCAAGAATGATTTCTATTGGGCTGCCGACAATTATGACCGTGTTGTTGCAGAATGGTCAAAGCGTTACGACTCCAAGAGCGAGCCTAAGCAGTGATCGCATCCGCGCATAGTCTAAATACTGCATCTTACTTGGGTTGTGCAGCCATTTCCAAATCCTTTGGAAAGAATCTTGTTCTCGATTCGCTTTCGCTAGATGTCCGCGAGGGAGAGTTTCTTTCGTTGCTCGGGCCCAGCGGTTGCGGCAAAACAACTTTGCTGCGAATCGTTGCGGGCCTTGAAAAGGCAGACAGCGGAAGCGTTCTTTTGGACTCACAAGATTTGACGCAGCAACCCCCAGCTATGCGCGGCTTTGGAATTGTGTTTCAGTCTTACGCGCTTTATCCAAACATGACAGCCCTTGAAAATGTTGGCTTTGGACTTAGAGCGCGTGGATTGCCTTTGCAAAAAAGAAACCTTGCAGCGCGTGAAATGCTTGCGCGCGTAGGGCTTGCGGACAGCGAAGAAAAATACCCTTCTCAACTTTCCGGTGGACAGCAACAACGCGTTGCATTGGCAAGAGTTCTGGTGTTGTCTCCTCGTCTTCTTTTACTTGACGAACCCTTTAGTGCGCTCGATGCTCGTGTGCGTTTTCAACTGCGTCAACAAGTGCGCGAAATGCAGCGCGAGCTTGGCATTACGACTTTGTTAGTCACTCACGACCAAGAAGAAGCCATGATGGTTTCTGATCGCATTGCCTTGATGCGCAACGGTCGCTTTGAACAAATCGGGACAGCTCGGCAAATCTATGCAGCACCAGCGACGGAGTTCGTGGCAGACTTTATTGGTTCCATGAATTTTTTCCGTGACCAGCAGATCGCTGAACTCTGCACTCATGTCAACGGCATTGATATCAATAGCATAGGAGCTACATGTCTTGCTGTGCGGCCAGAATCCTTCTTGTTGGGGAAAGGCTCAAACGAAGATTACACCTTATCGGCAAAGCTTGTAGATATTGAGTTTCGCGGCTCCACCTGCCGCATAATTGCGCAAACAACTTCAGGCTTGCGCGTGTTCGCCGACATCTCGCCACAAGATGCTGTGCATCATAGTTTGTGCGTAAATGAACCAGTTTCATTACATGTGAATCGTTCGGCAATCCTTCAATACCACAATGGGCAGCTCAAGGATTCAGCCTCATGCTAAGCACAAATCGTGAGACCTTGGGCAAGTATTTACTTGTGTTTTCTTTGCTTGCCTTTTTTGCCATCACAGGGCTTGGACCATTGGTAACACTGGTTGCACGTTCATTAGAAAATGGTTCGCAACATTTTGTTGGCTTTGATAATTACTTGCGCTATTTTACCGATCCTTCGCTCTTTCGCACCTTACGAAACACTGTTGTTGTGAGCGCGTTGACCATGGTAATTACGGTGAGCGCAGCATTCTTCTTTGCTTATGGCTTGCAACGCACTACGATTCCCGGCAAAGGCTTCTTTCGAATTTTAGCATTGAGCCCACTCTTTGCACCCACGCTCATGCACGGCATTGCTCTCGTGTATCTCTTTGGTAATAAAGGGCTCGTGACCACCGGCTGCTTTGGATTATTGCCTGGATTACATGTGGATATTTATGGCCCTATTGGGATTATAATGGCCGAATGCATTTGCAATTTTCCCAGCGCATTTTTGTTGATCACCGTTGCTCTTTCCATGGCCGACAGGCGCTTGCGCGAATCAGCAGATTCCATGGGGGCT
>Ga0302293_10001154_pt1 | contig 13298 bp, 10 predicted proteins | sample III_Fen_N2_2_FD_198758 | JGI IMG/M metagenome (GOLD analysis project Ga0302293, IMG submission 198758) | Peat permafrost microbial communities from Stordalen Mire near Abisko, Sweden - III_Fen_N2_2 | ecosystem: Environmental > Terrestrial > Soil > Wetlands > Permafrost | place: Sweden: Abisko...
AGCCTTCAAAGAAATTAAGTATGAAAATAAATGCAGTCAAACAAGTTTCGTATATGAGGCTTATTTGAAGCCAAAAACGATAAGATAGATACAAAAACGGGAGAGTATGGAGTTTCTGCGCAGACTCACGACCGAGGCTATGGGCATTTGGCGGTTTGCGGGAGCATTCGCTGTCGTGGAACGACAAGGTGAATGCGGGAGCAAAACCTGCTAAATGCACGTCAGCCAGCCAATGACCCATAGGCGTGTGTTAGGCGGTCGTAGCTTTGTCAATTAGTTTGTTTTAGTCGACTGATTTCATACCCTAAGTTTGTTTGTTGTGTTGTCAACCATTTCTATTTTATAGGTTTATATACTTTCTTTCGCATATCTATCAAATACTTTTCATCACCTTCTGATACAACCACATAATATGTGAAATTTTCTTTATCTTGTCCTATCGTAATAATTGTATTTTCTATTTTCAATTTTTCTTGTGGTTTTATTGTCCATTTCAAAGTTCGTAAATTCAAAACCCCTGATTGCTTTTCACTGTTTTGAACATCGTAAAAGCCACTACCAAATACGTAAGATAGTAATTGGCCATAAAATTGTGTTTCCCCTTTCGTATTTATAAAGCCTTTCTGTCCTTTTTCATCTTCAAAATAAAACCAAAATTGTGTTTTATTCTTATACTCTCTGACTAAATTTAGCGATTTAAATTTAAAGTCAAGGAAAGGTAGAGGATTCCCTTCTTGGTCTATAGCTCCATATTTTTTGTTTTCAGCAAATTGGGCTATAGCATATAATTTTTTATTGTAGATAAAAGCATTATCGTTAATTTGCGTATAACGATTTGAGTATTCGCTTATAGTTTTTGAATTTTCGTAAGTTTTAAAACCATGAAAACTTGGATTGTTATTTGTTCGAGGAATTACCTGTGCATGCTCTTCAGTCGAATCTACCGCTACATAACTATAATCTTTTCTATTGATTAAAATTGAACACCATTTACTCCAAAGGATACACTTGAAATCTGGGTTAAAAGTAATTTCACTTGGGTATTCTTGGATGGGTTGTGTCAAAATCTTTCCGTCTTTCGACATCAAACCCCATTCATTTGATGTCTTGTCATAGTAAGGCAATAAATCGTCGGGTAGATAATTTTTAATATTTTCTACAATGTGTCGTGCAATCGAGTCGCACTTTTGTGCTTGTAATGATATTGTACAAAATACAATTAATAATAAAAAAGTCCTTTTCTTCATTTTCATCTCCCTAATACGTGTCGGGTGCAACTTTTAATCAACAATTGTAATCCTACTTCTATTTTTATATGTTGATTGTTATTCAATTATTATGTTGTCAAGTTAATCATCATCAAAGATTTATACCAAAAATGGTTAAGTCGTCTTTTCATTCCTGCTATGGCGCCTAACACATGTATATCCTCAGTTGAAAATGTGTATCCTTAGTAAACTGAGGATATATTGCATTTATCTTTAGTCCAATAAAAATCTATTTTATTATTATTTAGCTATTTACAAAAATAGAATAAATTAAGACTACTAAGCATACACAACTTGTTAATGCGGTTGTTGATGTTTATATAAATCTATTATTTTAAATTTGTTCAAAGATAAAATCTTTTATTCACATTAACAACGTTTTGTTTATTTTATTTTTAATTTATCTAACGGACTCTTTATCTGATCAAATCCCTTGGTGGTTATATGTGTGTAAATCTCAGTTGTTTTGCTATTTTGATGTCCCAGCAAGCTTTGAATATAGCGTATATCAGTGCCGGCTTCCAGTAAATGCGTTGCAAAACTATGACGCAAGGTATGTACAGTAATTCGTTTTTTTAGTCCGGCTTTTTCTACTGCAACTTTCAAATTTGCCTGTATACTGCTTGCGGAATAGGATTCGTCATGTAATCCTTCAAATAACCATACTTTAGGTTTATATATCGATACATATTGACGCAAAATCTCAAGTGTTTTTTCGCCAAGCAAAGTATATCTATCCTTTTTTCCTTTAGCCTGTTCTACCCGTATTTGCATCCGGTTGCTGTCAATATCTTTTATTCGCAGATTAGTTAGTTCACCTACTCGCAAACCTGCCGAATAGATAGTCATCAGAATGGCTTTGTGTTTCAAATTCTCGGTTGCGTTCAGGATTTTCACCACCTCTTCTTCGCTCAATACTTCGGGCAGAAACTTTTCTTTTCGAGGACGATCAATAGTGTAAATCTTTCGCTGGCCACCTCGTACTCTTTCATAATAAAATTTGATAGCGTTAATCGACTGATTTTGGTACGATCCCGATATATTTCGCTCATTGACCAAATAGCGCAGAAACTCAACAATCATCGCATCAGTAATATCATCAATCTCAGTGTCACGATAATAATTGATAAACTCCTCAAACATGTGTTTGTAAGTATCGAGCGTATTCTTGCTGTATCGCAACTCTTTCAATTTGGCAATATATTCCGGCGGACATTCGCGGAAATTTTCCATACCGTGCCACGAAGTACGGGGTTTCAACTTTGATTTCAGTTCTTCTTTATAAATGAATTCAAGAGAATATCGCTCTGCAATTTGCTTCAATTCCCCTATATATTTATCCGATGCAGGCATCGTCCAGTAGCTACCTCCTGCATGCCATCCTGAATATGGAATGCTTTTAATTTCCCTAACTATACTGGCGGAGTATAAAAAACAAACTTTCAATATTCGGAAATTATTTATTACCAACATTTCATTTTTGTTGAAAGTATGTTCCGACTCATTACTTTGTTTCTCAACCATTGAATGATATTCCAAAATTTCAGGATTCCGTTGCTCGAAATACGCTTTAATCTTTTCAGCATTATCACGGTAGTTCATAATCGTCCAACAATAATGCTGCATATCCCACTTAGCATACCTGAACGAACGAATATATTGAATATCCGCTTCATTTTTTGGCAATTTTATAAAAATATGTTTATCTGTTATTTCAATGCTGATAGCATCTAACCGGGGCGCCACTTCAAGTCGCACTCCTATTTTAATATTTCCACCTACCTCAGCTTTTATTTCATTATCCTTCTTCAAGTCCCCGCTTACTCCCTCTCTTTTGGAGAGGGTTGAGGTGAGGTTTGAATTTAGGGGACTTTGTGTTATTTTAATATCGGGAAACAGGGTTTTCAATTGCGCAAAAGCCTCTTTGGTATAAGGTATATGCCATGCACACATTGTTTTACTCCAACGTGTATCAGGTATCTGCCTTAGTTCCGACAACAACTCAGCATCGTACGGAAAGTCAATGCGAATACGTATTTCATTGTGATGTGTGACCTTTGAAGCTTTCATAGTAAATTGTTTTTACTGATTTTCGGGTCAAAGATAAAAACATTCATTCACATTAACGACAGTTTTTTGATTAATTCTCATTTAAACTTTTTTCTATTTACTCTGCATTTAAATGATTGTTTAACTGTTAGTTGATGTTTAATTTCGGAGATTTGGGTAATGCATCCTTTTCTAAAACTTTGTATCGTATTATAATAATTTACAAACTTTCTCAACGGATAGTTTGGCGAAAAGGACTCTAATTATTAATTTTGTTATCGTTTATTAATTTATATGATTATCCACACAAGTTACTAAAGAGTATCAAATATTATAATTTTGAATTAACTCGTAATTATTTACTTGTAACTACCTACTTTATTGATCATTTATTCTTTTTGTTTAATATTATTTTTACTCGATTAAAATTAGCATGTTTATAACAAGTATATCCATTTTCTCCGGATTTATATTGATTGTTTTTTCTCTGTTATTGTGGATGAAAGATTCGCCTATAAAAAGGGCAAACCGATTGCTGGCTATCACTTTCTCATTGTTGGCGGTACTCAATTTATTGATGTTGTTTCTATATTATGTACACATTCACAAAATGTACTTTCTACTGTCGTGGTTTGTGCCACTTGATCAGGTTCTAATCATGTTTATTGGTCCGTTCCTCTATTTTTATATGCTTTTGTTATTCGATGGTTCGCGTCTGGTTACCATCCGTCAAATGTTTCTGCATGCACTTCCGGCATTGCCTGCATTGGTTTATGCTGTTTATTTTATCACGCTGCCGCTACCGGTGCGTATAGGAATGCTAATGAACGATTCCGATCCAATGAGCTGGATGGACAACCTGTTGGATCATCTATTCTACATACAGTCATTGGCGTATCTGCTAAGTTGTTTTCTGAAAGTGAATAAGCAACGTGAATCTAACTATTTGATTAAGGCAAACGGATATCAAACCAACATTCGGTGGCTGCATCAACTTCTTGCCCTTGCCCTGGTAGGGCAAAGTACACAAATGGTGCTTTGTATAATTCAACAGGGCACCGATGACCAGATTTGTTCGGGAATAGTTGTCATTTTTCTGTTAGGAACTTATATCCTGATACAGTCTTTGCACTTTACAGGACTTTCCATGCATCATTCGGTTGAAATTCCAGAGAGAGCCAGGCAGGGATTGAAATTAGACGAAGAATTGATTGATAGTTATTTGCAGATATTAAGCGACAAAATAGTTCAGGATAAAATGTACCTGCACACGAATTGTACCATGAGAACTGTTTCCAAACAAACCAACATTCCCCGTCATCACCTCTCCTGCCTGATAAATACACAGTCCAATAAAAATTTTTCTAATTATATCAATGAATATCGCTGCAAGCATGCCAAAACTTTACTTGCAAGTAAAGATTCCGAAAAGCTGACCATTGAAGCTATCGGAAAGCAGAGCGGTTTTGCCACCAGAGCAAATTTTTACAAAGCCTTCAAGAAAATCTACGGAAAAACGCCTTCTAATTATCTACCGGCGTCGAATGAGGAATAATCATCAACCATTTATCCGGAAGCTGAGCCTTCAGAAGAAAAAATATTGCATACTGAAACATAATCGTTGTCTGATTAAAAAGTATCTGTGTATGCAGAACAGAAAAAGTTGTTTGCAGAAAGAAAACCATTGCCTGATTAAAAACCATCTGATTAAGCAGAATAAAAAAAATTGCCTTCAGAAAGAAAACTATTCCCCTCCTAAAAATTTTCAGTGCCTTCAGAAAGAAAAGAAATGCACACTGAAAAAGTTGCTGAACCTTCCGAATGGTTAAAAACAAGCTTTTAAATGATTCAAAACAGCAGGTTTGTAAACTATTGTAATAGTTTACAAACTTGGTTATGAAAAGTTTGCATACCAAAAATGGATTACATAGTTTTGCCCGAAATTAATTTAAAATCAAAATAATATGAAAACTTACACAGCTGTATTACATTTAAAAAACAAAGAAGCTCAGATCGTATTTCAATTAGCAGGCAGAGTATCCACCAATCTGGCGGCAAGTAGTTCAATATTTACAGATCCCGACCCCTCGTTGGAAGTATTTGACTCGGAAACACAGAAATTAAATACAGCTATAAAGGCGAAAGATGGGAGTAAGCAAAAAAATCAGGCAATAAAAGACCAAACGGATGTGGTATATGCTATGTTGAAGTCAGAGATCCTTTATGTAAACAAAATAGCTCAGGGAGATAAAGCCACTATTTTACTTTCGGGTTTTGATTGCAACGATGATCCTGTTGCTCGTGACATTCCGGCTAAAGCATTGATTAAACGGATAGAAGATGGCAGCGTGGCCTGCAGTGCTAAAATTTATGCGGATGCGGTGCCTGATGCCGACCGATATAAAGTAGAAATAACTACAACCCTTGCTGAACCTACAAACTGGAAAACAGTACTGGATTTCGGAACACTTAATAAAATAGAAATCAGGGATTTGGTACGCGGTCAGGAAATCTACATCCGGGTAACAGCCGGAAACAGGCACGGTTGGGGAATTTGCAGCGAACCGGTGGCATTTATTCCACGATAAAGCGAAACTACTGACGGCGTTTCTCCAAGAAGATGCGCCCTTACTATAGCAAATACAAAGAGGATGTCCAAAAATAAATGGGCATCCTCTTTTAGTTTTCTTTCAAATTGAGTATATATTCGCTCTGACAATCAGGAATGTATCAGTCCCATGCAAAGCGAAGTAACACGTTGTGTTTAATTTTCGATTATACCATACTCATTGTTTTTCTTCGGAAGAAATGGTTTTATCTGATTTAGACATTTCATTTTCAATCAACCATTTCCCCTTAAAATAGTGCCACTGAGTTAAGTATGTTCCCGTCGCAACCGGCACTGAATTAATACTAACTGTCCAGCCTCCGCGGTCAATGGCAATGGAATCTGAAATTACCTTAGAACCCGATTTAAGCTCAGTAAATCGCAATCCACTATCATATAACTGTTTAAAATGTTCATAAATACTTTTTCTGTTGTATATAGTCGGACTTTGATCAGGCATCATACAGGCATTACCGAGATAACGCATGCTGATTGAATCAATCTGACCAGAATTGAACCATTGTGCGAACTTTGAAGTTGAACTGGTTTTTTCTAACTTTTCACGAATTGCCATTCTGTTCTGAGCCCTGGCATTTGAATTGAATGCAAATAACAGAACCAGGCATATGGCTATACATGGGACGGATAAAATCATTAATTTCTTCATTTTGTTTGTTTTTAAATTGAATAAATCCAAAAGATATTTATAAGATTGCTCGAGCCATGTAGAAATAATAAATCCAGCTGTTGTGAATCTATTAGATTGTTTTTTAGTTGAATCATAAATGTTGCAATCCAGCGCAGTAAAAATGGTTTTGATCGTGTAACTCCGTGGCATAACTTCACCAGATTCAATCCGTTGAAGAGTTCTTACATTGATATTACATTTTTCTACCAGCTCTTCTTGAGTAAAGCCTTTCGCTTTTCTAAGTTCAGCTATTCTTTTACCTAAATCCGGTTGTTTCATAATTCATTTAAATTTTGAGCAAAATTATGTTTACCTTACAAACATACCAAAAGATATTATCGTATTTACCCCGACATTATCCCGACATTTATATATGTATTTGATTTAATTAAAGTTATTGGTATAGGCGCTTAGATTGCCCTATTTATATTATTGATTATACGGTTTTTAATTTATTTGTTTTACTTAACTATGTGCATATAACATATTTTGTCAATTGAGAATAAAAACCCTGTAAGGGTTTAATGTGAATAACCCCTGGTAAGCGAAGCGCAACCGGGGGATGATGACACCCTCAGATACACAACCCCGAAGTGGGTTGAATGTTATTATAATATTGTTGTTCAACCCACTTCGGGGTTGCAAATGTAGGATTATTCACACCCCCAGTTGTGCAAGCTTCACTGGGGGTTATTCACATTTAGCCACTCCGTGGCATAAAATATCTTTTTCAAATACCATGTACAACTAACTTATATAATCTCTATTCTAATCCTTACCAAAGAAACCCAGAGTATGGTCAAAGCTGTGCTCCCACTACAGATAAAATAAAATGAATAAAATCCTGAAAAATCTTAGACAGCTACCATCCGATCGTTTACCAGCACATTTTCCATTCCCCATATTTCCAGTTCCCGAATTACCGACGAAAGACTTTTGCCCAGATCGGTAAGCGAGTATTCTACCCTTGGTGGCATTTCCTTGTATTGTTTCCGCAGTATCAGTCCGTCAGCCTCCAACTCTTTCAGCTGTTCGGTAAGTACCTTGCGCGAAATATCGGGAATGCGAACAGCTATTTCACCAAATCGCTTTGTCCCTGCCGTAAGTGTATATAATATGATGGTTTTCCACCTCCCGCCTATGAGCTGAAGAGTTGCTGTTACCGGACATTGAGTTTTTTCTTTCACTTTAGCCATAATGGTTACTTTTAGGTTACTACTATTTTAATGGTTACAAATATGTAACCTGTTTCAAATACAAACTATTATTAGTTACTTTGCGTAACAAAAATAAGAATAAATTCAATCGGTTGTGTCGGTGACATCTTACACAATTTAATATTTAACAAAAACGGTTCAATCAAAATAGAACACAGATTGTTTTAGATAGTTGACAGTTTATAATTCATAATTCATATAGTAATAACCAATAAGAAAGGAAACAAAAAATGAAAATTGGAGTAACAGGAGCTACAGGTCAGTTAGGTCGCCTGACGATAGCAAAACTAAAAGAAAAAGTGGCTACAGGCAGCATTGTAGCATTGGTTCGTACCCCCGAAAAGGCAGCCGATTTAGGAGTAGAAGCCCGTGCATTTGATTACAGCAAGCGGGATAGTCTGGCAGCTTCATTGCAAGGTATCGATAAGTTATTATTAATTTCGGGTAATGAGGTTGGACAGCGTTTGCCACAGCATATAGCTGTTATTGAAGCTGCTAAAAAGGCCGGCGTAAAGCAGATTATTTATACAAGTATCTTGCATGCTGACACTTCTTCGCTTGGATTGGCCGTAGAGCATCTGGCTACGGAAGCTGCCATAAAAGCATCAGGTTTGGTATATACCATCCTGCGTAACGGTTGGTATACCGAAAACTATACCGGTTCTGCCAAAGGTGCCATTGGTGCCGGAGCATTTATCGGATGTGCCGGCAACGGGAAAATTGCTTCAGCTGCCCGAGTTGATTTTGCCGCAGCAGCCGTTGTGGTATTGACAGGTACAGGTCATGAAAACAAAATTTATGAATTGGCCGGAGATACAGCGTATACACTGGCAGATCTGGCAGCTGAGATTTCACGTCAGACAGGAAAAGCCATTCCATATAACAACCTGACCGAAACTCAATATGCTGATATTCTGAAAAGTTTCGGTTTGCCCGAAGAAGTGGCGCAAATGTTAGCCGACTCAGATACAGGAGCTTCTAAGGGAGGATTATTCGACGATAGTAAACAGCTCTCCGCATTGATTGGTCGCCCTACAACGTCGTTGTCAAAAGTGCTGGCCGATGCAATTGCGTAACTGAACACAGAACAAATATTGAATAAACCTTCTTCAGCTAAACCGGTGCTGAAGAAGGTTTATGTTGTTTATAATCATTAGAGATTATATAAGTTTGATTCTTTGAGCTTCTAATGCCTTTGATTTTGACTAATAAAACATTTGGTATAGGCGCTTAGAACGCTATATTTATATTGTTGATTATATGACTCTTAATCTGTTTATTTCGCTCAAATTAAGGTATAAAAGATATATTGTTATTTGAAAACAAAAACCCTGTAAGGGTTTAATATGCATAACCCCCAATGAAATTGGGGGATGAAATAAAACCCAAAAATACAGAACCTTGTAAGGGTTCAATATCACAATTCTCTAATGTTCAACCCCTACGGGGTTGTTGACTGTAATTTTGTTACAACCCCCAGTTTCGTTTCTCTTCACTGGTTATGCACAGTTAACTCCTTCGGAGTTATTATTTAAATTTTTATATTGAACTCGTCCGGATTTTTTCAGAAGTGTCTTTTATTTTGGGTTTCGCGAGTTCCAACTCGCGAGACCCGATTCAAATCAGCAATAAACTCTCAAAAACAGTAATATTATAAAAGTCAAGACGACTTTATCTATAAAAAAATATTCTGATATAACTACAGTAACTTCAGTTGTACCCGTTTTCTTACCACATCCACTTCCAGAATCTGCACTTTTACATGTTGATGTACCGAAACTACTTCGGCCGGATTGGAAATGAACTTGTCGGACATATTGGAAATGTGCACCAGTCCGTTTTCTTTGATGCCTATGTCTACAAACGCTCCGAAATTGGTAATATTTGTGACAATACCGGGCAGTTCCATACCGATTTTCAGGTCGGTAATCGTTTTTACATTAGCATCGAACTCAAAAACCTGAATGGCACTACGTGGATCACGTCCCGGTTTTTTCAGTTCCTGCAAAATGTCATTCAACGTGGGAAGTCCCACTTTCGGAGTTATATATTTCTGTAATTCAATACTTTTCTTTAATTCTTTGTTTTGAATCAGTTCTTTTACATCCACTTTCAGGTCTTTTGCCATAGCTTCCACAATACCATAACTCTCAGGGTGAACTGCCGAATTATCAAGCAGCTGTTCCGCATCGGGAATTCGAAGAAATCCCGCGCATTGCTCAAAAGTTTTGGCGCCCATTTTAGGAACTTTCATCAGTTGTTTACGACTCTTAAATGCTCCGTTTTCAGCCCGGAAGTCCACTATGTTTTGCGCCAATTGCGGACCAAGTCCCGAAATGTAAGTCAATAAATGTTTGCTGGCGGTATTGAGGTTCACTCCTACCCGATTCACAGCATTCTCAACCGTTTGATCCAATGCTTTTTTCAACTGACTTTGATCCACATCGTGCTGATATTGACCTACTCCAATAGATTTTGGATCTATTTTAACCAGTTCAGCCAGTGGATCCATCAATCGCCGTCCGATTGAAACCGCTCCACGTACTGTCACATCATAGTCAGGGAATTCATCGCGGGCAATTTTAGAGGCAGAATAAATGGAAGCCCCGTTTTCGCTTACTACATAAAGCTTTACTTCGCGGTCGAAGCGTGTGTTTTGAATGAACTGCTCGGTTTCACGTCCCGCTGTTCCGTTTCCAATAGCCACAGCCTGAATATCATAGGCTTCAACCATTTTCTGTACTTTGCGCATAGCTTGCGAAGTTTCATTTACCGGCGGATGCGGATAAATGGTTTCGTTGTGCAGCAAATTTCCCTGTGCATCCAGGCAAACCACCTTGCAACCTGTTCGAAAACCGGGGTCAATACCCAGCACTCTTTTCTGTCCCAATGGCGGAGCTAATAGAAGTTGACGAAGGTTCTCGGCAAACACCCGAATGGCTTCTGTATCGGCTTTTGCCTTACTTTCGGCGGCAAACTCGGTTTCAATGCTGGGTTTCAGCAATCGTTTATAAGCATCGGTGACAGCATCAGCTACTTGTTCGGATGCCTCTGTTTCGCCTTTTACAAATATCCGGTCGAGCTTTTCCAGGCAATGATCATCTTCCGGCGAAACATTGACGCGTAAAAATCCTTCGGCTTCACCGCGTCGCATAGCCAGTAACCTGTGCGACGAGCAGCGAGCCAGTTTCTCGCTCATATCAAAATAATCGCGGTACTTCTGAGCTTCCTCCTCTTTGCCTTTAATCAGCTTAGACGAAATAATGGCTTCGCGGCTGAATATCATTCGTATAGAATTACGGGCAGCTTCACTCTCATTGATCCATTCGGCCATAATATCGCGTGCTCCACTCAATGCATCTTCTGCATTTTCCACTTTATCTTTGACAAACTGCTGTGCCATACGCTCCACATCATTCGATTGTTGTTTCATCAACATCTTGGCAAGTGGTTCCAAACCCTTCTCACGGGCAATCTCAGCTCTCGTACGGCGTTTTGGCTTGTAAGGCAGGTAAATGTCTTCAAGTTCGGTAATATTCCAACAGTTGTCAATTCTGCCTTTCAAGTCATCGGTTAGTTTATCCTGTTCCTCAATCGATTTAAGCACGGCAATTTTACGCTTAGCCAGTTCACACAGTTTATCATATTGTTCTTTGGTATCGCCCAGTTGCACTTCATCCATGCCGTTGGTCATTTCTTTGCGATAGCGACTAATAAACGGAATAGTGGCACCCTCATTGAATAACTCAATGGCATGTCGGACTTGTTTTTCAGTAAGATGTAATGCGGTAGCAATTAACGAAATAAATTTAGCAGGGATAGTTGTATTCTCGGTAGACATTAGGAAAATGAGTTTGTAAAGTGTATAAAGTTTGTAAAGTTGAAAGTTTATAAAGTTACGGGAGCTGCGGGAATGTTTTACTCCCCTTTAGGCTTCGGCGTGAGCTCACGCCGAAGTCTCAGTCGAACGGGGTTGGGGGTCTTAATGCAATATTTTAAATATCAATTCTTTCATCAAATCACCTTCATCGGTACTGGGGTTGTCAATGCCTTTATACCGGGCATCGGTTTCGCGTATAAAGGTAATGATATTCATGGTTTTCCAGGCTCCAAAGCTTTGGGAGGCTTTTTGGTAATCTTTTACAAAATAAGGATTTATCTTCAGCTCCGAAGCTACAGCACCTTGATTTTTATCCGGTAAATAATGGTACAACATCAAATCGCTGAAAAACTTGAATAACTGCGACAAAACCATAACCATTGGGTTAGCTTTTTTATTTTCAGCAAAATAACGAACAATACGATTTGCTTTCAATACATCTTTATTAATCAATGCCGCCTGCAACTCAAACACATTAAAATCTTTACTGATACCTATATTTTTTTCAACCAGTTCCGGAGTTATGCGTGGCATGTCAGCCGGTTTTGTCAGTACCAGTTTGTCGAGCTCATTTACCAGCTTGCTCAAATCAGTGCCCAGAAACTCTGCAATCATGGCCGTTGCCTTATCGTCAATAGCCACGTTTTTTGCTTTGCAATACTTTGTTATCCAACTACCTACTTCATAATCGCGCAGTTTAGCCGATTCGTAAACTGTAGCTACCTTCATAACCTCCTGAAACCATTTTTTTCGTTTATCAGGTGTTCCGTATTTATAGCACAGTACTAATATTGTCGATTTTAATGGGTTGGATAAATAATGTACAAAGTTATCCCAGTCTTTAATCAGTTGAGCCTCTTTTATAATCAATACCTGATAAGCACCCATCATTGGGTAGCGCTTAGCTGCATTGATAACCGTACTGATGTCAACATCTTTACCATATAAAACGGACATATCAAACTCTTTCTCGGTATCATCCAATACATTTTTTTGAATAAAATCGGATATTACGTCAATGTAATAGGGCTCTTCTCCCATCAGAAAATAAATGGGACTGTACTCTTTCTTTCGAAGATCCGTCAGAATTTGCTCGTATGTAGTTTCTTGCTTAGCCACTTTTCACTTATCAGTTTTCAGAAATGAGAAACTACTCAAAACGTAAATGTTTGATAGTTCTACTATTATTTATCAGTGAGGATAAAGATTTTACACCAATTTTAATGTGTTCTTCCACAAAACTGACAGTTACTTTTTGATCGCTCTCGCTGGTTTTGATACCATCTTCCTGCAACGGCATATCCGAAACCAGCAACAAAGCTCCGATTGGAATGCTATTATAAAAGCCAACAGAAAAAAGTGTAGCAGTTTCCATATCTACCGCCAAAGCATGTGTTTTACGTAAATAATCTTTAAAGCTTTCATCATGCTCCCACACCCGGCGATTAGTTGTGTAAACAGTTCCTGTCCAGTAATCTTTACCAAAGTCACGAATGTTTGAAGAAACAGCACGTTGCAGACTAAATGCCGGAAGTGCCGGTATTTCCGGTGGAAAATAATCGTTCGAAGTTCCCTCGCCACGAATAGC
>Ga0302293_10001156_pt1 | contig 13295 bp, 12 predicted proteins | sample III_Fen_N2_2_FD_198758 | JGI IMG/M metagenome (GOLD analysis project Ga0302293, IMG submission 198758) | Peat permafrost microbial communities from Stordalen Mire near Abisko, Sweden - III_Fen_N2_2 | ecosystem: Environmental > Terrestrial > Soil > Wetlands > Permafrost | place: Sweden: Abisko...
GTGGTTGGTTCGGCTACTGTAGCAGCCCATCGTGATCACAAACATGCGATGCCAACAAATCCAAGCGATGCTTCGATTAGTGTTACTGACGTTACGACCAATAATGCTTCTACTTCTATGCATGGTTTTGCGCCCAAGGCGGTTGCGCCTGCGGCTAATACTTTGAATGTATTAGGCATTGCCAATGGTGAAACCACTATCGCTAATAAACTTATTTTAGACGCATCTACCACTCCATCGACCCAAGCTTACGGTGATACGGCAACTATTGGTACGTCATTAGTAGCAGCACATGCCGATCACAAGCACGCTATGCCGAAGTCGCAAAACACCCCAACTGCCATATGGGGGGACTGCGTTCAGTCTAGCTCAGTTGTTGCTGGAACTGTTTGTTATGTTCGCGTACCTTATAGCGGAACAATTTCTTCTTGGTATCTAATTGCCGATGTAGCTACCACGGCGACTATGGATGTTTGGAAGTTAAATGCAGCACTGCCAACTGTTGGTAATACAATAACTGCAGCAGCAAAACCAGCATTGACAACGGCGACGACCGCGACGGCTACGACAGCCGGATGGTCTAATACGACAGTCGTTGTTGGAGATGTGTTTGGTTTCCGATTAGATACATTAACGTCTGGCGCGCCAACTTCAATAACTTTAGTTCTTAATGTAGGTTAATCATGAATAATAATTCCAAAATATCACCGAATCAACTAAAGGCAATTGCTGAACATTTTTTAAAATCATATTATCAAGCTTATTTAGATAATCAGTTAGATTCGCCACGTTATGAAACTATTGTCGTTGATGGTGGTCGTTTCAAGATTGGGGTGCTTCCAGGCGCCGAGGGTAGTGCGACTGTAATGAATATTAAGATAGTTCGCAAGGGTAATATCTAATGGCAGTACGGCTTAAGACAGTACAATTCGCTTGGCCAGCATTAGCTTCGCTGACGAATAGTACCTTAACTACTTTGACGCAGATAACTGTTTATTTACCAGAATCAGGTACTAAAACCATCAGGGCGGCATGGGTTGAAGTGTCGATGGACGATATTGCTACAACAGTACCCGGTAACGTCACAGCCCGAACCGTTAACTTGCGCCTTAATGCGGTGGCTTATAATTCAACCACTAACGCGAATACCTTGACTGGTTCAGGCGAAAATTTATCATTATTTGTCACTCGTGATTTTACTAGCTATTTTGCGACTAACTGGGCTGGTACCAGTATGACTTGCGATCTTCAAGTCCTAGCAACCGTAACTTCGACAATCACAGGCATGGTGAATGTTTGTGCAACGCTACATATCACATATGAATACGACGATACATCAACGACGCAAATAAAAACGGTCTATATTCCATTAAATGCACCGGTTACGACATTGCCAACGACTAAGACGTCACATGACACTATTCCTATACTTGATACTTATTTGCCAGAAAATACGAAGACGTATCGTTCGATGTATATAATTACTCAGGCTAACGCCAACGCAAGTACAGCTACTGACTTTACCGTCACTTATCAGTTGGACTCGTTGACGGCAGTACCAACAGGGAACTATGAATCATCTTCCAACCAGACTGATCGTTGGCTTCGCTATGTTTGGAATGTAACGGCCACTCTTGCGACAAATGCAACCCACACGTTTAACGTTTATTCTTCAACCGCCAATAGATGTCATTGTATGCAAGCTTGGCTGGTTGTAACCTACGAATTTAATGCCACAAATACAACTTCCGCAATGAATAGTTTGTTATTACCGATGGAAATTGATTCGCCAGTTGGAACTGCGGCGGCTATTTGGCAACGGGCTAACCGCGAAATAATGGTGCAAGAGGTCAACCCAGTGATGACTAGATTGGCAGCTTTTGTGATTTGGAATAATGTTGCTAATGAGGCAGGCTTGAACGCAAGAGTCGGAACGGGTGCATTTATAGCCTACACAAACACCGGTTCCGGTGTAATTGCCGGCAACAAGGGAATGATGATTCGTAACGATGCTCCGACTGGCATTAGCCTTACTAGAGGCAAAAATATACTGTCACTCGATATATACAACACCAGCACAACAGCCAAAGGTGGTAACTATGGCTGCTTCTGGATGTTGAACTACACTTCAGACAAGTCAACTGGCGGAGTCGGGTCTCACAACCATAGCATCATATGGCCGCTAGCTTTTCACGGTACTGGCGCATCAAGCGTGAACGTAGTAACTGCTTCGGTTGCGCCAATTATTCCTGAAACTAGTTATTATATATCGGCCTTAGGTTTAAGGCTTGGATTTATCAATGACGCCGGTAATATTGTTGGTGCTCCGGCTGTTACAATCGAGCGAACCGCCGCTGAGGGCGGGTTATTATGGGAAACCGGCTATACAGACACCGGGATGCTTGATTCAGAGGCAGGATATAACGAATCATGGGCCCAGACAAGGACATTATTTGATCGCTGGCCAAATGACCCAGGTACTGATCGTATGGATATCGAAACAAGTCGCAGGTATATGATGTATTTGCCAAACCAAAATGGTGCTGTCACGACGTCAGCTTTCTGGGAAAATTTCCAATTGTATATGAGTTACCATACTATTAGCTATACCGTCACAGGAACAATTAGCGGAAGTGCTGGTGGCACAGTAACCATTAACCTATACAGGATAGATCAACACGATATCGTGTACTCAACAACACGTGTCGGCAACGGCGCATATTCGATTACTTGGTATGACAATGTTATTCAGGTCTATGCCGAAGCTTATGAGGATGTTAACCATCGTGGCCGTAGTATAACCGGAACTGCCGGTGTTGACGCATTAGATATATCATTGTCCAATCCAGTGGCAAGGGCATTCGCTTGATGATTATGTTTACACTAAGTATTATGAATGTTAGTTTATGTGTTTTAAATATAAACCAGGGGATTAGGGACTAAAATGAGTATAGTTAGATTACAAATACCATATTTGCCAACCAGCGTCAGAACGACTGTCGTCCCGAATGATCGCGACTTAGTTTATGATATAGACGAAAAGAAAATATATATTGGCGATGGCACTACCCTTGGTGGAGTTGCAATGAATAGTGATGGTTCGCCTGGTGCTAATGGTGCTGGCGTGCCGACTGGTGGAAATACTGGTCAAATATTACGCAAAATTAACGGTACTGATTATAATACCGAATGGCATGATCCAAGCGACGCTATATTAACATTTACAGACGTTACGACCAATAATGCTTCAACCTCGCAGCACGGTTTTGCACCAAAGGCGGTTGCGCCAGCGGCCGATGTATTGAATGTCGTCGGTATTGCTAATGGTGAAACTGTTTATGCAAATAAATCATTATTTAATTCAACTGACCCAACTGCCGAGGCTTTTGGAAGTACCGCATCAGCCGGAACTTCAATAGTTGCTGCAAGAAGCGATCACAGACACGCAATGCCAGCGGCGCCAGCTGCGATGACAGCTACGACCGGTGGTCTAGTACCAACTCCACCAAACAATACGACTGAATTTTTGCGAGGCGATGGAACATTTGCGACTCCTCCTGCCGGGCTAACACAACAACAAATTATGGCAATTAATTCGATGAGGATATAATAGAAGGGTAGTTATGATAATACTAAAATCAATCACCGAGACGTTAAGACTGGTTTTGACATATAATGCTCAAATTGACTATTCTATTTCCTATGTAGACATAACGGCATCTTCTTTTTCGCCTCTAACAAACGAGGGAAAGGTAATAACCGGATCCACGGTTACGATTTTAGATCATCCATCGGCCTCGACTCAACGTCAGGTGAAATTAATTACGATTAGTAATATCGATCCTTCGGTTACTGGTATTGTAAAAATTGAAAAATACGACACAGGTTCACTTACTAGCTGGGCTCTTTCTCCATCGGTCACATTATTGGCTGGCGAAACGCTACAATATATGGACGGTCAGGGTTGGGTATATTATTCAGCTACTGGAATGATTAAGACAAATCAAGCGGCTGCCGGTGCTGATACTCAAATTCAATTTAATTCAAACGGCGTGTTGGCGGGCGATTCAGGTTTAACCTGGAATTCTGCAACTCATGATTTAACTTTGAGCGGTACGGATGTCAATATCGTTGCGACTGGGATAACTAATGAACCAGCAACGCCAGCCGCCGGCACGGCAGTTTTATACACAAAAGCCGTTGTCGGTAAAATGCAACTAAAGATTAAAGGTCCGTCTGGTATGGATACACCACTACAGGCGGCATTTTGGCAAAATAACACAGTCTGGTGGACTCCTGGTGCGGCGGCTGGTGTATATACCGGAACTGCTGGTGCAAACTTGGGCACAGCGGCAGCAGTTACACCGACAACTACAAATTTATATACAATAATGCGCAAATCAACATTTGCTTCGATTGTTACCACAGCTAACCAGCAGGTTGGTATTCGAACTGAAAACATGTTTGCTATTGGTGGTGGTACGGGCTATGGCGGTTTTCTATTCGTATGTCGTTTTGGATTCACAAAATGGGTAGCAGGAGACAGGCTATTCGTGGGATTGTGTGCCACGACGACGACCGTTACTACAGTTCAGCCTTCGACATTAACTAACATATTGGGATTTGGTATTGATGCAGGCGACACGGCAATAACTTTTTTGCATAATGATACTACAGGTACTTGTACGAAAGATACTATTGCGGGTCAGCCGGGACTATTAACAAATAACGGCTATGACGCTTATATATGGGTTGCACCGAATGACACTACTGTGCATTACAGACTCGACAATATACTAACTGGAGCGACACTCGTAGATGCTACGGCGACTACCGACTTGCCAATTACGAATACGTTATTGACAGCCCAATGTATTATGGGCAATGCAGCTAACGTTGTTGTTGGCGATGCCACCATTGGCGTTAATCGTATGTATATTGAAACAGATCGGTAAATTATTTATTTATGATTTTATTAAAATCGATTACTGAAACGCTTAGATTAATTACCAGCTCGTCCGCAGGCATTGATTACTCGATCTCTTACGCCGATATCGCAGCCTCTACTTTTATTGCTTCAACAAACGAAGGTAAGATATCATCGATAGATACGACAATGATTTTAGACCATCCATCCGTATCTAGTCAGCGCCAAATTAAATTTATTAGCATCTGTAATACTGACGGCTTAAATCCTAATACTGTAATAGTAAATAAACATGATTCAAGCGGTCCAGCCGAAGGTTGGAATCTTTGTTCACCAATAACGTTGCTTCCTGGTGAGTTATTGCAATATATAGATGGTAGTGGTTGGAAACGCTACTCTGTGACCGGAGCTATAAAAGACAATAGGCCAGCCGTTGGATATAATAATCATATACAATATAATTCTGTCGGTTCTCTGGTTGGTGATCCAAGTTTGACGTGGGATTCTGCCAAGCATAATCTTGCGTTAAGTGGTTTAGATGTAAATATTATAGCGACAGGTATAACTAATGAACCAACCGCTCCTGCGTCGGGTGTAGCAGTACTTTATACGAAGGCTGTTGTCGGCAAGATGCAACTAAAAATCAAAGGACCATCAGGTTTAGACACGCCAATTCAGGCCGCATTGTGGCAAAACAACATTGTTTGGTGGCAGCCACAAGTTGCAGCAGGAGTATACACTGGAACTATAGGTACTAACATTAGCGGTACAAATACATTAGTGTTACCAACAACGACAAATTTATATACTATGATGCGACGTTCGACCTTTGGCAACTCTGCTGGTGTGAATATTCAGACTGGTATCCGTACGGAAAATATGTTCCTTAGGGGTAATACTGCTGGTATGGGGGGATTCTTGTTCGCTTGTAGGTTTGGTTTCGAAACGTGGACGGCAGGCGATAGGTTATTCGTCGGTTTGTGCGCTGGTACTACTGCGGTTTTAACAGTTCAACCTTCAACATTATTAGATACATTGGGTTTTTGCATTGAATCTGGCGATAACGCTATAACTTTTTTGCACAACGATCAAACTAGTACCGGTACAAAGACGGCAATTGCCGGTCAGCCATCTTTAGCCTCTCAAAATGGCTACGATGCTTATATTTGGTGTGCTCCAAACGATTCAACTGTACACTATAGATTAGACAATATACTAACTGGGGCAACTATCATCGACACGTCAATTGATGTTGATTTGCCAGTAAATACGACCCTAATGACGGCTCAATGCATTATGGGAAGCGGATCGAATGCTGGTGCAAACACGGCGGTTATTGGTGTCAATAGAATGTATATTGAAACAGACCGATAGAAATGAAGAACGATAATGCACTACTCAGGAAAATAACCGTTTTTACGATTTTTTTTGTGTTTATATGCACTATTCTAATTAGCGCATCTGCTTGGGCGGTTAGCGATAATTTTAATGAACCTCTTAAATCAAAAGGTTTGACGCTTTCACCTCTTCGAACCGAACTTGAGCTTGCTCCAGGTACTGCCAAAGAGGGCTACCTTACGATTACAAATTCAACTAAAGAGACGATGCTGGTTAATATGAACGCCGAGGAATTTAATGTTACAAACGATCAGTATGATTATGCGTTTAATGAAAATTCCGATGTCGTAAAGTGGGTTGATTTTAACCCATCATCAGTTGAGCTAGCGGCGGGTAAGAGTGAGCGAGTTAAATATAGGATTAGCGTTCCGCTTTCGGCCGAGCCGGGTGGACGATATTTAAGTATGTTCGCTAGTAATGATACTAGCGCATCTGGCAATGGGTTGAGCTCGCGCCAGCGGATTGCTTCATTATTATACGTAACCGTAACTGGCGCTGTGTCGCGAGAAGGGCATCTACTGTCGCTTAGCTCTCCATGGTTAGTAACTGGAAAAACTTCGTGGAGTGTTGCATTAAGAAACACCGGTACGACACATTTTCGTAGTCGTCGTAATGTTCAAATCGTCAGTATATTTGGCGAAAAGGCATCGATTATCTCTAATACGGACGAATCTTTGATATTACCCGGATCGGTTAGGTTGGTAACTGATGATTTGCCTTTGCCGCAGTTTCCTGGTGTTTATAAAATTATTTATACCATCGGCTTAGGTGACACTCCGGCAAAAACCGTAACTAAATATATTTTATATGCGCCACCGCTCGCGATAGTGTTATTTGTAACTGCGATAATGATAGCGCTGTCTTTAATACGTCGAAAACGTTCGGCCAAGAAAGCTTAATCCGTTTGCGGAACGGCTGTGTATAGTACTGTTGCTTTATAATTACCGGCGGGTTTTGATAAGTCAAGTTTCATTCCGAAAGTGATATTTGTAACGTCCCCAAGTGGTACGGGTTTAGTGACCGAGCGAATTAAAACGTTATCGGTCGTTATTCCGACAAAATCATTAGAGCTATCTAGGTTATAGCCCCACGTATTAGTAGCTAATGCGGCGGGCACGGCGTTTACTGATGCCGGCAACAACGCACCAAGATTATTCATATTACTATCATCAAGCGCTCTGATGTATAGTTTGAAACCTTTCACGTCAGTTGATGTGACCGTAATATTGCTAGCGCCGGTTGATTGGACACCTTCGGTCGTTGGGGTAATAGGGATTATGATATCTCCATCAGTTGCAATTGACAGTGACGTCATGTCGCCGTATGGTACATCTTCGTTATATAAACCAGCTCCATATGGTTGAGCGGAGCTAATTATTGGTGTTATTATCGTAAAAGCTATCGATAATATAAAAATAGAAATAATGGATATTATTTTTTTCATGCTTATGTTATTATAGCACTTAGTTAAGGTGTGTGTAAGTTTTGAGGGAGACTGTGTTATATGAGTAGCTTTAGGGTGCTATCGAGTAAGTTTATTTACGCAATATTAGCAATATCATTGTTAATTATGTATTTTCCGAATACCGCATCAGCTGAACAGATTACGGCTCGTAAAGTTACTATCGGCAATTCTGCCGCTGATGTTCATACAACATATACATTTGATTTTACCGTTCCGCAAACAACAGTAATTAAATCGGTGGGTTTTCGTGCCTGTACAACCGCTAGCGGTGCCTGTACGCTTGCACCTGGTTTTGCTGATGCAACCGGTGTAAACGAATCGGCATTAGCGTCACAGCCATCTGGCCTTGACGGCGCCGGCGTTAATAGCGGTTGGACGGTTAGTACTGCCACGGTTGGCGAACTACGCCTTAGTAAATCTGGCGCAACTGTCGCTCCATCTGGTACGCAAACTGTTAGTTTTTCGAACGTCAAAAACCCAACTGCGACTAACGCAACATTTTACCTTCGCATTACTACATATTCCGATGCATCTTGGACGGCAATAAACGCTATTGATACCGGAACGGTTGCAACTTCGACAGCTGGTCCGATTACTGTAGCGGCTATAGTTACCGAAACGCTTAACTTTTCATTAGCCACTACGACGGTTGATTTAGGCATACTATCAAAGACTACGACCGGAACTGGCACGTCAGTTATGACGGTTGGTACGAACGCAGCATCTGGTTACTCGGTTAATTATAGTGGCGCAACATTGACATCTGGTTCACATACGATTGACGCTATGGCTGGTGGCGCTTCGGTAAAAAATAGCAAACAGTTTGGTATTAATTTAATGGCTAATACGATCGCTGCTTCAAACCCTGCGGTTGGGTCTAACGTGACTGGTGTCGGAACGGGCACTCCATCAACGGGCTATGATACGCAAGACGTATTTAAGTTTGATATCGCTGGTGACGTTATCGCATCCGCCTCAATCCCAACAAACGACAATGTTTTTACAACTAGTTATATTGCAAATATCGATTCTTCAACTGCAGCCGGTTCATACACGACAATATTAACTTACACAGTAACAACTAACTTTTAGAAAGAGGATTTGATAGTTATGACGCAAACTAAAATAAAATCATTATTTGCACGGATATCAAACATCGTATTGATTGCGATATTAATATTAGCTTGTTGCCCAAGCGTTACTTCGGCGGCCCCGATTATGTCTCGTAAGGTTGTTATAGGTAGTTCTTTGGCTAGCGTCACAACTGCTTATGATTTTACTTTCACTTTATCATCAACTGCGCCCGTTAAATCAGTTTCGTTTACGCCATGCCTTGCCGCAAGTGGTGCTTGTACCCCAGGTGAAGTTACGGGTTTTACTGCAGTCGGATCAAGTCTTAGTCAGCAACCAACCGCGTTGGGTACTGGGACCTGGACATCTGAGGGAACTGCAACTGCGTTAAAGATAAAAAATACTGGCAATGCAACTGCTCAAGCCGTTGTACCGGTTACTGTTAAATTTGCAGGAGTAAAGAATCCAAGTGCTACAAACGCAACATTCTATATTCGAATTGCAACATTTGGCGCCGATGATTATGCTGGAACCCCGCTTGATACTGGTGTCGTTGCCTCGTCAACCGCTGGTCAAGTCACGGTATCAGTTATAATCGATGAAAAGTTGACATTTACGCTCGCAAATACGTCTGTTACTCTAACGCAACCAGCAACCAACTTAACTGGATCTGGGACGTCGGCTATGACGGTTTCGACTAATGCTTCGTCTGGCTACTCAGTTAATTATACTGGCGATACATTAACGTCTGGTACGGATACGATTACCCCAATGACAGTACAGGCCGCCTCTACTATGAATAGTAAGCAATTTGGTATTAATTTAATGTCAAACACAACACCTGCAATCGGCACTAACCCAACTGGTACTGGTTCTGGTACTCCTGCAACGGGTTACGAGGTTCAAAACCAGTTCAAGTTTAATACAGCTGGCGATATTATTGCTTCTGCTTCAGCTGCGACAAATGACAACGTTTTTACTGCTAGTTATATAGTAAACATGGACGGTTCAACTGCAGCTGGTGCGTATTCGACAGTATTGACCTATATCGCAACGGGTAATTTCTAGTACATTATAAGTTTTGTAAAAGATACTATTGTTTTATTTATGCTTATGTTATTATTGTGATTAGATAAAATAATAACAAAAAGGACAACAGGACCAAACCATATGACAAAAACAAAAATATTACGATTATCAAAGCAAGTATTGTGTATGTTGCTTTCGACAACTATATTATTATCGTATTTTCCATCTATGGTATCAGCCTCGCAAATTACTGCACGTAAAGTAGTAATTGGTAGCTCAGATGCTGGTGCAAGCACGACTTATGAGTTTACGTTTACGGTTCCATCAACAACCGTCATTAAGTCTGCATCGTTTGCAGCTTGTACGACAGCCAGTGGCACTTGTACGCCAGCTCCTGGATTTGCAACGGTTAATAACTCAACCTTAACTAGCCAACCAACGAATCTTGGTGATGCAGCTGGTTGGGGCGTAGACACAGCCACGGCTGGAGTTCTAAAGATTAAGAAAACCGGTAACATAGCTGCTCCAGTAGCTGCGACTCCTACCGTTGTTCGATTCTCTAGCGTGACTAACCCAAGTGCGACTAACTCGACATTCTTTATCCGTATGGCAACATTCTCAGACGACGCCTATACGACTGGTGTCGACGCTGGTGTCGTAGCTGCTTCGACAGCTGGACAAATTACAGTAACCGCATCTGTTGATGAAACTTTAACATTCACACTTGCTGATTCAACTGTAGCATTGGGCACTCTAACTTCAGGCGCAACGGGCACAGGCACTTCGTCTATGACGGTTGCCACTAATGGTACTGCTGGCTACTCAGTTTCATATACTGGAACAACTTTAACATCTGGAACAGACACGATTGCCGCTATGGCAACGCCTGGTGCATCAGTTTTAGGTAACGTTTCAGGTTTGAGCCAATTCGGTATTAACTTACGCCAAAACGCTACTCCAAGTGTTGGTACTGATAAGACTGGCATCGGTGCTGGTGGTACATATGGCACAGACTACGGAACAGCCAATAACTTCAAATTCCTTTCAGGTGATCCAATAGCTACATCGGCTGTGCCTACTAACGCAAATACATTTACAACTAGCTATATCGCTAACGTTGCAAGCGTTACGCCTGCCGGTTTCTACTCAACGGTTATTACATACGTAGCAACTGCAAACTTCTAATTAGTAATTAGAATCACCAAAAAACTAAAACACATTTCTAAAAAGGGATATATGAAAGTTAATAAAAAAACACAAAAAAACAATTTCAGATTGGTATGCACTGCGGTACTAGCACTTGTAGTTAGCGCTGTACCATTAATGAACGCAACGATAGCTAATGCTTTGCCGATTATGGCTCGCTCGGTTACACTTTCGACATCAGCAGGAGATGCAGGCGGAGTTACTTATACGCTTGCAACGGCTGCTTTGCCGACAACAACAACCGCCGTTAAATCAGTTGAAATTAAATTTTGTACAACTGCAACCGGTGTCTGCACGAAACCAGCTGGATTAGCCAATGCTAGCTCGACACTAACTGGACAGCCTACTGGCCTTGGCGCTGCTGCAGGTTGGACTGTAAGTTCAGTTACTGACGGTTCACTTAGGATATTAAATGCTTCCAACGCTACTAACCCATCAGGTGCAGTAGGTATCGTATGGGGTGGTGTTCATAATCCAACTGCAACTAATACGACATTTTACGGAATAATAACAACCTTTTCAGACAGCGCTTGGGTAACATCAATTGATACCGGTACGGTTGCGCTTAGCACGTCTGCTCAAATTCAAGTTGCGCTTGCTGTCAATGAAACATTGACATTCTGCACGGGCTTGACAATTACCGGCGAAAACTGCGGCACGATTGCCGGAAGTTTAGTTAATCTAGGTAATGGTTCAACTTCGTCAACTGCGACAGGATCTTCTGTAATGTCTGCTTCGACAAACGGTAACACTGGCTATACGATTACCGTAAATGGCACAACATTGACGTCAGGATTAAACACAATTACTCCTCTTGCATCAGGTGGCACATCGGCAATTGGATCAAAGCAATTTGGTATTAATTTATACAATGGCGCGAACTCAACCCCAGTAATTGGTGCTGCAAAAACCGGTACAGGTACTGGCGCAGCGGCTACAAATTACGGCACGCTAAATAACTTCAGATTTACAACTGGTGATACTGTAGCTAGCGTAGCTGGACCAACAAATGCCAATACATTTACAGTTGGATATATCGCAAATATCGATGGTATAACGCCAGCTGGTGTCTATACGACTAGCCTAACGTATATTGCCACGGCTAACTTTTAAAGCTATTATTGAATGATGAATATACGATTACCCAAAGTACTGCTAGGACTAACCTTAACGATATTTGCACTAGGTAGTCTCTGCACTACGACAGTTGGAGCTGAAACATCTAGCGCAAATGCAGCGCAGGGTTTAGAAATCAGTCCAACCTTGGTTGAATTGAACGCAATGCGCGGTAATACGTATACCATCAAATTGAAATTGCGAAATGTTACGGCATCTGATTTACAATATAGCGCTTCTGTCGACGACTTTGCTGCTAGTGATGAAACCGGATCTCCTCACATACTTGTTGATAGTAAATTACCCGTGACTGCATCGATTAAGACTTGGTTTGATGATATATCTACGTTTGTGTTGAAGAGTCAACAGAGTTTTGAAGTTCAGGCGCAAGTAACTATTCCTAAGGATGCGGAACCGGGCGGCCATTACGGAGTACTTCGTTTTTCTGGCGCCGCTCCGGAGATCGAGAGCACTGGAGTTGGACTTTCGGCAAGTGCCGGAGTACTGATATTAATCAGAGTAGACGGTGATATTGTCGAAAAAGCTAGTTTGGCTTCATTCTTCTCTGCTGGTAGTGATGGTAAACAGAGCTCCATGTTTGAATATGCCCCAGTTACTCTCGTTACCCGAGTTAAGAATGACGGTAATATACATGTTAAACCAGTAGGTAGTATTGAACTTAAAGATATGTTTGGCAATATCGTAAAAACAATACCTGTAAATAATGATAAATCAAATGTACTGCCGGATAGTATCCGTAGGTTTGAATCAAAATATGATACTGGTTGGATGGTTGGTCGTTATACTGCAAGTTTAACGATAGGCTATGGTACAACTGGGCAAGCGCTGACTAGTACGATCAATTTCTGGGTTATCCCATATAAAATTATCGGTGCGGGAATTTTAGTACTTGCAACGATAATATTCATATTCAAGAGACTAATAGCTGTGTATAATAGACGTATAATCGAAAAAGCAAAAAATGAAATCGAAAACAAAAATAAGCACAATAAAAGGTCGTAGGCTAGGGCGTAGTAAAGTACAGCCTTCTATCCTTGTTCATGCCAAGCGACCTCTTTTGCG
>Ga0302293_10001163_pt1 | contig 13215 bp, 8 predicted proteins | sample III_Fen_N2_2_FD_198758 | JGI IMG/M metagenome (GOLD analysis project Ga0302293, IMG submission 198758) | Peat permafrost microbial communities from Stordalen Mire near Abisko, Sweden - III_Fen_N2_2 | ecosystem: Environmental > Terrestrial > Soil > Wetlands > Permafrost | place: Sweden: Abisko...
GATCGGAACAAATCTAGTTATAGGTATGGATGACCACATCTCTGAGATAGTCGGAGTGGTAAAGGATTTCCATTATAAATCGGTCAATGAGCCAATAGGCTCGATTCTTATTCAAAATCAATCCAATGCGTCATATTGTCTGGTTAGCATAAGCACAAAAGATTTTCAAACATTACATAAAACTATTCAGGAAATAAAAGCAACAGTATCAGGCCTTTCCCCTTCTTTTCCTGTCGAAATCAGTTTTTTCGACCAAGCTGTCGAAAACATGTACCAGTCGGAACTTCAGTTCAGGCGCACTTTCTCGCTTTTTGCAGGATGCGCCATTGTAATTTGCTGTATGGGCATATTGGCCATGTCAATGTTTGCCTGCCAACGACGTATCAAAGAAATCGGTATCCGCAAAGTAAATGGGGCGCGGGTTTCAGAAGTATTAGCCATGCTCAACCGCGATTTTGTGAAATGGGTAGCCATCGCTTTTGTAATTGCCACTCCTATTGCATACTACGCCATGAACAAATGGCTCGAAAGTTTTGCCTATAAAACAGAACTAAGCTGGTGGATTTTTGCACTTTCTGGAGTATTGGCTCTAGGAATTGCGATGCTCACGGTGAGTTGGCAAAGCTGGCGGGCTGCAACGAGGAATCCGGTGGAGGCGCTGAGGTATGAATAGTCTGAACCATGATTTTTGTGATTAAACTGATTACCATGATTATAAAAAAAATCAAGGTCCATCACATCAATCAGATGAATCATAGTTCTGACAATTTTGAATTAAAAACTACAAATATATAATGCCATGAGTTGGAATTTTATTGTGAATACGCTTCGCTACCTGAAGAAAAACAAGGGATTTACAGTCCTTAATATTTCAGGTTTGGCTGTTGGTTTTGCCTGTGCCATACTCGTTTTTACACATGCGTTTAAAGAACTTTCGTACAACAATAAAATTCCGGATAAGGAGCGAGTATTCTATCTGGTACAAAAAAGTCCGGATTCGCCGTTGGGAAACACGACCATCAGTTATGCCCTTCCGCCAATGCTGGCCGCGCATTTTCCTGAAATCGAATATTTTGCACGGACGGAGAATTTTAGCTCATTCAGCAATTGCATTGTATCGTGCCAACCTTCAGAAAATAAGGATATTTTAAGTTTCAACGAACCGGAGTTCTGCCTGGCCGACAACGACCTTTTCAAGATTATTCAATTTCCGTTTGTTCAAGGTTCTGCGGCAAATGCGCTAAAAGAGCCGAATTCAATTGTTCTCTCGAAGGAAACGGCGAAGAAATATTTTGGCGACCAACCCGCTTTGGGAAAAACATTGACTTTAAATTCAGAACATGTTTTCAGTGTTACCGGTGTTGTTGACATTCCGCCGTATGTAACTTTTAATTTTTCGATGCTCGCGCCCATTACAACTTTGCGCTCGAAAGCTGAACTCGACGGTTGGAACAGCAACGGACAGCCTTTGTTTAAACTGAACAAGTCGGTGGATTACAAAGATTTCAATGCAAAAATTGAACATTTCTACAGCGAAATTGCCCCCGAGCAAATTCGTAACCCTGAGCAGTTGACGCTTTCTGTTTTGCCCATCACCGAACGCCGTTTGTATTACAATAAAAATCCGCTTTATCTGCTGATATTCATTAGTTTGGTGGTACTCGTCATCAGCATCATGAACTACATAAACATGTCGACTTCGATGGTGCAAAAGCGGACCTCTGAGATTGCACTTAAGAAAATCTCAGGCGCAAGTGTGAACCTGATCCGCCGGCAGTTTATGCTCGAAACGGCCTTGATCTGTTTTGTAGCGGTACTTTTGGGTATTGTACTCACTTTTGCCGGAGCTCCGATCATTCGAAAACTGATCGGGTCCGACGTCCTTCCATTTTTAAATGATAACCTGGGCTTGTTTGTTTCAGGCAGCGTTTTGCTTTGGCTTATAGTGACATTGCTTTCAGGCTTTTATCCTTCGTTTATTTTATCAGGAATCAGACCGCTTTCTCTTTTTCATAAAGGCAGAAAAACCACTTCAGGGGTACAAAGCAAAAATGTGGTTATCACATTTCAGTTTGCCGTCTCAATTCTGCTCATTATCATCACTTTAATGGTTGGCAGACAATATCGTTTCATGAAAGATTTACCGCTTGGGTTCGACAACGAACTGGTGATGCAAATACCATTCAACAACAAACTGAAGCAAAACTTTCAGAATCTGAAGGACGAACTGAAGCAAATGTCGTCGGTTCGCGATGTTTGTGCGGCTTCGGCGATGCCTGCCGGTGTACCGAATAACAGTGGTGCAATTTGGACTGACGACAAAAACCAGCAACACGATGAGTCGTTTGGTTTTGTGATTGTTTCCGAAGGATTCACTCAGACTTTCCAGATGAAAATGGCTTTGGGAGACGAATTTACGAGGGAGAGACAAGAAGAGCTGAAAGGCGTAATCATCAATGAATCGGCAGCGAGGCAGTTTGGTTATGATAATCCGGTTGGCAAGTCCATTGACTTCTGGGGAAAACAGAATACGATCATCGGTGTTGTGAAAGATTTTCAGAATAACTACCTGTTCAACCGGGTTAAACCCATGATATTGTCGGCACATCCCGATAATCAGGGCTTTACTAAATTCCTGTTTGTCAGTGTAAGGCCGGGCGATATACAGGGTACAATTTCAAAAATAAAAAAAACAATCCAGAAATTTTCTCCTGAATTTCCATTCGAATACAGTTTTACCAATGTCGAACTGGACAGCTACATCAATGAAATCAAACAGATAAACAGCGCTTTTAATTTTGGGAGTTTTATATCTCTTTTACTGTCAGTTATCGGCCTTGTTGCATTGGCCTATCACACCATCCAATCTAAAATCAAAGAAATTGGTATTCGGAAAGTAAATGGGGCCCGAAGTTCCGAAATTGTATGGATGCTAAACAATAACTTTTTGCGACTGGTCATTATTGCTTTTGTAATTGCCAGTCCGGTTGCCTGGCTTGTTGTTTCCCAGTTATTGCAGGGAATCGAAAACCACACTACAATTTCCTGGTTGATTTTTGCGCTGGGCGGACTGCTGACGTTCGGAATAGCCCTGTTCACCATAAGTTGGCAAAGCTGGAAAGCTGCAACGCGGAATCCGGTGGAGGCGTTGAGGTATGAATAGTAATTAGTAAGGGTTTCACTTGGAGTGAAGCCCTTACTACCCAATACAAAACAGAAAAATATGAACATCAAAAACAACTTATCTATTAGTTTTCGGCACCTCAAAGCTGACAGAACAAATACGTTGATCAATCTTTCCGGATTAATCCTGGGGCTTGGAATTGTGACCGTTGTGCTCGTTTTTGTACTGAACGAATTAGGCTACAATCGTTCGTTTGTCAATCGCGACCGCATTTACCGGATTATTAATCAAAATGAAGATGATAATAACCAATGGGCCGGTACTCCTTTTGTGGCAGGCGAAGCCGCTGCCGATAAGTTTGCCGAGGTGGAAGCTTATGCACACCAATACAACATTCAAAATATTGAGGTAAAAAAAGGCAACGAGTTCATCAGTGATCCTGATATGTTGTGTACTGAAAGTTCTTTCTTACAGATGTTTGGAATTAAAATCCTGAATGGAAGTCCTTCTGAATTTGATCGGGCCAAAGGGAAAATACTGATAAGCAAAAAGGCAGCTGAAAAATATTTTGGTGATGAAAACCCGGTTGGAAAGCAGCTCACCTTGCGATATTCAGGCAAAGAATACTTTCAGGAAGTAGCCGCCGTTTATGAAGATTTTCCACAGAATTCAACAATTAAAGCTTCGATAATTGCTGGAATTGATTTCGGACTCGAACATCTTAAACAAAGTATGATTTCAACCGGAACCCCACCAACTATTCAGGAATTGAAAGAATCATGGAATGGAATTTTCTTCACCAATTATCTGCTCCTGAAAAAAGGCACTTCGGTATCAGGTTTCGAGGCAAAGCTGCATCAACTGGGTGTTGACCAATCGGATAAGAATAGCAAGCTGAACTTCTCGCTTCAGGCACTGACTGATATCTATTTCGGTTCAGAAAAAATTGTAGATAATAACAGAGGCGATGCCGGAAACCGTTCGATGTTGTTCATCCTTGCGTCGGTGGGCTTTTTAATTTTGGTAGTTGCCTGCATCAATTACCTCAATCTTACATCAGCACAGGCTCTAACCCAAACCAAAGCATTGGCTGTGAGGAAAGTATGTGGCGCTCCGCGAAACAGCCTTATGCGGCAAATGGTTTTCGAATCGGTTCTGATTTCGTTGATTGCTTTGCCTTTCGCTTTGCTGCTGAGCCATTTTTCATTTCCATATATTAGTCAATTGCTTGGCAAGTCGTACCGGCTCAGTCTTACCAGCCAATTTCTGTCAGGTATCATCATTCTGATAATCATCACAATAGCAACTGGCTCTTTATCAGGTTTGTTGGTTGCAGTTAAAATTACTTCATTCAGGCTGGTCGAAACATTAAAAGGACAGCATTCAAATGTTGGCGACAAACACAATGTACGGAAAGCATTGGTTGTTTTCCAGATGGCAGTATTTATCGTTCTGATCGCTGTTATGGCTCTGGTGCAAAAACAGGTTCACTATGCTTTCAATAAAGACCTTGGAATTTCGAAGGAAGGATTGATCCGAATTCCTTTAGGCGACCACAATTATGAGCTTTATAAACAGGAAATCAGGAAAAATCCGAATGTACTTCAGGTCAGCGGGGCACTTTGGTTGCCTCCACACAAAGGGAAAATGAATATTTCGATACCCAAAGTTGACAATCCAAAAGAAACGGTGCTTGTCAAAGGGCTTTTTGTTGATTATCAGTTTGCCAAAACCATGGGAATGAAAGTCGTTTTAGGTTCCGACTTTGATGAATCGAAAAATAATTCGGGTGTAATAATCAATGAAACAGCCATTAAAGCCTTGGGACTGAAGGAAATTATTGGTGAACAAACCGCTTTTGGGCAAATCGTCGGGGTTGTGAATGACTTTAACATGTACTCCATCCACGAAGCAATCAGTCCGATGATTATTGGTTTAAATCCTAAAATGTGCCGCGAAATTGCCGTAAAAATAAGTACCGAAAATTCACCAGAAACCATTGATTTTCTGAAGAAAACGTGGAAATCGACCGGCGGGATTGTTCCTTTTGATTTTGACTTTACCGACGATATTTTAAATCAGATTTATGAATCCGACATCCGGTTTTCGAAAACCATAGGATTGCTGGCTGTAATCGCGATTATCATTGCCAGCCTTGGGTTGTTCGGGCTTTCACTTTTAATCAGTCAGCAAAAAACAAAAGAAATTGGCATCCGCAAAGTTACCGGTGCCCGTGTGGGCGAAATTATTCTTCTATTTAATCGCGATTTCGTGGTTTGGGTCGGCATCGCCTTTGTAATTGCCACTCCTATTGCATACTACGCCATGAACAAATGGCTCGAAAGCTTTGCTTACAAAACCAGTTTAAGCTGGTGGATTTTTGCACTTTCTGGAGTATTGGCTCTAGGAATTGCGTTGCTCACCGTGAGTTGGCAAAGCTGGCGGGCAGCAACGAGGAACCCGGTGGAGGCATTGAGATATGAATAGAAGCCCCCTCTAACTCCCCCGAAGGGGGAGAACCGGGAACAAATGATAGAATGAGTGAAAGAAAAATTAATTGCAACAGACCGAAAGTCTCCCCTTTGGGGAGATTTAGAGGGGCTACGGAAAGCAGCTACAAGGAACCCGGTGGAGGCGTTGAGGTATGAATAAAAGCCGCCCATAGCCTCTCCAGCGGACAAATCCCAGAAGATGTTATTTAATTGGCATTTGAACCAATCGGATTCATTGGTGTACTGACTAGCAAAAACAGCACAATGTAACATGGTCATTCATCACCGAACGAGAAGAAATTAATATGAAGCTATTCAGAAAATTAAAAAATGATTGGAAGTGGTTCTCAATCAATATAGTGGGGCTTAGCCTGTCAATAGGATGTATCTTCATTATTTTCTTATACGTCAGTCAGGAGTTGAGTTACGACCGTTTTCATTCCAAAGCCAACCACATTTGCCGTGTTACCTCCGACAGCAACAATGGAGCAACATCGATACATCCGGCGCGGGTTGCCGGCGATTGGCCCAAACAACTGGTAGCCGACTATCCGGCAATCGAGAAAATGGTCAGACTGGTGCCTTTCAGAAGAGCCATCATTAAAATTGGTGATCAGAAATTTTATACCGAAAACGCCTTTTCGACCGATAGCTCGTTTTTCGATGTTTTCGATTTTAAAGTTTTATCAGGTAGTACACAAAAGGCTTTTTCGCAACCCGGACGGGCATTTATCAGCCGTAGCCTTGCCCTGAAATATTTCGGCAACCTCAATGTGGTGGGCAAGGAAATCTCGATTTTGCATCAGCAGGTTTCCAAACCAAAGATGTATGTAATTGATGGTGTGATGGAAGACTTCCCTGCCAACTCGCACTTTCATGCCGAATTGCTGACTTCGTTCACCGAGATGGATGACCAAACCACCTGGGCATATACCTATTTTTTGCTGAAACCGGGGACCGACCTTGATGCGCTTCGAAATACCATTCAGCAGAAATGGGAAAAAGACAACAAGTCGGGATATCCAACGGCCATCCTCTACCTCCAGAAATTGACCGATATCCACCTCTTCAGTCACAAGACCCGCGAGATGGAAAAGAACAGCGACATCCGTTCCATCATTTTACTGGCAAGCGGTGCTTTGATCATTCTTTTCATTGCCCTCATCAATTTCATGAACCTTAACCGGGTACAATTTATTTCAACCCTAAAAACAGTAAAGATGAAACTGATCAATGGCGCGTCAAAACGAACGGTAGCTCTTGGAATGGCCGCCGAATCGCTGCTGCTTTCGTGCATCTCAGTATTGCTTGGACTTCTTATTGCAGCATGGTTGAGCAAGTCGCTAAAGCTTTCAGTTTTTCAGTCTCATGCTTTGATTGATGTAGCTTCTATTTCCGTCGGATTTATCCTGATCATCGCCGTCCTTTCGGTAGTCCCGCTTTTCACTTCAAAAATTGTTTCAAGCCTCGCGATGACACAGGCAAAAGGGCGTTTGTACTCATTTCCGTTGGTGGTGCAGTTTGCGCTGGCTGTTGTGGCAATTGCCTGCACAATGGTACTCGACCGGCAAATGAATTTCCTGACCAGTCAGCACCCGGCTTCACAAAATGCTAACATGATCGTGATTGCCAATAATCCATGGGAAGCTGTTCAACGGTACGAAAGGTTGAAAACCGAGCTAATCAAAAATCCGGAGATAACGGGAGTGACCGCAGCAATGGAAGAACCTGGCGGGGACATCCTCGATAACGTTGGTTTTGAAATAGAAGGAGTTGATAAAAAAGAGGGACAATCCATCAATATTTTCACTGCCGATTCAAACTTTTTCAGCATGTTGAAAATACAGCCAATCGCCGGAACAACAGAGCTTGGTTCGATTCCATCGCAAAAATGGGAGGCAGATGCGGTGGATTTAAGCACCTTACGGAGCAGCAAAAATCCCGATCAGCAAAAACTGGCCGAACTGGAACGAAAAGTGGGCAATTACCATGACCAATATATCCTCAACCAAAGCGCTCTCAAGTTACTTGGTATTAGAAATCCAAAAGATGCCATTGGCAAGCGTTTCAGGTTAAATTTCTTTTTACCCGATCTTTTTCCTGAAGGCGAGGTTGTTGGAGTTGTTCCCGATTTTCATTATACCAACTTGCACAGTGAAGAAAAACCGCTGGCGATTGCCACGAAAAAAATGTTCAATTACTGTTTCATCATCAGCATCGATCCGGCACAGCGAGAAAAAGCGCTGACTACCATTGCTTCCAACTGGCAAAAAATAAATCCTGAATTTCCGTTTCAATACGAATACATGACCGACAGTTACCAGAAAGTTTATGCAGGCGAATACGCCCAATCGCGCGTGCTGTCTATGTTTGCGCTCATTTCAATCATGCTTTCGTCGCTTGGAGTATTTGCACTGGCAAGTTTTAAAATACAGCGACAAGAAAAGGAAATTGGCATCCGAAAAGTGAACGGCGCCCGGAATTCGGAAATCTTACTGATGCTTAACCGCGATTTCGTGAAATGGGTATTGATCGGGTTTGTGGTTGCCACTCCGCTTGCATACTACGCCATGAACAAATGGCTCGAAAACTTTGCCTACAAAACCACGCTAAGTTGGTGGATTTTTGCACTGTCTGGCCTGCTGGCACTGATGATTGCAATGCTAACAGTGAGCTGGAAAAGTTGGAAAGCTGCCACGAAAAATCCGGTGGAAGCGCTGAGGTATGAATAGAGACAAGTCATGCCTTGTCTCTGCTAATGATTCAAACAGGTATGAAAACTTTCCAGAAAGGATCATACTTTTTCGGGAAGGAAACCTCCGAAGGATAAAAATCAATTTGATACAATTGGCGACCACAAAAAGAAGGAACATCATGCAAATTGAATGATTAATCAATCAATCGCACTGTTAGACAGGAATATACAGTCAGCGCCGATCAAATTGGAGGAGCTTTTCTTCCGAAAGAAAAAATTATTATTCCTCGAAGCGAAAAAGGTATTTTTTTTGTGTAGTTTTAAAAGCAGGAATTGTATTTCAATATTATGAAAATATAAATAAATATCCGTATCCTTGCCTAATGAGACTTAAGTTATGATGAATATTTTCATTAGATAGTCACTCATTAGTGGCTTATGATGTGATGTTGCATTCATGATAAAATAATCGGATACAATGATTTCTTTAGAGAGACTAACTAAGTACCTGAAAATAATGAAAATACAGAATCTATGCATCTTATTTTTGGTAATGTTTATTGGGTTCTCCTGCCATCGTAACCGACCGAAGACCGAAGAAAAAGCCGTGACGAAACAAATTCGGACTGAAGAAAAACAATTAGCTCAGGAAGTTACCAAACCTGCCGAAATCAAAAAACAAATGGCCGATTCGATCGCCAAACCGCTCAAAGAGTTCAGGTTTAAAGAAGATCGGAAAGTTGATCCGAAAAATCCGCCAATGGCAATTAACATGGCCGAAAACCGGACAAATCCGAAAGAAATTAAACTATCTCAATTATTCAGTAAAATTGAATACATCCGTCTGGAGTCATTGTCCGATTCCATCATTCAAAAATACAGCAATATTTTTGTGGTCGGAAATCATCATATTTATAGTTATTCAGTACTCGGCGAAATTGCCCAATTCGACCTGAAAGGGCATTTTATTCAATATATCCTGAAGCGGGAAATTAAATCGACCTCGCCAATCTCGAAATGTCTGGGAAATGTGCTTCAGACAAGTCCATTAAAAAATATGATATGCTATCTATCAGGCGATACCTTGTGTTATCAATACGACGACCTTTCCGGCGGAAAATCCTATTTTATGGTTTTTGACGACAAGAGCCAAACAAAAAGCATTGAATTAACAACCAACCATGAGCTGAAAAATAAAATGCCAGGGAAAGGCAGAATTATGGCGGAGTTGTTAACCTCTAAACTTAAGAACCAAACGCCACTTTCGCCTTATCTTTTGAAAAACAACACCATTGCCTATTCTCAAAAGCGAAAATCTGTAAAATCGCCTGGGAGTTTCATAAATGTCACTTCTTTATCAGGCGATACTTTATGTAAATTCATAGATTTCGATCCCATCGTCAACAATTCCGGAAAAAATAACCAGGGAGTTGATCTGGGCAATTCGTATTATCTAAATGGCATTTTGCATGTCAGGCAAGCCTTTAACGACACTGTTTACCAGCTGATTCCACCAAACAAGCTTGTCCCAAAATATGTTCTTAATTTTGGAAAACAGGCAATTGCGAAAGCAAATAAGGGAATGGACCCGAATTACAATTTGACTGATAAACACATCATTAGCCAACTAACTGAGTCGAACCGGTACCTTTTCATCACATACACGGAAAACAATCAAGCTCCAATTACAGCTAAAAAAAGATCGCCTAAATACAGCAGGTTAGTTTATGACAAGCTGAAAGGAAAAGCTTTCCAGATTTATACTGACGAGTTAACTGCAAGCATTCCAGACAATTCGAGGTTTTTGAGTTCATCACCTCCAGAAAAAAATCTGGAGAACGATCTGGATAGTGTGCCAACCACCTGGCCATTGCAGGTAACTGCCGGCGGAAAACCCTTTTTCCATTTTGATGGCCGATTTTTGCTAAAGGAAAAGAAAATCAAATCCGCTCCGTTTAAAAATCTTGGCGTGAATGATCAATTTATTGCCATCTATCAATAGAACAATCAGTTATAAATTTTCACACCAAAACAATCCTTCGGAATTTTAGAAAAAAACAACTAAAAATCAATAGCATTCGGATCTTCACCCATTCGGACGTTTTTGTCCAATCGATCAATTTTTACCAGGTCTTCGTGACTCAGTTCGAAGTCAAAAATAGCTGCATTATTCCTGATTCGTTCGGGAGTAACCGATTTGGGAATGGTAACAATACCTTTCTGAATGTCCCATCGCAGCACGATTTGAACAGGTGATTTCTGATATTTTACTGCAAGTTGCTGCAATAAAGGCAGTTCATTAACTCGTCCTTTCATAATTGGCCTCCACGCTTCGGGCTGAATATGATTATCGTGACAGAAATTCACCAAATCAGGCTGAACCAACTCCGGATGAAATTCGAACTGATTGACCATCGGACTGATCCGCGAATTTTCGATTAGCCGCTTCAGGTGAGAAACCAGAAAATTGCACACGCCAATGGCGCGAATCCGGCCTTTTTCGTACAATTCTTCCATCGCTTTCCAGGTTTCGAGCGTCAATTCACTTTGTGGCCAGTGAATGAGATACAGGTCGAGGTAATCGGTTTGCAGCTTGTCAAGGCTTTCTTCAAATGCACGATAAGTTGCCTGATAGCCTTGGTCGCTGTTCCAAACTTTCGTCGTCAAAAAAATTTCGCTGCGCGGAATGCCACTTTCAAGAATGGCTTTTCCAACACTATGTTCGTTTTGATAATAGGTTGCTGTATCGATGCTCCGGTATCCGGCCTGAAGCGCACATTTGACGGCAGTTTCGACCTCCTCGCCTGCTTTTGCACGGTGAACGCCCAGCCCAAGCCAGGGCATTTCAACGCCGTTTGATAACTTCACTTTCGAAGTTTGTACCGATGTCATAACAATTTTTTTCAGATTCTGCCAAAAATACTTTTGATGGTTCGGTGAAATTTGTGAACCGACTGTACTGGCTTGGCATACATCATGATACACTTTTTGGTAACAACCGGCAATTCTAATCGGTCGATGCTTTGCTGTACTTCTTTTGACCAGGCTCCCTGCTGCAACCAAATTTTCTTCAACCCAATTTGGGCGGCTTCTTCCAACACTGCCGGTACTTTTTGTGCAGGAATTGAAATCCATAATGCATCCACTATTCCGCTTAAACTTTTCAAATCGGGATAACAGGTTAACCCATCAATCACTTGAATTTCAGGATGAATTGGAAATATTTCATACCCTTTTGCTTTCAACTCCCTGGCAGCCATGTTCCCAAATTTTTTACCTGAACGGGACATACCGATCACAGCAATTTTTTTTGAATTCACAAAATCATCAATCATCTGATTCATAAGGCGTAAGTTTTAAGTTTTGGTGAAGTTAAAGCTTTTCGCAAAAAACATCGACATGCGAATACACTTTTCTGGATTATTCAGCTAATTTTTCCTGAATTTCTTTCAGTACTTTTCTGGAAGCCAGGAATATAGCTGGTTTACCCGAAAGCGGGTTGTTCTGAGTAACCACTACTGTATTGTAAACATCTTCAATGTTTTGGAAAGTCAACACTTCTTCCGGCGTGCCTTGGGTATGTATTTTGCCCTGATTAACCAGAATCAACTGGTCGCAGTATTCCGAAGCCAGGTTCAGGTCGTGAATCACCATCAGCACCGACAATCCCATTTCCTGATTCAGTTGCTGCAACACATTCAGGATATGAACCTGGTGCGTAATGTCGAGGTGCGAAGTAGGTTCGTCGAGCAACAACAATTCGGGTTGCTGGGTCAGCGCCCGGGCAATGGCGGCAAGTTGCTGCTCTCCCCCACTCAATTCCGACATCAGCCGATCTTTAAACCGCCAGGTATCAGTCATTTCCATGTATTTTTGGGCAATCTTAAAATCTTCCTCACTTTCGAAAAAGCTAAACCGGCTGTGGTAAGGAATCCGACCCATTAAAACATAATCTTCAACACTCATGTCGCCTGCGTCGATAAACTGGCTGACAATGGCAATGCTTTGTGCCCGTTGGCGAAGCGAAAACAACCGAAGATTCTTATCGCCCAGCAAAATTTTTCCTGATTTGATGCTAAGTGTTCCGGTAATAGCCCTAAAAAGCGTAGTTTTTCCCGAACCGTTTGGCCCAATGATTCCAGAAAACGAACCTTTTCGAACATTCATGTTGATTTCGGATAACTGAAATTTCGGATATCCGCAGCAAAGGTTTTGTATGTTTAGAATACTGGAATTCATTGTCAGTTATTTTTCAGCGTTCGGAGCGACGACCTGCCCATCATTAATAAGAAAACAATTCCGCCAACGATTCCGGTAATGACGCCAATCGGTAGTTCGTTGGGCGAAATAATGGTGCGGGCAATCACATCAGACAAAACCAGGAAAATGGAGCCCGACAAAAAGGAGCTAACCAGCAAGATCCGGTAGTCGGAACCAACCAAAAGGCGCATCAGGTGCGGAATAATCAGCCCCACGAACCCAATCACACCGGCCACAGCCACGCTAACACCAGCCAGTAGCGAGGCCAGTAAAAATAAAAGCTTGATGGTAGTATCGGTATTTATGCCAAGATGCCTGGCTTTTTCTTCGCCAAGCCGCAAAGCGTTGAGCGGCTGCACAAAAAAGTAGGATGCCACCAGCGAAGTAAATGCCAAAATTAAAGCAATGTAAATGAGCGACATATCAGGTTCGTCGAGCGAACCCATGATCCAAAAAATGATGCCGTGCAGATTTTCGGAGCTGGTAGTTGCCATCATTAACATCATCAACGACGAAGCTATGAAACTGATCATTACCCCGGAAAGCAACATGCTTTGAATGTTGATACGGCCACTTCGCGAACTGATGGTGTAAACCAGGAAAATAATAAGAAAGGCGCCGGCAAAACCGCTGATTGGCAATAC
>Ga0302293_10001166_pt1 | contig 13205 bp, 10 predicted proteins | sample III_Fen_N2_2_FD_198758 | JGI IMG/M metagenome (GOLD analysis project Ga0302293, IMG submission 198758) | Peat permafrost microbial communities from Stordalen Mire near Abisko, Sweden - III_Fen_N2_2 | ecosystem: Environmental > Terrestrial > Soil > Wetlands > Permafrost | place: Sweden: Abisko...
GAATGAAGAACGGATTAAACTTTGGACCTTGTTCTTTATTAGTATAGTAGTATGCAATTTCTTGCTCGAAAGTAAGAATTCCACCAATACCCGCAGCAAAAATGACTCCTACTTCGTCTTTATCAACAGTTTCTAAATCCACCCCACAGTTTTCAACTGCTTCTTTTGCAGCTGCAATGGCATACTGCGCGTAAATATCCAACTTGCGGGCTTCTTTGCGGTCAAAATACTTCGAAGGATCGAAATCTTTTACCTCGCATGCAAATTTGGTTTTAAACTGAGAAGCATCGAAATGAGTAATAGGTCCGGCTCCACTAACACCATTTAGTATATTATCCCACAATTCGGGGGTAGAATTTCCTAATGGAGTAACTGCACCTAAACCTGTTACTACAACTCTTTTCAATTCCATAATAAATTATTCTGGAAAACGATTATTTTTGTAATGCTTCGATGTGAGCGATAGCGTCACCAACGGTAGCAATTTTTTCAGCTTGTTCGTCTGGAATAGAAATGCCGAATTCTTTTTCGAATTCCATAATCAATTCTACAGTATCCAATGAATCAGCACCTAAGTCGTTTGTAAAACTAGCAGTTGGGGTTACATCTGCTTCTTCTACGCCTAATTTGTCTACGATGATTGCTTTTACTTTAGCTTCTACTTCTGACATAATTTTTTTTTTAAAGTTTATAAATTGAAATTGTTTTTATAATTTTGCGGTGCAAAGGAAACAAATTTTATCGACATAACCTCATTTTTCATGAAAAAAAATGTTATTTTTGCACAAATCTCTTGCTTTTGTGCAGGTTTAAACAAAATGAAATGCCTTTAAAAATAGCTATTCTAGCCTCCGGATCCGGTTCTAATGCCGAAAATATAATTCGATATTTCGCCGAAAATAAAAAGTTCGACTTTCCGCTCATTCTTTCCAATAAGCCGGATGCTTATATTCATCAACGTGCTGCTTTGCTTGGAATTCCTTCGGTTACTTTCTCGCGAGAAGAATTTCTGGACGGAGTCACTATTCCCGATATTTTGAAAAAACACCATATCGACTGCATCGTGCTGGCTGGATTTTTGCTCAAAATTCCACAGGTTCTTATCGATTTATATCCCAATAAGATTATCAACATACATCCGGCGCTGCTGCCAAAGTTTGGCGGTAAAGGGATGTACGGACATCATGTACACAAGGCGGTGGCTGATGCCGGCGAAACGGAATCGGGGATTACCATACATTATGTAAATGATAACTACGACGAAGGCAACATCATTTTTCAGGCAACTTGCCCGATATCCGAAGCGGATACCCCTGATATGATTGCAGAAAAAGTGCACGCATTAGAACATGAACATTTTCCAAGAATTATAAGTGAAATATGGGGATAACAACAAGTAGCAAGCGGTAAGCAGCAAGTAGTAAGTAGTAAGTGGCTGGCATTGGTTAGTTTGTAGTCATACAATCCTATTTTCTGCTCCGGTTTTTTATCGTACCTTTGCAGCCCGAAAATGGTGGATACCCAAATAGATTTTGGGGGGCATACATTGCTTAACGAATTGCAATTACTCTGTTCACCTTTTTTCGTCAATTTACACGATTCAACAATTAAACATTCAACTATATGGCTCTTCAATGTGGTATTGTGGGTTTACCCAATGTAGGTAAATCTACTTTATTCAACTGTCTTTCAAACGCAAAAGCTCAGGCTGCAAACTTCCCTTTTTGTACTATCGAACCCAATGTAGGTGTAATTACCGTTCCGGACGAACGACTAAACAAACTAGCAGAACTTGTTCACCCACAACGTATTGTTCCGACAACCGTAGAAATTGTGGACATTGCCGGACTGGTAAAAGGTGCCAGCAAGGGCGAGGGATTGGGAAATAAATTCCTAGCCAACATCCGCGAAACTGATGCTATTCTGCATGTGTTACGCTGTTTTGATAACGATAATATTACACATGTGGACGGAAGCATCAATCCTGTGCGCGATAAAGAAATTATCGATTACGAGTTGCAGCTTAAAGACCTCGAAACGGTGGAAAGCCGCATTAGCAAAGTACAGAAACAAGCTCAAACCGGAGGTGACAAACAAGCCAAAGCAACATACGATATATATGTACAATACCGCGAAGCTTTGCTGCAAGGCAAATCGGCCCGTACAGTAAAGCTTGACCCGCTGGATAAAAAACTGGTAAAAGACCTATACCTGCTGACCGACAAACCGGTGATGTACGTATGTAATGTTGACGAAGCGTCAGCCGTTAATGGTAATGCTTATGTAGATGCGTTGCGCGAATCGGTAAAAGACGAAGGTGCCGAGATATTGGTAGTGGCTGCTGCTACCGAGGCCGATATTGCCGAACTGGAAACTTACGAGGAACGTCAGATGTTTTTGGAAGAAGTAGGACTCACCGAATCGGGCGTAGCACGTTTAATTCGTGCCGCATACCACTTGTTAGACCTACAGACCTACTTTACCTGCGGTGTGCAGGAAGTACGTGCCTGGACTTTCGGACGCGGCTGGAAAGCTCCACAGTGTGCGGGCGTTATTCATACCGATTTCGAAAAAGGATTTATCCGTGCCGAAGTCATCAAATATGCCGATTTCACCTCATTGGGATCCGAAGCAGCTTGTAAGGAGGCCGGAAAAATGAATGTGGAAGGTAAAGAATACGTAGTGACTGACGGGGATATTATGCACTTCCGCTTTAATGTCTAAGTCATAGATAAAAGACAATAGACAAAACAGAGGTCTGCCGATTAATTTCGACAGACCTCTTGTTCGTTTATATACTTACTACAAGCAAAACCTCGTATTTCGCTTAGCTCATCAAATCAAGAATATATCTGTGAAGACTGAGGTAATAAATGTCAATAAGAGAAGTGATTCGTCGAACTGGTTTGTACCACGCGCCCTTATATCCTCACCAGTCGATGAAAGTTTTCCATTGATAAGCATTCAACTCGTTTTGTCATTTCATTTTTTATAGGACAACAATAATTTGAGATCAATAGGATATCTAAATATTCGACTTATATCAATGCAATAAATACTCAAAAAGCCTGTTCTTTTGAGAACAGGCCTTTATATTCTATATGGAAAATTTCTTTAGAAACGTTTAAAACAGATTATTTCGCGAATATCCTGAATTGTTTTAGCAGCGTTCTCCTGCGCTTTTTCCTTGCCCATGCGAGCTACCTTAGAAATATACGCTTCATTACTGGAAATCTCTTTAATTCGCTCGTAGAAGGGAGCTGTAAAAGCAATCATGTCATGAGATACCACGAGTGCATGCTTAAATCATCATATTCATAGCTTCACGAACTTCAGCTAAAGTTTCAATTCCAGTTTGTCTTGCCTGTTTGATTCCATCTTGCAAAATACTCCTAACATAAGATTCGTCCTTTTCCAATTGAATGCGCTTTTCTCTAATTTCTTTAAAATAGCTGTTTAGCGCATCTGCTGTTATTTGTTTTAATTTACCGGAACCTAAATCTCCAATCTCTGCTGCAATCTCTTCCGGACTTGTTCCCAAACAAAGAGAGGATAACCTCAATAAATTAGCAACCTCCGGTCTATTGACCGGGTCAAATGTGATATGTCTTTCGGAGTCTGTTTTAGCCGATTTAATCAACTTAGCTGTTTCAGTTTCAGTTGCTTTTATCATAATGCTATTATTCCTACTCTTACTCATTTTCTGATTACCATCCAGTCCGAGAATCATAGGAGATTCACTTAATAGTCCTATCGGTTCAGGAAATACATCCGTATTAAACTTAGTATTAAATCTTTTAGCAATAGTGCGCGTCAATTCTATATGTGGCAACTGGTCTTTACCTACAGGTACAACATTACTCTTACAAAAAAGAATATCTGCTGCTTGATGTACCGGATATGTATACATTCCTGCATTAATAATTTCTTTTCCCGAAGCAGAAATTTCCTCTTTAACTGTTGGGTTCTTATTTAATTCCGACAGTGATACGAGTGATAAAAATGGAACTAATAGTTGATTTAATTCGGGGATATGACTGTGCGGGAAAATATAAGTTTTATGTTGCTTTGGATCTAATCCACAAGCTAAATAATCTAATGTAAGCTCGAACACATACTTTGAAATATCTTTGAAAACATCCCTGTCTGTTAGCACCTGGTAGTCCGCAATTAAAATATATGTTTCTACACCTATATTTTGTAGTTTTACACGATTAAGAATAGACCCAAAATAATGTCCAATATGCAAATTTCCTGTTGGTCTATCTCCTGTGAGAACTCTATATTTTGCAGGGTTAGTATATAAATCTTTTTCTAATAGTTTGCTTTTCTGAACAGCATTTTCAAATGATGCATTGGATATTCCAATTGTACCTTCTTTTGTCATTGTATAATAATTTTGTTTTACGAATAGCTAAAATGCCTTTTTTGTTTGTTTCTTTGCATTCCCCACAAATGTTTTTAATAGCTTCGAGCTTTGGTCGATTTGTACCTTAGTGAAAGTTTCCAGCCGATTTAATGCCACTAACAACTTTTCCATATATAATATAATCAATTCAAGCCCCCTAAATCTCCCGAAAGGGGACTCAAAGAACTAATTATATCTTATTTGATTTTTGATTTATAAGTCCCCTCGGAGAATTTAGGGGACTTTAATTCCTATTCTATCGGAATAGTTCTCTTGATTCGTTGATCAAGAGAAGTAAGTGTTTCAGTTGTGGCTACACCGGGAATTTCCTGAATTTTTCCGTTAAGCAATTCCATCAAATGAATATCATTTTTAGCGTAAAGTTTAATCAAAATGGTATAGGAACCAAGTGTATACTGAGATTCAACAATTTCGGGAATTTTTTCAAGTTCATCAACAACTTCTTTGTACATAGAACCGCGTTCAAGTGTTATTCCAATGTATACACACATCTGAAAGCCTAACATTTTCGGATTTACGTGATAACCAGACCCAGTAATCACATCGATATCGATCAATCGTTGAACACGTTGATGAATAGCTGCTCGAGAGACTCCGCATTCTTCGGCCACATCTTTGAATGGCATACGTGCGTTCTTAGTGATAATCTGTAAAATCTTGCGGTCTAATTGGTCAATCTTTTCCATGGTTGTTGATATTAGTCGTTAATATGGTTGGTTTTTTGTATAATATACTTATGAATATTCAATTAATAACTTCGGCTTTCGCCTCTAAATTTATCGTTTAGCCAGCAAAATTACATATAATAAATGGAAAGTAAAAGATTATATTCATGAATATCTCAAAAGTTAGGATAAAAGATAGTTTTTTAGCTTAACTTGCTATCTTTTTGATAAAAAAATTAGCCGAAGTGAAATTCACTTCGGCTAACCAAATTAGTTGCAGGCAAAAGTTATCTTTGCTGTTGTTGCATTTGTTGTTGAAGTTGTTTCATCTGCTCAGCACTCAATTGTTGTTGTGCAGGTTCATCTTTTTCGATTGAAATCAATTCAATATCAAAAATCAAAGTAGAGAAAGGTTTGATAGCGCCACGATCTGTAGCTCCATAAGCCAATTGTTGAGGTACAAATACTTTATATTTTGAACCTACAGGCATTAATTTCAAAATTTCTGTCCATCCTTTGATAACCTGATTAACAGGGAATACAACGGGTTCTTTGCGGTCAACCGAACTATCAAATACAGTCCCGTTTATCAAAGTACCGTGGTAATGTACTTTTACTTTACTTGTTTCAGTAGGGATAGGACCGTTACCTTTTGTGATAACCTGATATTGCAATCCGCTTGCAGTAGTAATCACTCCTGGTTTTTTTGCATTTTCCTGAAGGAATTTTTCATTTTCAGCTTTTTGCGCGCCAAATTTTTTCTCCATGCTTGCGGCCATACGGGCAGCCATAGCTTTGCTAAAATAAGTTTGTGCTTCAATTGCTGTCATTTGAATTTTTGAACCTTTCAAACCATTAATTAAACCTTGTTTGATCAAATCTATATCAACTTTCAGCGTTGAGTCACCCGCTAAACCTTTGGCTTTTTGTTGTTTTAGAGCAGTTCCGATTTCAGTACCTACTTCTGCAATTTTAGCATTTTTCTTATCAACTTTACCTTTGGTTGATTCATCTATACCGGCCAGGATAGATTCGATTGCTTTTTTCGCAGAGTCTCCTTTGACGTAATTAGTCTTCAGATTATCACCATAAGCTACACCAAGTGCATAATTCAAACTGTCATTTTCTGTTTTTAATGTTGGCAATTGGGGTTTGTTGCTATTGCATGAAGAAAACGCAAATGCGGCTACTAAAGCCACCGCAATAAATATATTCAGTTTTTTCATTTTTCTGTTTATTATTTTTTATTTGAACTATTATTTAACTGGTTGCTGTGGTGCTTGTTGTGGTGCTCCCTGACCCTGAGGCATTTGTTGCTGACCTTGACTCTGCATCTGTTGTTTCATCATTTCCTGTTGACGTTTCATCATCGCTTTTTGGATATAGTCCTGAGCTTGTTTAGAAGTCATACCTTTATCAAAACCGTTGATTCCGTTGACCAGACCTTGTCTAACCAGTTTTTCATTGAATTTAATAGTTGAATCACCCATAAATCCACTTGCTTTCTGTTGTTTAATAGCAGTTCCTACTTTCGTTCCCAACGTGTACATTTCGCCTTTATCTGAGCTTTTGTACGCTTTATCCAATGCTGCCATCATAGCTGCTAATGGTTTATCCGAGCTATCAGATTTCATAAAAGAACTTTTAAGATTCTCTCCGTTAAACAATCCGAGTGTATAGTTCAAACTGTCATTCTGAGTTTTCAAAGTGACGGTTTTTGCTTCGTATTTGTTGCACGAAGCAAGCAAGAAAATGGCAACCAAAGCTACCAACGATAAAAGACCTTGTTTTTTCATTTGATTTTCAATTTTATAAATTTCTATTATTTCTTTTGCTCCAAAGTTACTTCTTAGTTTTACTAGTCACTTTGGGTTTAATAGCAGCTTTTTGGGGTGCAACGGCTTTCTTAGCTTTAACATCGACTGCCGGAGCTTCAACTGCTGGTTTGATTGAAAGTAATTCTACTTCAAATATCAGAGTTGCAAATCCCGGAATAGCTCCGTTACCGTATCCATTTTCTCCATATCCGAGGTTATAAGGGATGAAGAATTTATATTTAGAGCCCACGGACATTAACTGTACACCTTCAGTCCAGCCTGGAATAACCTGATTAAGTGGGAATGTAACCGGTTCACCACGATCCAATGAGCTGTCAAATTTGGTTCCATCTACTAAAAATCCCTGATAGTGAACAGTTACCGAGTCAGTCGCTTTAGGTTTGAGGCCATCTTTAAGTGTCAACACTTTGTATTGTAATCCACTGGCAGTGGTCTGAACTCCTTCAGCAGTCTTATTATCAATCAAAAACTTTTGATTAGCTGTTTTACGGGCTTCCAATTCTTTTGTTTGTTCTCTGGTAATGTAGTTGCGGAAAAAAGCTGTTGCTGCATCCATTTTCAATAAAGCAGAATCACCTTTCAACGCAGTTACAAATCCCTTAATGATTAAATCAATATTTGATTTTCCTCCCGGAATTCCTTTGAGACTCTTTGAAAAATCTGCTCCTACATTCAACCCGAATGCATAACTCATTGAATCTACTTCGTTGGTCAGAACTTTTACCGGTTCCTGAACCACTACTGCAGCAACAGTTTTTTCTGGCTTTTTGCTTTTGGCATTCACAGAGGTCAATGTTAAACCTGCTGCTGCAATTAATAAAATACTTCTCTTCATTCTTTTTTCTATGATTTTTAAGATTAATTTCTTGTAGTTATACTATATCAAGTAGCTCAACTTCAAAGACAAGTGTTGAATGAGGGGCAATAGCTTGTCCTGCTCCTTGTGCACCGTAAGCAAGGTCTGATGGAATAAATAATTTCCATTTTGAACCTACAGGCATCAATTGCAATGCTTCAACCCAACCACTTATTACCTGAGTTACTCCGAAAGTAGCAGGCTCGCCGCGACTTACCGAGCTGTCGAATACAGTTCCATCTATTAAAGTTCCGTGATAATGCACTTTTACCGAATCTGAAGCGCTTGGTAAAGCTCCTTCTCCTTGTGTTAATACTTCGTATTGCAATCCACTGGCTAGGGTAGTTACTTCGGCACGCTTAGCATTTGCTTCCAGAAAGACTTTGCCTTCGCCCTGAGCTTTTTCAGCCATCTTGGCTTGCAGGTTTTGAAAAAATTCACCAATAATTGTTTGAGCTTCCTGATAACTGATTTCAGGCTCTTTTTGCTCCATTACATCCTGAATTCCTTTAGCCATCTGAGCATAATCAAGAGTTGTAACACCACTTCCTAACAGGTTATTACCCAAACTCAAGCCCAATGCATAACTTACTTTCTTCATTTCAATAGTTTTAAATTAATCCTGAACATGCGATGACAGAAACAGGATTAGTTCTGATTTTAATTTATCTTATTATTTTCAAACACAGAAATTTAAATATCGCGGTTATTATTTATCGCAAATCAATTTCAGGTACTTTTTTATTCTGCCTTATGAGTCAGGAGTTTAAAAAAACGCTGCAAAGATAGCTGATTTGTTGGACAATAACACGTTAATATTTCAAAATTATCGAGTTGAAACTACAATAGGTAATTTTGTGATTTTTTTTGCTCCGGTTTGAGGATTAAACAACTCTACATAAAGCACATAAATACCCGGATTTGCAATCTTTCCCTTGTCTGTTCGTCCATCCCAAGTCAGAAAACCCTCAGAAGAAAGTAAAATGCCTGAAGCCAATTGGTACACTTTCATCCCAACCTGATTTAGAATTAACACATTGGCTACATACCCGGTGGTATCGGTTTTATAACGAATAAAGCAAACATCATTTATCCCATCATTATCAGGAGAAAATGCTTCCGGATCAGTCCGGAAAATTTTAGGATCAACTTCATTCACGGAAATATCGCGATACTGAGAATTTTGATAGCCGGGTGTACCGTAGTTTACCTCGGAGGCTGCAGAATGCCACGAATCGGCACTTTGAGTGGGTAATGACGGATTAATGCGCTCAAGTGCTACTCCTTTTGGATGTTTCACGAATGCATTATGCCATTTTACGTTATAATTCAATTCATCGTAAATCGTATCTTTGGCTGCGCTTGCCAGTACCAGAGTGGAACTTTCGTTATTAAGTGCCGACCAACTTCCCGTTACTGTCTGAATATTGGCTTCTGCAGGACAATGATGGTAATTCCGAACTGAATCTGCATTAGCGCACAAAGCTAGGTAGGCATGTGGTAATAGTCTGGTGTTCAGTGGAACTTTACTTCCGGTGTTCAGTATGCCGTCGGTTTTTCGCGTTGTGACTACGAGATTGGAAATATCCAACAGCTTGTCCGATTTATTGTATAGTTCCACATATTCAAGCGAGTTTCGCGGATTTTCAAACATCACTTCATTCAGTATCAGATCACCCACCGCTTTTGGCTCTACGATTCCGATGCTTCGGGCAGTTTCTGCCAAGGCATTTCCGGCGAGATCCGTCAGTCCTGAGAGTTGGAGTTTGTATAGTTTCCCATTTTCAAAGTTCGACGCAAAAGTCAAATCAACAGTCTTCTTATCATCCGAAACCATTATGGTTGATGGAGCATTTATTCCCTGATCTACAATGAAAGATGCCTTACTCACATCCATTGCCTCCGAGAAAACCAATTTTAATTTATTAGGCTGTTCCAGACTGAGCGAATTCCAAACTGGAGCTTCTGTGTCAACATATACCGAGTTGGTAAACCCGGGAGTTCCGTTGTTGGTAGAAGTGGAAACGCACGAGTGCCATGAGAACTGATTTTGTGTTGGCAGATTCGAGCCGCTTCGCTCCAGTGATATTCCTTTCGGGTTCGTTACCCACGAATTATGCCACTTCACGTTATAATTCAATTCATCGTAAATCGTATCTTTGGCAACGCTCGCCAAAACTAATGTTGAACTTTCATTATTTAATGGATACCAACTTCCGGTAGCTGACAGGATATTGGCTTCGGTGGGACAATGATGATAGTTACGCACCGAATCGGCATTGGCGCACAAAGCCAAATAAGTGTGCGGTAGCAACCAGGTTTTCGGAGGAACTTTACTGCCGGTGTTCAGTGCGCCATCGGTTTTTCGGGTGGTGATTACGATGTTGGAAACATCCAGCAGTTTGTCCGATTTGTTGTACAGTTCCACATATTCGAGCGAATTTAACGGATTTTCAAACATCACTTCATTCAGTATCAGATCACCTACTGCTTTTTGCTCCACAATGCCGATGGTTCGGGTAGTCTCTACCAAGGCATTTCCGGCGAGATCCGTCAGTCCTGAGAGTTGCAGTTTGTATAGTTTTCCTTTTTCAAAGTTCGATGCAAAAGTCAAATCAATGCTTTTCTTATCATCCGAAACGGTTATGGATGATGGAGTTCCAAGGTTGTTATTAACGGTAAACGTCGCTTTACTCACATCCATTCCTTCCGAAAAAACTAGCTTTGATTTATTCGGTTGTTCCAGACTGAGCGAAGTCCAAGTTGGGGCTTCTGTGTCGACATACACCGAGTTGGCAAATCCGGGAGTACCATTGTTGGTGGCAGTGGAAACGCACGAATGCCACGAGAATTGATTTTGTGTTGGCAAGTCCGGACCACTTCGCTCCAGCGAAATTCCCTTGGGGTTCGTTACCCAGGAATTATGCCATTTTACATTGTAACTGAGTTCATCGTAAATTGTATCTTTAGCAGCGCTTGCCAAAACCAACGTGGAACTTTCATTATTTAGTGGATACCAACTTCCGGTAGCTGTCACAATATTACTTTCGGTAGGGTATTTGTGATAGTTACGCACAGAATCGGCATTTGCGCACAAAGCCAGATAAGCATGCGGTAGCAACCATGATTTCGGGGGAACTTTACTGCCGGTATTCAGTGTACCGTCGGTTTTTCGGGTAGTGATTACGATGTTGGAAACATCCAGTAGTTTGTCCGATTTATTATACAGCTCCACATATTCCAAGGAGTTCAGCGGATTTTCAAACATCACTTCGTTCAGTATCAAGTCGCCCACCACCTTGGGTTCTACGATTCCGATGCTTCGGACAGTTTCAAACAGCGCATTTCCGGCTAAATCGGTTAGTCCTGAGAGTTGCAGCTTATAGATTTTCCCTTTTTCAAAGTTCGACTCAAAAGTCAAGTCTATGCTTTTCTTATCGTCCGAAACAGTTATGGATGATGGGCTTCCAAGGTTATTGTCCACACTGAATACGGCTTTACTTACATCCATTCCTTCCGAAAACACCAGCTTCAGTTTATTGGGCTGCTCTAATGTAAAATTTGTCCACAGGGGAGCTTCTTTATCAATATACACCGAGTTGGCGAATCCGGGGGTACCGTTATTAGTGGCAGTTGAAACGCAGGAGTGCCAGGAGAATTGGTTTTGTGTTGGCAAGTCGAAGCCACTTCGCTCCAGCGAAATTCCCTTCGGATTCGTTACCCAGGTATTATGCCACTTCACATTATAACTCACTTCATCGTAAATCGTATCTTTGGTAGCACTCGCCAAAACAATCGTGGAACTTTCATTATTTAATGAATACCAACTTCCGGTAGCCGTCAGGATATTGGCTTCGGCGGGACAATGATGATAGTTACGCACCGAATCGGCATTGGCGCACAAAGCCAGATAGGCATGCGGTAGCAGCCAGGTTTTCAAGGGAACTTTGCTGCCGGTGTTCAGTGTGCCGTCGGTTTTTCGGGTAGTAGCTACCAAGCTGGAAACATCCAGCAGTTTATCCGATTTATTGTACAGCTCCACATACTCCAGCGAGTTTTGTGGGTTTTCAAACATCACTTCATTGAGTATCAAATCACCCACCACCTTGGTTTCTACGATTCCGATGCTTCGGGCAGTTTCGATTAAGGCATTTCCGGCGAGATCCGTCAGTCCTGAGAGTTGCAGTTTATAGATTTTCCCTTTTTCAAAGTTCGACACAAAAGTCAAATCAATACTCTTTTTATCATCCGAAATCGATATCGTTGATGGAGCATTTATTCCCTGATCTACAATGAAAGATGCCTTACTCACATCCATTGCCTCCGAGAAAACCAATTTTAATTTATTAGGCTGTTCCAGACTGAGCGAATTCCAAACTGGAGCTTCTATATCAATATACACCGAGTTGGCGAATCCGGGTGTACCGTTATTAGTGGCAGTTGAAACGCAGGAATGCCACGAGAACTGATTTTGTGTTGGCAAGCCCGGGCCACTTCGCTCCAGCGATATTCCTTTCGGATTAGTCACCCATGAGTTATGCCACTTCACATTATAACTCAGTTCATCATAAATCGTATCTTTGGCTGTACTTGCCAAAACAAGCGTGGAACTTTCATTATTCAGTGCCGACCAACTTCCGGTAGCAGTCAGAATATTACTTTCAACTGGGCATTTGTGATAGTTACGCACCGAATCAGCATTTGCGCACAAAGCTAGGTAGGCATGAGGCAGCAACCAGATTTTCGGTGGAACTTTGCTGCCGGTGTTCAGCGTGCCATCGGTTTTTCGGGTAGTGACAACCATGTTGGAAACATCCAGTAGTTTGTCCGATTTGTTGTAGAGCTCAACATACTCTAGTGAGTTCAGCGGATTTTCAAACATCACTTCGTTCAAGATCAGGTCACCCACTGCTTTTGGTTCTACGATTCCGATGGTGCGGGCGGTTTCGGCGAGGGCATTTGAGGCGAGGTCCGTCAGTCCTGAGAGTTGGAGTTTGTATAGTTTTCCTTTCTCAAAGTTCGACACAAAAGTCAATTCAATAGTCTTCCTATCATCCGAAATCAATATCGTTGCAGAAGCATTTATTCCCTGATCTACACTGAAAGTTGCTTTACTCACATCGATAGCCTCCGAGAAAACTAACTTTAATTTATTGGGCTGTTCCAGACTGAGCGAAGTCCAGGTCGGGGCTTCTGTATCGACATACACCGAATTGGCAAATCCGGGTGTGCCGTTATTAGTGGCAGTTGAAACGCACGAATGCCACGAGAACTGATTTTGTGTTGGCAGGTCGAAGCCACTTCGCTCCAGCGAAATTCCCTTCGGATTCGTTACCCAGGTATTATGCCACTTCACATTATAACTCACTTCATCGTAAATCGTATCTTTGGTAGCACTCGCCAAAACAATCGTGGAA
>Ga0302293_10001168_pt1 | contig 13192 bp, 11 predicted proteins | sample III_Fen_N2_2_FD_198758 | JGI IMG/M metagenome (GOLD analysis project Ga0302293, IMG submission 198758) | Peat permafrost microbial communities from Stordalen Mire near Abisko, Sweden - III_Fen_N2_2 | ecosystem: Environmental > Terrestrial > Soil > Wetlands > Permafrost | place: Sweden: Abisko...
ACCTTCTCCTGATGCTTGAAGAAGCGAAGGCGGAAGGCGTCGCACGTGCTCGTGTTCATATTCTACTCGACGGGCGCGATGTCGGCGAAACAAGTGCTCTCAAGTATGTGTCTCAGCTGGAAACCAAGCTCTCCGAGCTTCGCGATGCGTCAACGGACTTCCGTATCGCATCCGGCGGCGGCCGCATGAAGATAACCATGGATCGTTACGGAGCCAATTGGAACATGGTTGAAGAAGGATGGAAAACACATGTATTGGGTATCGGACGCGGATTTGCAAGCGCTGCGGAAGCCATAGAGACCTATCGCAACGAAATTCCGGGTATCATCGATCAGGATCTTCCTGCTTTTGTCATTACAGAAAACAACAAGCCGGTCGGAACGATTGAAGACGGCGACAGCGTGATTCTTTTCAACTTCCGCGGTGACCGTTCGCAGGAATTGACCGTGGCTTTTGAATCGGATGCGTCATTTGACAAATTTGACCGGATCCGTGTCCCGAATGTCCAGTATGCCGGCATGCTCGAATACGACGGAGACCTTCATATCCCCAAAAAATACCTGGTCTTCCCGCCTCTCATTCGAAATACTCTCGGGGAACTACTGGCCGATAAAGGCGTTGCACAGCTGGCTATTTCCGAGACACAGAAATTCGGTCACGTCACCTATTTCTTCAATGGCAACCGCTCCTCGAAATTCAACGAAGATCTTGAAGAATATATCGAGATTCCTTCCGATGTCCTTCCTTTTGAGCAGCGCCCCTGGATGAAGTCCGCGGAGATTACGGACGTCCTTCTGACAAAAATCCGCGAAAATAAATACCCTTTCATCCGGGTCAATTTTCCGAATGGCGACATGGTCGGACACACAGGCATTCTCGAATCCACCATCATTGGTGTTGAGTCCGTTGATATCGCCCTGAAGCGCCTGCTTATTGCCATCGACAGTGTCGGCGGAATGGCCATCATCACAGCGGATCACGGCAACGCGGAAGAAATGTTCGAGCTCTCCGCTTCCGGCGAACCGCAAAAAGATAAGACCGGCCGCATCAAAGCAAAGACCAGTCACACACTGAACCGTGTTCCCTGTATTTTCTACGACAAGACCGGCAATAAAGACGCATATTCCGTTATCGAAAGTGATGATTTCGGTCTATCGAATCTCGCATCCACGATTTCACTGCTGCTTGGAGTCAAGCCTCTGGAATGTTGGAATAAGCCACTGATTCAACCCATATAATGTAGACGGGCCCCATAACTGTATCCACCCTATATACACCAGGTATCCACGCCGCCCTGCATCGACCGCACGTCTTTGCAGGGCGCTTTTTTACGCACGCATACTTAAAAAAATCCTCTGCATGGCGTTGTGCCGTTGCAGAGGATTTTACATGAACCATGTGATTCGTGCGGCGTCTGTTTCGCTTACGCTGCCGGAACCGGTGTAGGTGTCCCGGGATCCACTGTTGGAACCGGTAAAATAACGATACCTGTTACCGGATCAACGGCATAAACAATACCTGTGAGGGGATCAAGAGCCCCGACGCTGTATTTCGCAGTAATCGGGCGATAATAACTGTTGTCAGCGATAACGCGCGATGTTTCTACACCATCCTGGTAATAGACTTTATAGCAGACAGCCTTAATTTCATCATGTGCACTGCGGAGCTCAATATTCTTCGTTCCGACAGCAGACAGAGGATCAGCAACATACTCCGGAGGACCTGGGGGCGTATCAGAAAGAACTTTGCCCTCGATCTTGATCGTTACGCCGGTTTCGAGAGGACGTCCGTAAAGAGTAACCGTTAGATCTCCTCTGCCGGATCCGTCCGTCTTATCTTTATATGTTGCATGGATGGCAACCGGATATTCAGAATTGTTGGTGAACTGGAAATTCGGGCCGTCCCAGGTAACGGTTGCATCGGTGCCGATGTCAACGTATGCACTCGGCCAGGAATGCGGGTGACGCTCGTCCACCTTCAGATCGGCCATCATGACGCTATGGTACATGGTTCCGCTGACCTGACAGATTCCGCCGCCGAGTTCCTGTCGAAGCGCGCCATCGAAAATGCCGCCCGCCTCTTTGTAACCCTTCTCGGCTGTACGCTGACCAATGAAATCATTATAGTTGAAGAATTCACCCGGCTGTAATACAAGACCGTCAATCGTCTGGCAAACCAGATTAATGTTCGAATTACGGTTGCTGTCGGCTTTGGTAATCGTTGTCGTCGTTGAAACGAGAACAAGGTTCGCGGTAAGATCCTCTGTTGTGATCTTGGGCTCGGTAACCTGAGCCGAAACCTCAATTACTTTATTGTAATCTTTGGACTCCAAAGCAGTCTGCACATCTGCAATCGCCTTATCCACATCGAGTTTGAGTCCAACGCTGGAAGGTTCAATAACAAAAGCCAGCGCAACTTTGTCAAAAACGGTTGCGGACGCATCCTTAACTTCCGTTTGAAGCGAGTCCAGAACAGAATGAACTTCCGAACTGATCGCCGTAGGATCCGCTGAATATCCGGTATCATAATTCTTCGTCGTAGCCTGCAATTTAAGATAATTCTCGTATCGATCAATCGTAGATTCAGCCAAAGTCGTCTTTTCGCTCGTACGTGCATAATTGTAAGCTTCGGTAATTACATCGGACAAATTGGAAGTAAGGTTCAGATTTGTCGCGTCAACCGGATACGTCTGCCCCTGTACGGAAAGTGACAGATTAAGAACCGGTTTGTCCAGAGACGGATCTCCTGCAAACAGTGATGCTACTTCTTCCTTGGTCTTGCCCGATACGTCGGTTCCGTTAATGGTTATTCCCGGATAAAATGTCTTAACACCCAACTGCTTATTCATGTCAGTAATTGTCAGTTTGATTGTTCCGCCGTTGGGTTCCGTAACCGTATATTTCTTATCAATATTCGCAACAAAATAGGTTGTCGCTCCGGCTACCAGTAAAACAACAACTGCCATCAGAATTATGATGACAACTTTTCCGGATTTCTCATTCGCAGTGTACCTTTTCTTCATGTGTCGTAACCTTTGGCCTTTCAAGGGTATTTGATTAATAATCCATATGCATCAAGAGACTCAGAGAAATATCTTCAAAAAGCTCCATATATGAAGTTACTATACTCAAAGCAATCTTGCAATACAACCTACCCAAAAAACACGAAAAAAGTTAAACTATTTTCGTCACATTTTCTTCACTTTTCTGCTTTATTTGTTCAAAATCTGCCGTATAATGAATTTCATAACAGTCTTATTGGATTTATCGTTTCGATTTTGACAGAAGGTGAATTGATTCCATGGTCACAAAACTTCACAGACATATGGGAGCACTAATCCGGGATAACGTCATCGCATCACTCCCTGATGATCAGAACATCCACATTTCCTCATTTTGGTATGCACTCGGCAATATGCTTCCGGATATAAGCTGGCTGCCGGTCACACATCCGCATTTTGCCATGCGCTCCGCTCCCTATATTCGGAAAAAACTTTGTCTGTCTCTGAATAAGCACCGCAGACACAATTTGGATCAATGGATTGTGTCCCCTATATTCTCGCTCCGTCTCGGCATTGTAAGCCACTATTTGTGTGATTTCTTCTGCGTGGCACATCAGGGTTCCGGTATCAACGGCGCCAAGAGACATCTGAACTACGAACACGCCATGCGGGATTTCTTTTATGAAAATCGCGCCGAGGTCGAAGCTCTCTGCCGTTTTCAGCCCGAAGACATAGACTCCGTCCATGTTCCGGCTACCGTTGATTCGCTGCACCAGGTTTTCGAACAGCGGCACAGCGAGTATTACCAAAATCAATCTTCCTTCATTCGGGATTTCGAAGCTTTTCAGGTCTCGTCTGCAGCAAAATCCGCAGCGTTCGTTACGGATATCCGCTCGGCGGTCGCCTGCTGCACCTGTCTTATCTGCGCAATTGCCGTTCCGGGCACGGTACTTATAGACAGACGGCGAACCTTTTCGACTTGCCGACTGATGATATGCAGACTAGTTCTCAACAGGCAATTTCCCGCACGGCGTGCTGCTGTTCTTTTTTTCGCGAAAAGCAAAATATTTACTGAGAAAGTAATTAATCGGAGTCATGATGGCCGCGTTGAGAAAGGGTACCCATGTTTTCGAAATGCTGAACAATTCAACCCAAACCCATGCCAGAAGAAGTGACAGCAAAAAGGTAACCCCGTAACTGATAAAAAAGCGCAAGATGGCTCCGTTCGATGATTTCTTGGCTTCTTTGTGAAATACCCAGAAACGGTTCAAAAAATACGCGTTCAATACGCTGATTATGAACGCAAGAATATTCGCGATCTGATAATCATAATGAAATATGAATATTATGAGTTGCGCAGTCGAATGATACCCATCCGGAAACTGAGAAAAAATCCACAGAACCAGATAGTACACAACAAGTGACACCAGAAAGTTCGTCACACCCACGATGCCGAATTTGACAAACTGATGATACTTTTTGTACATCTTCGTCTGATACAACCTCTGTAACAAATCACGCATATTGGTTCTTTTTACCTTTCCTTCACGAAATCTGTGATTACTTCGACCATTCGGTCCAAGCGCGCCTGATCCATCCCCGGATAAACGCCGATCCAGAAGGTATGATTCATAATCCGATCCGTATTCGTCAGGTTGCCCGCAACGCGGTATCCTTCACCGGATGCCCGGTACAAATCGAAACATGGATGATAGATTAAGTTGCCTGCAAAAAGCATTCTCGTCTGAATATTTTTGCCCTCCAGCTCCCGGACAATTTCTTCTCTGCCGAAGCCGGCATCATCACGTACGGTAAGCAAAAAACCAAACCAACTCGGCTCCGAATATTCCGTAGCCTCCGGCAATACAAACACATTCGAAAGCGGTTCAAGCTGTTCGCGCAGATACTGCCAGTTCCGGCGGCGCGCCTCGACGATGGATGGCAGCTTTTTCAGCTGCTCAACACCGATCGCGGCCTGCATTTCGGTCGCTTTCAGGTTGTATCCCAAGTGAGAATACACATATTTGTGATCATATCCAGCCGGCAATTCACCATATTGGCCGTCAAAGCGGTGATGGCACGTATCGTCTTTCCCGGAGGCGCAGTAACAGTCCCGTCCCCAGTCACGGAAAGATTCGACCAGACGGCGAAGCTGTGCGCTGTTTGTATAAATCGCTCCGCCCTCCCCCATTGTCATGTGATGCGGAGGATAAAAACTGGATGTACCCAGATCTCCGATTGTACCCGTGAGCTTTTTGCCTTTGGGCATCTCATACACACTTCCAAGAGCATCGCAGTTATCTTCAATCAGCCAAAGCTTATGTTTCCTGCAGAATTCTGACACGGCACGCAGATCAAAGGGATTTCCAAGAGTGTGTGCTGCCATAACAGCTTTTGTTTTCGGGGATAAAGCCGCCTCCAATTGGGTAACATCCAGATTATACGTCGGAAGAGTCACATCAATAAAAACAGGAATGGCTCCGTACTGCATAATCGGAGCGATTGTCGTTGGAAATCCGCAGGCTACCGTAATGACTTCATCCCCCGGTTTGATGCGGCGGTCTTTCAGGGAAGGTGAAGTCAGCGCCATGAAGGCAAGCAAGTTCGCCGAAGAACCCGAGTTGGTCAGCGAACAAAAAGAAAGACCCAGATATTTCGCGAAATCAGTTTCAAACTGCGAGCAATACTTCCCTGCTGTCAGCCAGAAATCCAGGGAAGAGTCAACAAGCGAGACAACTTCCTTCTCATCAAAATATCTTCCGCCGTAGGAAATCCGGTCGCCCGGCTCATAGGATTTCTTGTCGCCGAATTGCTCATGGTAATAGGAACGGGTTAATTCCAGAATTTGTTCGCGAAGTACTTTCGCCTTTTCAATGGACATCGTGATTTTCCTCACTTTTTTCTTCAAAATTTATGCGCTCTTCTTCGATAACGCGTGGCCGATTCGTGACCTTGGTCAAAATCTGCGCGATATATTCCCCCAGAAGTCCGGTAAAAAACAGCTGAACCGAGAAAAAGAAAAACATACCGATGACTATCGGTGCCATTCCCATCTGCATACTGTTCCAGAAAATCAGCTTCAGAATCAGGTATACCACAGCTGCACCAAGTGAAAGCAGCGAAAACATAAACCCCACAATGGTTGCCATGCGCAAAGGTACTTTTGAATTGGCGGTAATACCCAGCATGGCCATGTCAAACAGAGTGTAAAAATTATTATGCGTTTTTCCGCGTTCACGTTTTGGCTGATCAAATTTAACCAAAGCCCTTTTGAATCCAATTTCACAAATCAATCCTCTGAAATACGGGTATGGATCCTCCATCAGCCGAAGTGCCGAAATTACCTGTTTATCATATAGTCCAAATCCTGTGAAATTATCGATCGAATCAACTTCCGACATTTTCTTAACAATATTGTAGTAGAACTTCCTGATCCCAAACATCGCTCTGTGTTCTTTGCTCGATGATTTGACAGCGCAAACCACCTTAAATCCTTCTTCCCACTTCTTAACAAACGTCGGGATTAATGCCGGCGGTTCTTGAAAATCGGCCGCCATGCTTATCGTGCAATCGCCTGAAGTCTGGAGAAGCCCATGAAAAGGAGACCGGATATGGCCGAAGTTTCTGGCATTTTCAATCACTTTCACATGCGGATCTGTCCCGCATATGTCGCGCAATAATGCAAGAGTTTTGTCTTCGGAGCAATTGTCAATAAAAACATGTTCGTAATCATATTCCGGCAGTTCTTCTTTCATGATTCTGCGAACTGCGTCAGTAAGCTGAACTACATTTTCTTCTTCGTTGTAGCAAGCTGTCATGATACTGATTTTTTTCATAGAATATTTCTCCAATCAGCGTATTAAATTGAATTCTTCTCAACGAATTTCTATTTATCCACAAGAAGTTTCTTTTTATCGATCCTATCTACATTTTCTGCATACCAATTGTACAACTGTTGAACCGATTTCTCGATAGGAGTGAATGCAAAATCCGGAAATAACTCCATAAATCGACTGTTATTTCCGCTGTATTCCATGCCTTCACCCGGAATTCCAACACAAATCGGAAGTTCCTTCTTGCCGGAAATCTTCCGCACCAGCTCAGCAACCTCAAGAAGCCGTACCGTTGTATGGGGGGTGACATTATAATCATTATACTTGAGCTGATCTTTCGGAATCGCAAGAAATCGTTCAATAGCATGAATTCCGTCATCTATATATGTATAGTCAAACTGTCGGTCCTGACGCAGCGTGATGGGAAGATCAAAAATGGATTTGCAGATTGCGTTGGATATAAATCGAATTGCATAGTCTTCATATTTCCCGAAAATGCCGAAAAATCGAATATTTACATACCCGGGTACACCTTGCAGCATCCGGGTACATACATATTTTGAATACCCCGATTCATCAGCCGGTATATAATTGCCCAAATCATCCTCTGACATGTGCGGTCGATAATTTCTCATATCGAATTCGGAACCGGATCCAAGAAAAAGGAATTTCCCAATATTATGCCTGCGGGATGATTCGAAAAGATTTGAAAACATATGAATATTCGAAAGTGCAATTTGGGATATGTCATCAGCCGCCCTGTGTCCCGGTTTTGTAGCGGCATGAATGACTGCATCTATCCTATGATTTGAAAACCAGTCGCAAACGGATGCTTCGTCCGTCAGATCCAGCTCGCTATGTCCCGGTGCAAGGATTTCGTGCTTGCTTTGCAACTTCTCTTGCAGGTTTTTCCCTATAAATCCAGAACCGCCCGTAACGAGTATTTTCATTTCTTTCTCCACCAGATTTATTCCTTTACACGTACTCCGGAAAACAATGGGTAACCGGTTAAAAAGTTTCGCAGCACATCCGGAATAATCCATTTCACGATATTGACCAGCAACAACAATTTGAATAATTATAGCATTTTTTCAGTTCAATCGTAGTGTATAATTAGAAACAAATGAAAGGAGGAGCAGGGATTTGGCGTCCTGTAGGACGAGATTTGTCTGCAACGTATATATGAAAGTTGTTATTCTGGCAGGCGGGTATGGTACCCGGATAAGTGAAGAATCCCACCTCAAACCAAAACCCATGATAGAAATCGGGGATTACCCGATCCTTTGGCATATTATGAAAATATACTCCTATTATGGATTTAATGAATTTATCATATGTCTTGGATATAAGGGTCATATTATCAAGGAATATTTTGCTGATTATTATATGCATATGTCCGACGTTACTTTTGATTTCCGAGACGGGAATCGGAAAATTGTACATAAAAACATTGCCGAGCCATGGAGCGTTACTCTTGTGAATACAGGATTGAACACTATGACAGGAGGTAGAATTAAAAAAATCCAGCCGTATATCGGGGATGAGCCTTTCCTGCTTACCTATGGTGATGGAGTTTCCAATGTGGATATACCGGCTCTGATCGCCAAACATAAAGAATCCCAGGCCGTCTGCACGCTGACTGGTGTCCAGATTGATGGTCGATTCGGCTCACTCTCATTAACGAATGATAGTCATATTACCGGATTTTCCGAAAAACCCAAGGGCGACGGTTCCTGGATCAACGGCGGATTTATGGTGGCTGAGCCTGAGCTTTTCAACTACCTGGACGGCGACGACTGTGTACTGGAACGCAAGCCTTTAGAGACTCTTGCCCACGAAGGCAAACTAACCTGCTACCGTCACGACGGATTCTGGCGGCCCATGGATACGCTTCGCGATAAGCAGGCTCTTGACCAGCTTTGGGCTGACGGAAAAGCACCCTGGAAGATTTGGTAATACTAAAGGAGAAAAATGTTGTATACAAATACTATCGCAAATTCTGATTTTTGGAGAGGTAAACGTGTTCTTCTTACCGGTCATACCGGCTTCAAAGGCTCGTGGATGTCGATTTGGCTGAAAGAAATGGGAGCGGATCTAACTGGATACTCGTTGACGCCTCCCACATCTCCTTCGCTTTTTGACGATGCCCGTGTTGCCGAGGGTATGCATTCCGTAATCGGGGATATCCGTGATCTTCAAGCACTTCTTAAGACATTTGCCGATGCGCAGCCTGAAATTGTCATCCATATGGCAGCGCAGCCCCTTGTGCGCGAATCCTACAACTTCCCTGTCGAAACATATGCAATCAATGTGATGGGTACCGTGCATGTCCTTGAAGCCGTTCGACAGACATCCGGCGTACGTGCCGTTGTTATCGTCACGACAGATAAATGCTATGAGAACAAGGAATGGGTCTGGGGCTATCGCGAAGACGAGCCGATGGGCGGATATGATCCGTATTCCAACAGCAAAGGATGTGCGGAGCTTGTCACGTCATCCTATCGGCGCAGTTATTTCCATCCGTCGAAATATGACGACCACAAAGTAGCTGTTGCATCTGCCCGCGCAGGTAATGTAATCGGCGGCGGCGACTGGGCGGACGACCGCCTGATTCCTGACATCATGCGTGCCGTTATGTCCGGAAAACCGGTCAATATCCGTTCTCCTTATGCTACACGTCCCTGGCAGCATGTTTTGGAACCGGTCGGCGGCTATCTTCTGCTTGCCGAAAAGCTCTATACCGAAGGCGCAGTTTTTGCAGAGGGTTGGAATATCGGTCCCCGTTCGGAAGATGCCCGCAATGTGGAATATATTGTCCGGGAGATTTGTAAAGACTGGGGTGACGGAGCCTCTTTTTGTATGGATACGCATCCGCAGCCTCACGAAGCCGGTTATTTGAAGTTGGATATTTCGAAGATAACCAGCAGGCTCGGCTGGGAACCCGTATGGCCGCTTCCGGTCACAATTGAGAAAACCGTCTCCTGGTATAAGGAGTATTCACAAGGGGTGAGTGCTCGGGATATTTGTCTTGCTCAGCTCAATCAATACATCTCCGACAGCCTGAAACCAGAATAGACGCAATAACATAGCGCTATTGTGTCAAACAATATGAGTCCCCTAATAATCAGATGATACTCAACAGTTCTTGAACCGATTGAAGTGCTGCTTTTATTTCTGACGGCTGAACATCATGGTATATTCCAATTGTCATGTTTTCAGAAAGCAGCACTGCTGTAAGTTCATCGCTGATCTGTTTTTTATCGTTTCGAATCGCTTGTACGATCGCATCCAAATCAAAGTATGCAGGTTTAAGAGGGAGCCCGAGTATTTTTTGGCATACCCGTTCAATTCTTCCGGCTGTATGTTCGTCAAATAGACCACGGTTTACGGAAATCCGGTTTGCCATCAGCATGCCGATCGCTACTGCCGATCCGTGCGGGACCTCAAAATGACTGACCGTCTCGATTGCATGTCCAAAAGTATGCGCAAAATTCAGATAGATCCTCTCGCCTTTATCAAATTCATCATTTTCAATATACGGCTTCTTAAACCGGAGCGATTTTTCGACATACCGGTTCAATGTTAAAGGATCGCGGGACAGGAGAAGGTCCAAGTCCTTTTCTATTTCGTCCAGACCAACCGGACCTGTCATGACATTGAATTTCACAACTTCACCCAGACCGCTTTGAAAATCCTGATCCGAAAGCGTCTTGAAAAACTCCGAACAAATATGAAGCGCGTCCGGCGGGTAGAAGGTTCCAAGCAGATTCTTAAATTTTTTGTAATTTAAAGAAGTCTTGGAGCCGATGCAGCTGTCACAGGATGCCAGCAGCGTAGTGGGGACAAAGATCCACTGAATACCTCTATATAGAATATTCGCTGCAAAGCCCGTCACATCCTGCACAATGCCTCCACCGACCGAAATCAGCACCGCGTTTCTTTTGGCGGAAAGCCGGGTGAATTTCTCGCAGATCAGGAGCGCTGTATCAATCGTTTTCAGTTCTTCCACAGCATGAAATACATAGAGCACATCTTCATGGATATCTTGAAATAATGTAGACTTATAGAGATTGTATACGTTTTCATCCACAACATAGAGAGCGTTCTTCTGATTCTTCAACTCATGAAAGAAAGCAAAATCCGGCTCTAACGTGACAGAATAATCTTTTAGGTGTGATTTGATGATCATTGAATTGTAAACCCTCCGTCGATTGCTATTTTTTGACCGGTGATAAACGAATTGCTGTCTGATCCGAGAAAATATACAAACTCCGCTATTTCCCTGGGTTCAGCCATTCTCCGCAAAGGAAGTGTCTGACAGATCTTCTCGATTTCTTCATCTGAATTGTTCTGCTTTGTCAGTTCAGTTAGTACATATCCGGGGCATACGGTATTAACAAGAATATTATAGGGCCCAAGCTCCAGTGCCAACGTATTCGTAACTCCGTGCAAAGCATTTTTCGTCGCCGAATATACGAGACGGCCTTCCTTCGATACAACCGCCCAGATGGATCCAATGTTAACAATTCTGCCATATCGATTCTTCTTCATGGGTCCGACCAAGCCGCGCATCAGCCGAATCGGTGACAACAGATTCACCTGCATCATTCGGTTGAGCTCATCGTCAGTAATGTCCTCCAGCAAATGAATTTCATTGATGCCCGCATTATTAACAATTACATCAAACCCGATTTGCTGGTTTGCTTCAACAAAAGCATCCACCGATGCTGCTGAATTAAGGTCGAGTTCCTGGTGGCTCGGGGCAATGATGCGATACCCTTCTGACTGGAATTTTTCTGCGATGGCTTTACCGATTCCGCGACTGCCCCCGGTGATGAGTACTGTCTTCATATTGTTTCTCCCATTTGTGAAGAATGAAGTTACTGATTAATTATCACAACGTTTCAAAAAAATGTCAATTTCCATCTCGCCTTTGAAAAGAGCGGCAGCATTATCTGCCGCCGCTCTTCTATTTCGAACGCAATGCACGATGCGAATCGATTGTATCTCTCATATATCTCTTATGCGTGTTCTTTCTTAGCCACTTCCAGTCGTCCTTCAAGCATCGTAAGTCGATCTCTATCCTCAAAAGCCATGCGGTCATAAAAATCACATTTGTTCTTCAAATACAGAGTCTCAAATTCCATGGCTTTCACAAGACCCTTGCGGATATCCTTATTAATAGCGTCCTTTGAGAAAACAACTTTACGAGTCTCGAACCGGTCAATTACATCGCTCATTTTCTCAACAAATGGAAGAGCATCCATGGAAATTCCGCCGCCAATACCAGCCTTAAATCCCTTGGCTTTAACTCTTTCACAGATTTCACGGGTTACATTATAAATGAAATCCCCGTTAATGGCCGTTCTGTCCAGTCCATATGACCCGGAAAGGTCAACACGACCGACAACAACATAATTGAGAACCCCGCCGTGAGCATCCAGAATCTCGTCCAGGTTTGCTACGCAGGTTTTGGTTTCAGCGTTAATAATATAGTTAATGTTCTTTTGTTCTTCCTTCGGATAAACCTTATTAACCGCACCGACAAATTTGGACATGGCAAAAGGTGTCTCAATCATGGGAGCCATAACCCCTGTTGCCCCAAGAAGGATGCACTGATCAAGATCGCGGACAGCTTCACAGCCGCCAATCTTGATATAAAGGTCCATATCAGCACGGAAAACAATTTCATTGAGTTTTACAAGTTCGTCTAAACGTGATCCTTCCGCCTCGAATTCGGCCTTAATGGCCTGTACCCCATGGTTGTCGCGAAGATCGCGCAGCAGCTCGAGCATTCTTTTTTCAGTAGTGTTCATCGTAATTTCCTCCTCTTTTTTTCAAAAATAATTACAGTTCTGCGAAAAGATATTCATTCAGAGTGCGGGGTTGCTAGCTTTCTTCTATTTGCAGCAGTTGAAGTGCCTCTTCATATTCAGCTCTCTCAAGAAACGGTGCCATATCATCCAAAGGGGGTGAAAACATTGTACCATCTTCCATGCGTTTTGAGGCAAGTTTGGGTGCAAATGGCTGATTTGAATCCACGATGACCTCAATAAGTACGGGGCCGTCTGTTGCCAGGGCCCGGTTCAATATGTCATCCATTGTATCAATGGCATCCACGCAAAAATATGGAAGCCCGAATGCAGGAGCCAATTTCGAAAACGGTGCAAATCCAATTCCACTCTGACTGTTTACACCATGAAGCGGCTGGCCGAAGAAACCGGATTGTGTCTGACGGATTGAGTGGTAGCCGTCATTATTCAAAACAATAATCTTGATGGGAAGCTGATGATACACGACCGTCTGCAGCTCCTGAATATTCATTTGAATGCTGCCATCTCCTTCAATGCATATAACG
>Ga0302293_10001169_pt1 | contig 13179 bp, 12 predicted proteins | sample III_Fen_N2_2_FD_198758 | JGI IMG/M metagenome (GOLD analysis project Ga0302293, IMG submission 198758) | Peat permafrost microbial communities from Stordalen Mire near Abisko, Sweden - III_Fen_N2_2 | ecosystem: Environmental > Terrestrial > Soil > Wetlands > Permafrost | place: Sweden: Abisko...
GGCGACCATTTCGACCAGTCTGTTTTGTTCGTTTCTTTTTACGAGATTTGCGTCCCGAATTCTGAGCATTGACCGCAGCAGGGTGACGAATTCCGGAATGTCTATCGGCTTGAAAAGAAAGGCTTCCGCTCCGGAATCGATCGCTTTGAATTTTAGCGCTTTGCTGTCGCGTAAAGCGGTGAGAAATACCACGGGAATGTCACAGAGGAATACATCCTGTTTGATAAATTTGCAGACTTCAAATCCATCCATACCGGGCATTTCGATATCAAGTAAAATAATATCCGGATCTTCGGAAGCCGCCAGAATAAGACCTTTTTTTCCGTCTGACGCGGAGATAACCTCGATTTCCGGAAAAGAGTCCGCGATGATTGCCTTGATAACGGTCAGATTATCCGATGAATCGTCGATTGAAAGGATTTTTTTCATAAAAGAAGGGCTCCGATTGTTTTTTTCAATAGATCGCTGTTTATTGGCTTGGAGATATATGCGTCAAAACCTTGTTGGACAAAGGATTCGCCGTCACCTTTCATTGCGCTTGATGAAATGGCGATTACCGGAACGGACGCAAGGGATATATCCTTTTTTATTTCCATGAGCGCTTCCATTCCGTTCATTCCGGGCATGACGATATCCATGAGAATGAGATCGGGCTTTTCCTCTCGAGCCATCATAAGTCCCTTGTAGCCGTTTTCGGCTTCGCTCGTTTCGTATTCGCCGGAAAGGACCGCCTTGATGGTAACTCGATTGTCCTGATTATCCTCGATGATCAATATCCTTGCTTTTTTTTCAGTCGCGTTTGTGTGCGTGCCGAACGCGTCGGAAACAGAAAATTCGGATTCTTTTTGCGCATCCCGAAGTATCCCTCTATTCTCAAGTTTCACCGTATCATCCCGATATGTTAAGGGCAAGTGCAGGGCAAACGTCGAACCAACGCCGCGTTCGCTTTGCACGTCGATATGTCCCTTGAGCATTTCAGCATATTGCTTGGCGATCGCCAGCCCGAGTCCGGTCCCTCCTTTTTTGCGCGAATCGCTGTCGTCCGCTTGCCTGAATTCGTCAAAAACGAATGGAAGGAATTGCGTATCGATGCCGATTCCCGTATCGGAAACGTACACGACGATGGAATCTTTTTCGTTCCGCGCGATAACCGAAACCGAGCCTTTGTCGGTGAATTTGACGGCATTGCCCAGCATATTTTGCAGGATATGCTTGCACTTCCTGCGATCGGAAATAATCGGTATTTTTGCGCCGATGGAGTTGTTGATTATCTCGATATCCTTTTGTCTTGCTTGAACATCCAGCAAATCGATAATATCGCGAATTAGCGTTGAAAGGTCGAATTCGGTAATATCGAATTCCTCATGCCCCGATTCGATTCTCGAAAGGTCAAGAATGTCGTTGATTAGGTCAAGCAGGTTTTTTCCGTTTCGCTCTATGATTTCGAGGTACGAATGTTCCTCCTCCGGAATTTTTTGTGCCAGCCTCCTGTTCAATACCCCTGAAAGAACGATTATCGAATTGAGAGGAGTCCTGAGTTCATGGCTCATTTTAGAAAGAAACGAGCTTTTTGCCTCGTTCGCCCGTTCGGCGGTTTTTCGCGCGATTCTCTCCAGCTCGGCGGTTTTTCTGTCGCTTGTGTCAATAAATGAAATAATCGTACCGATTATCTTTCCGTCCACAATAACGGGATATGACCAAATTTCCGCGGGGAAGGAGGTCCCGTCCGATCTCCACAGGATTTCGTTTTCCCCATGCTTTTTTTTATCGGGATTTTTTTGTATCCAGCATTCGGATTCCGGATAGGGTTCGCCGTTTGCCTTGGTATGATGGAAAAGGGCGTGCAGGTTTTTTCCCGAGAATTCGTCCGGGCCGGAGTACCCAAGCATCGTGAGAGAGGCCGTATTGCAGAAGATGCATTTTCCCTGCAAGTCAAACGCATGGATTCCCTGAGCCGTAGAATCGAGCAGAATCCGTGTCATCTCGTTTTGTTCCCTGAGATTGAATTCGCTTTTTGCGAGTTTATTGCGTATTGTGCGATCATGCGTCCGATTATAGAAAATCAGGCAAAAAGCAAAGATTAAGGCGCCGATAGTCGCGGCGATGAGGTCAGGAGTCCATGAGGGCATGGGATAACGAATCGGTGCGTCGGCGAAAATGCTGTTGATAGATGACGCGGCAATCATGAGCATCGGCAATGTAAACGGTTTTTTGGCAAAATTATTCATGGATAGTGTATTTGCGCGGAGGCTTGTATTCTTCGAGCAGCATGTTGACTTCTTTTTTTAATTCAATCATATGCAGCTCCCTGTCTACGGTAAGGCGGGAAAATCGCTCCAGTTCGTTTATTTTTTCCTTCAGGTCATCCTCGGCTTTTTTTCGCATATCCACATCGATGCAATGCCCGACATAACCGATGAAATTACCCGCTTTGTCAAATCTGGGAGTTCCGAAATCCTGTATCCATTTATATTCGCCCGTTGCTGTATGCAACCGGTATTCCATGTTGAATTTTTCGCGCGCCTCGAAGGATTTTTCGTAAATTGCGACGCAGCGCTCAAGATCGTCCGGGTGAACTCCTTCTGGCCAGCCATACCCCAGTTCGGACTCGAGTTTTCTTCCGGTAAACTGCAGCCAGGGCTGATTGAAATAATCGCATTTTTTGTCCGGGGCGGAAGTCCATATGAGCGCGACTCCTGAATCAACTATAGAACGGAAATGGTATTCCATACACTCTGTAAAACGGGAGAGGACAATATCCATGGTAGTTTCAAGTTGTTCCCGGAGAAGGTCTTTGAGAATTACGGCAGAGGCATTCATAAGGAATTTACGGAGCGAAACGTCAATGTTTTTTTGGGGCAAAATGACGAGAATAGGCGCCTTGGCTTGAATTCTGAGTTGCGAAAGCAGGTTTTCTTGCGGGCAAATACTAGTTTCCAAATCGTAAAGCACACACGAAAACTGGTCGGATTCAGCGCCAGGTAAGTCCATTACCTGATGGATATCCTTAACGACCGACACGTCCCTGAGTCGGTTTTGAAGTATCTTTTTAACGGTTCTGCAAAGCGCGTTGTCGGTTGTTACAATAAGAATCCGGATCGGGTTGGCTGTATCAGTGTGAAACTCCATAAATTTATTGTAGGGCGTCCCTCGCAAGGAATCAATTATTTTTTATGGATCCAGGACGATTTTTCGGTTTATGCGGCGTTTGAAGAATAAACAAGGGCTATCAGACCAAGTTCTGCCTGATAACCCCTGATTTAAGGTTTTGGTCAGTTTCCAGGAAGTTTGGTCGGCGTCAGGTGTACCGTGCCGTCACCGCTGAGTTTGCCGCCGCTTCCCCAAGTATAGATCGAACCGTCGTTCTTTACCGCTACGACTTCGGTGCTGCCCGAAACAAAAGCCCAGCCTGAATCACTTCCTACTTTCATTGCGGTGCGAAGGCTTGCATTGCTGGCACTGGTCGTTCCGTTTCCGAATTCGCCGTAATAATTACCGAACCAGGCCCAGAGCGTTCCGTCGGTTTTGATGCCCATTATCGCCATGACACCCCAGACGCCGCCTTTCCCGACTGCAACGTACTTCCATGTATCGGTACCAATGCGCGTCGGAATTTCACCGTAATACGCACCGCCGTTCCCGAACCAGTCGCCGCTGTCCATATCATATACATCGAGATTCCACCCCCAGAGTTCGCCGTTTTCCTTCAGGGCAAGCCCGGGTCTGACAATGCTCTTGAATCCGGACGCGGAACCGATCTGATGCAGGGTATGAAATTTGGAATCGAAATAACTATAGCCGATGGACCATAATGAGCCGTCTGATTGCTTGACGAGATACGTCACGGTTCCGGATACAAAGATGTCTTTCCATGCGCCGTCAAACAGTTTGGTTGGGGACGCGCAGAAAGTGTAAGTTGCCGAGGAATCAATCGAGGAATCAATATTGAAATTAGCGGGAGCAAGATTGCCCCACCCCCAGACAGAACCGTCGGAACGGAGTCCAAAGCCGCACATACAGCTGCCACACGCCTTTACCCATGTAGTGTCCGTTCCAAGCTGGGTCGGGACATAACGGTCGCTACTTACGTTACCGATTGGACTTGACCAGGAAAGTCGGTCGAAGGTTGGATCGCGCCCCCATGCCCACAATGTGCCGTCCGTGCGTATACCGACGCAATAGTTAGTGCTGTTTTCACCGGTCGCCCCTGCGGCAAGACCGATAAATTTCCAGCTTGCGTTGCCGACTTTTGTCGGAAGCGGATTGTTTGACGAAAGACCGGTATAGGTTCCGTTTCGGCCCGTTCCCCGATTCGGATCCACATCGTTTTTCCCCCATGACCAGAGGCTTCCGTCTTCCTTGAGCGCAAGGGCATAGCCCGGACCATTTGCGGTCATTGTCCACTTTCCGGATCCTGTGTGCGTTGCGGGACCTACCATTACCGGAACATCCACCGTTTGAATACCGTCCATGGATGTAACCGTGATGACGGCACTTCCTTCGGCGACTGCTTCGATATATGCGACGTTGGAAAAAGAATCGCTTCGGAGTTTGGCGACGGCCGGGTTGCTGGTTGACCAGTGCAGAAAGGAAGTACCTTTTATTACCGTATTGATCAATGTTACTTGTCCCGTCTGGAGGCTGAAATTTTCGGGCCAAACCTTGAGTGAAATAGTGGCAGTATATATAATGAGATATTGGCTGGCGCTCTTTCTGCCGTCGGACGATGCGACGGTTACCTGAGTCGTGCCGGGTTTTAGCCCGGTAACAAGGCCAGCGGCTGAAACGACAGCAATGGTTGGATCATCTACCGTCCAGGTCAGGGTCGCATCGGCGGCTAGCGCGGGAGTAGCCGTTACTGTCAGCGGATAGGGGCTCGAGCCGACGGTATAATCTCTCTTTGTGATAACCAGCGTTCCTGCGAGAACAGGCTGTGCTTGAATGGTTACGCCTGCAGATTTGTATCCGTCAGTATCCACTGCCTTGACGGTGAATGTGTATTTGGTTCCGTTTGTCAGACTGGTTATTGTCGCGGTTTGTAGTCCCTTGGCGACTATTACGGTTGTAATGCCCGGTGCGCTTATTTCTATGGAAGAAAGCCTGTAAGTGTATGGGTCCGACCATGTAAGGATTACCTTGCCGTCACCAGCAGTCGCGGCGAGAGACGAGACGTTAGCGGGTGCGTTCGGGTTCGTGCCAACCGGATACAGGGTTCTTGTTACGCCGGCAGATTTGTTACCGGTTTTGTCTATGGCCTTCAGGTTAACCGTGTAGACGGTACCGTTTGTCAAACCGGTGAGCGTGACGGCTTCGGCACCCTTGGCAACGGATTGCGTAGTAATTCCGGTACCGGAAATTTCGATGGATGCGAGATCGGTATCGGCAGGATCGGTCCAAAAGATATCCGCGGTAGTATTTCCGTTCAATGAACTTACATTTGTCACTTCAGCCGGGGCTGTTGTGTCGCCGGTTTTGGTTGTTGCGGCGGAAGGTGGGGACGCTGCGGGCGTTGACACTTGCGCGGGATTGGAACAGGCGGTCAAGGCTAAACTGATGGAAAGTACAAAAAAAAACCGGATTAAAAATGATTTCATAATGGCCTCCAAACGATTTGAGACCATTTTTCAAACAAAGCGATCGTTTCCGATCGTAAATGAAATCCCTTTTCGGGTCGGTCCATTTTTCGAATTTAACAGATGTAGATAACAGTGTCCAGAAGTTCTCCCTATTTCCCATTGACTTAAAGGTATGGTTTTACTAAGTTATGCAAGGTATTGATGCAACAGCATAGATACTAAATTTACCTTTTTAAGGAGGATTTATGAAAAATCCTGTGATAAAAATCGCACTGATCAGCTTTGTGGCTGTTCTGTTTATTGCCGCCTGTAAAAGTCCAACTTCGGATACCCCTGCAGCCCAAGCTGCTGTTACCCCGGTAACAGGTAGTCTTCCAGCGGCTCCTGCTGCTGTTGCCGTAAACGATAACTCGGTAAATGGTGTGTATAAAGGCGTAATCACCGATACTGTGACAAGCGGAAGTTTCTGGATTTCGATAGCTGATGATACCGCAAATCCATCTGTAATATCCCGTGCGATAACGGGGTTAACTGCCAAAAAAGCAGCTCTTAACGTGCTGTTGATCACAACGGCCGGAGTTGACCAAAGAACTGTTGCAGGAACCGCGACCGCGCAACCGGATGGAAGATTTAAGGTCAGCTTCACCTGGACAACTAATTCTGTTAACTATGTAATGACTTATACCATCAGCTCTTCCGGCGTTGTCTCCCTGTCCACTCCTCCCGCTATCACGGCAGGGGGCACTCCGATCGGTGTCAACCTTGCGAAGGAAACCACAGTCGTAACCGTAGAGTCTTGGGTTGGTACAATCAGCGGGAGCAGTTCTGGTACGAAAGTAGTGAATAATACTCCCGTCGTTTGGACAGCGGATACAAACGGAAACTGGAATTTCATCCGTACCGGTAACACGCTGAGCGGTTCATGGAGCGCAAATACAGTTAATTCTTTTAGGGATTTTCAGCCTGATATACAAACATCAGGTTCCATTTCCGGAACTGTCAACGGAAACACAATAACTTTCGGCGGAGGAGTTCCTGATAAAACTTGCACCGGAACCTTTTCCGGCTCCAGCGTCGGCGGCTCCTGGTCATGGAAGGCGTCTGACAAGGGTTCGGGATCCTGGTCCGGTTCCAAAAAACTGTAAGGATAAGCACTGGTAAAGTGCATTATTTGTTAGTAATGAATTTTCAAAAGAAAAATCCTCGGTTGATGCCGGGGGTTCTTTGTCTGGTTCAGAGCTTGCCGCTCATTTGGTCAAAACTCGCGATCAGGGCTGTAATTGACGCAGTGCATTTTGCGGCGTCCGGTTTTCCGGCGCGCACATAATGCAGCGCGCTGTCGATAGCCTTGTCCAGCACATGCCAGTCAGCGGCCGCTTTCGGCTTTATGATCGCCTCATTGTTGTCCCACAGAGTTTCCAGATCCTTGATCCGGCTTTTCGCGCTTGCGAAATCACCCTTGTCGATAAACGAAGCGACGTCGGCTGTTATCGCGCGGTAGTTGGAAAGATCGCCCAGTTTCGTCGCCTCCGCGCCTGCTAGAGATGGCATGATAAAGAAAAATAAAAGCGTGAATAGCGAGACGAGCGCGAAGGACAGCGAAGTAGAGAGTTTGTGGGATTTCATGACAATTCCTTTTTTTTCCGTATATTGATTTCATCGATTTTGGTGATGCTCAGGAAAATCACGACTCCGAGAATCGTCGCGAGGAATATATAGCTGGTTATAACGTAACCAAAACCGAGGCCGCCGTTATTCGGCTGCGAGAGAAAGTCGCCGATCGAAGCGCCGAGGGGACGGGTCAGTATATACGCGATCCAGAAACTCCAGATCACATCAAGCTTGAATGCAAAATGAGCAAGGGCAACAAGGCAGATAGCAGCGGCAAAAAGTGCAACTGTTAGCGGATAACCGAGGTTGATCGTTTCGGAAAGAAGGTCACCGGATGCGGTTCCAAGTGCAAACGTGAACAGAATAGCCAGCCAGTAAAATATTTCCCGCTTGACTGTATTGATCCGATGGATCGACAAAGATTTTTCTTTCAAATACCAGACAATGAAAACTACGACGAGAACGATGGCAAAGCCAATCGTCGATATCGAAAGGGGAATGACAAGCTGGTCGGTCATCAGATCAGTAATCAATGTTCCGACTATGCTGATGACGGTTACCGTCCACCAGTAAATTCCCGCGACGTATTTGCGCGTTCTGATCTGGAATATGAGTGACACAAGCAGAATGACGCTTGAAACAATAGCGGTGATGACAAGACCGAGATTAAGGCCGATGTTCAGAAAGTCGGCAGCTGTTTCGCCAACGGTCGTGCACAGGACTTTAATGATCCAAAAGAACGCGGTTATCTGCGGGACCTTGTTCATGAGTTCTTTCCCGTCACGAATTTCAGGCGTCAAAACACTAGCCATAATGTCTCCTTTGAATATAGAGTACCGAGTCCCTGACACTGCCTGCGTCGGGAACTCTACAACTTTTTAACGCCTCGATTATGGCTTGATATCGACGTTCCTTCCGATTCTCAAGGCCTGTTCCGTTGTCTTGTAGGCGTTTTTCGCGTTTACTGTTTCCTCTGTCGTTCCCGTCTTGATCTCGGCGCTTTCTTCCGTGCTGACATCTTGAGTCGGTCTTAATTCGGCGGTATTCATGCCGTTTCCGATTCCGTTGATCTGCATAGTAGCCTCCTAAAGTTTCCCGCAATATATCGCGACGACGTCGCGCGGCGAATCAATTTTTTGCGAGGTTACCCTGAAACCATGAGGCGAGTGCTTTCATGCGGTAAAAGAACGATTTTTGCTTTATGCGTTCGAGCCCGAACAGTCTGGGCGTTTTCGCGACGGTTACGCCATAAAGCGCGATTTTGTCCGCGAGAGGAACGATAACGAACACGGTTTTCATTTCTTCAGCGGCGACGAGGCGCAGCCCCATAAATTTGAGTTCCGTCAGGTTCGTCAATGTCACGATATCGTACGTGTCTTCGAAATCGACAGTCATGCGCGAGTAGACATCGCCTGTCTGTTCCTCTTTTTGATATACGGTGAAAGTGCTTTTTTTCGGCACGCTGGAAAATTCAGGATCGCTCAACCGGTTTTTGCCTTGAAGCGAATCGACCAAAGAGGAATCGAAAATAAACGTCTCCATTTTTTTCTTCGAGTCGGAATAGGCCAGTAATCCTTTCATCGCAGAAAACGATGTAAATGCTTTGAGTATTTTCATGTTGAGGTCATCGGCGTCTTTCGCTTCCGGCCGGTCGATCAGGAAAAAGCCCTCTGCCGCTATCGTGCTGGGACTGTTCGGGAATGTAGAACGTATCGCGTCAGCAAATGGAGCCCTGTTCCAGATTGTCAGTTCATCGATCTTTGATCCGAAACCGGTCAGTTCTCCCGTTTGCGCGAGAACCGTTTGCTCGTCCGGGGAAAGAAAACCGGCATACTCATTACCGGTTTGTTCGGCGAACACCGTTGCCGAAGGGAATGCGAAGGCAAGAGCGAGAACGCATGAATAAAATTGATTTCGTCGTATCATTGCAATTACCCCCGTACGATGGCTATCGCGAGCACGAGAGCCGCGAGTCCCCATCGGTACCATGCGAAAATTTTCGTCGAATGATTTTGCAGAAAGCGCATAAGGAGCTTGATGCAGAAAAAACCTGAAAGGCCGGCCGCGATCAGTCCGACGGGGAACAGAATGAGTTCGCCCGATGAGATCGTTCCGCTCCCTACTGATTTTATCAGATCGAGAAGGCTTTTCAGGCCCGCGCCCGCGATAATTGGAGCCGAAAGCAAAAACGAGAATTTTGCCGCGTCTTTGCGCTCAAACCCAAGGGCAAGTCCTGCGGTGATCGTTGCTCCTGAACGCGAGACTCCGGGAAAAATCGCGAGAGCTTGCGCGAGGCCGATGAGAAGGGCGTCTTTCGTACCGAGCGAGCCGATGTTCCTGTTGTGCTTGAGCTTCCTGTCAGCAAGCCAAAGGAGTCCGCCCATAAGGGCGATGGCGACTGCCATGAGTATCATTGAAAGCCGGGGAACCGGAAGTTTATGAAATGAAAGCTGGACTTTATTTTCCAGGAGAAACCCCGCGATTCCTCCGGGAATGCAGGCAAGTATCAAATACCAGGCCATCCTGCGGTCCGTATCGGTGCCGATTTTTCTTTCTTTTACGCTCATGAACCATGCGACAATAATGCGCTTCCAGTCGCCCGCGAAAACGACCAGAATCGCGGCAAGCGTTCCCAGATGAAGGGCGACGTCGAAGGCAAGGCTATTTAACGCGGGATCATTCCAGCCGAAGAGCCATGGAACGATGATCAAGTGGGCTGAACTCGATATCGGTAGAAACTCCGCGAGTCCCTGAACTATACCAAGAAGCACCGATTGTATAATAAGCATATATTCAAGATAAGAAACGAAGATGAAGCCAACATGAAGAAAATCATGTTTTAGGCAAGATAATCCGGATAGTCGTACCTGTTCCTGAAACGCTTTCAGCCTCGATTTGGCCCTTGTGCCTTTCGACGATCGAGCGGGCGATCGACAGACCGAGCCCGGAACCGGGGATGGATCGCGAACGATCAACTCTGTAGAAACGGTCGAAAATAAGCGGTAATTCGCTTTCCTCAATACCTGTCCCGGTATCTTGCACCTCAATAATGATTGCATTCTCTTCCGATCGACCATTTACGCGGATACCGCCTTGTTCGGTATATTTTATCACATTGTCAATGATATTTATAAAGGCATGGATAAGGGCATCGCTGTCGCCACGTACCGTAAAACTGGTTGGAATGTCTGCGTCAAGCGTGAGTCCTTTTTCCTCGGCAAGAGGACGAAGCGATTCCAGAATACCGGGCAAAATCTCGCTCAGGTCGATTTGGTCTGCAATTCCGGGTTTCTGCATTTCAGAACGGGACATTGTCAGGAGGGCCGATACAAGCGATTCGAGGCGGTTTGCGGCAATTCCGAGATCCTCCATTGCGCTTTGGTATTCTGCATTAGTCCGCGGCCGTCTTTTGGTCACTGACAGGATCGCCTGGATTACTGAGACGGGCGTTCTCAGTTCATGGGAAGCGTCAGCGGTGAATTGCCGGTGACTTTTGAAGGAAGCCTCGATTCTGGTAAGCATCTCGTCGAACGTGTCGGCGAGGCGTCCAAGCTCGTCGCCGGTTTGCGGTAAATTGATACGGGCCGAGAGCTCTTCTTCCGAAAAACGGCGGGCTGTGCGGGTCATAAGATCAATGGGTTTTAAAAGCCGAGTGACAATGAAGAATCCAATAACGGCCGAACCGAGAAGAAAAAAGGGAAGGGAAACGGCCAAAACAAGGAGAAGCTGCTTGAGCATATTCTCAATATTTTCGGTGGATTGGGCGATCTGTACGAAACCAAGGACGTTGTCGTCGAGTTTGACAGGTTCCGTATAGATATATAGATCGGGTTCAATCATTTGATAGCTTGGCTGTTTTTTGTTTATTTCAATCGGCGGCAATAAGCTTATATACTGTCCTTCGGCAAGAAGAGTCTTTCCCTGCGGATCAAGCAGTCTCTGCGTAAAGAGGTTTCCCTGTTTGTCTTTTCGCAACGTTTCTTCAAGGTTTTCCGGAACTTGTATTTTCCCGGAGCTGAATTCGATCGAGCCAATTACCTGATCCGCAACTGCGTTCAGGGAGTTTTTTACCGAATCATGCAAAAAAATATTCATCGTTATATAGACGAAAGCGCCATACATGATGATTGCCAGGAAAAAAAGGGTCATTGTCAACAAAATAAAACGAACACGCAGGGTGTTATGCAGTCTGCGGTATTTATACGGTTTCATTCCGTTCCCTTCCGGATATTCTATAACCGAGACCCCTGACGGTAGCGATAAGTTTTTGCGAAAATGGATCGTCGATTTTCCTTCGCAGATTGCGAATGTATACGTCAACCACGTTCGATTCGGTGAAGGAATCAGAGTCCCAGACCCGTTCGGCAATCTGTTGTCTCGTGAACACCCGCTCAGGTTCGCGCATCAGGCATTCGAGCAGGGCGTATTCTTTAGCAGGAAGAACGATGGAAATAGTTCCCCTTTTGACCTTTTTGGTTATGGTGTCCAAACATAAATCAGCGACCATGAGCATAGGCGACCTGGGGGTATCGCGCGATCTGCGCGTTATTGCGCGAATACGCGCAAGGAGTTCCTCGAACGCGAACGGCTTCACCATGTAATCATCCGCTCCTGCGTCGAGTCCGTTTATACGGTCATCGATCGAATCTCGCGCCGTAAGCATGAGTATCGAGAATGATTGACCCCTCGCGCGAATATGCTTGCATACCTCGATCCCGTTGATTCCTGGAATCATGATATCGAGTAAGACTATGTCATAGGTTGCAGTGTTAGTTGCGGACAAGGCTTCCTTGCCGTTTGTGACGGTATCGACGGCATATCCTTCTTCTTCAAGTCCCTTTTTTATGTATCGCGAGAGACTTGTCTCGTCTTCGACCAAAAGTACGCGCATTTAAACAACCTTTTCGGGAAAGTCTACCATGGCGATAACAATTGTCAAAGTATTTCTGATAAAAAAAACCATCCGTATGGAAGGGCTTGGCAGGACGGTTGCGTCTTGAGCTCCCCCACGGTGAATTGAACACCGGACAAAGAGGTTAACAGTCCGTGTCTTATCCATTTTTAAAAACTTATACAAACACGAATAAATAGATATATAGTAAGGACTTAAAAAAATAACCTATGATTTGTATATGACTAAAACCGGCACGCGTGCAACCTTCAATCTCATTGAGACTGACAGGAGTTCCAACACTGTTTTCTCGATTCTCTAAAATATTTTGTGTAAATGCCATTTTCGGATTAAAAATCGGCATCGTCCTGAAGTTTATGAAATTTGAACGTTGACCGTCCCATAAAAAAAAAGCTCACAAGGTGCTCTACCGTACAGATGTTGATCCGATCCCTTTGTATGTTTTTAACGTGCTTTTATTCATGTGGCGCTGTTCATCGGAATTATCATGCTGATTCTTGATTTTGTCGGAAGAGGGCGCGCGCACAATTAAACTTCTCATGTATCATCCAGCGCAATGGATCCATTTCTACTCAGTAAACGTTTAACAAAATCGGGGGTGTTCTGATGAAGAAAAAATATACAATTTTGATTATCATTGGCCTGTTCGTGATCCTCATCAGGCTGCTACTGCCCCATTTCGTATTGTGGTATGCCAACAAAACGCTGGCAAAAATGCCTGGGTATTACGGACATATCGAGGATATTGATTTGTCGCTGTACCGGGGCGCCTACATTATTAAAAATATATATCTCAATAAAATTGAACCCGCTTCAAAAAATCAGACCACCTTTTTAAAAGCACAAAAAATTGATCTGTCACTGGAGTGGGGTGCGCTTTTTAAAGGGGCTCTGGTCGGTAAACTTGTCTTTCATTCACCCGAACTCATTTTCACAAAAGATAAAATGGAACTGGTCAATATCAAGGAAAGTATCGCTGATTTCCGTGTTCTGTTAAAAAAACTGATGCCGTTAAAAGTCAACCGGCTTGAGGTGATTGAGGGCACGATTCATTATACAGATCATTCCGTTAGCCCGAAG
>Ga0302293_10001173_pt1 | contig 13141 bp, 8 predicted proteins | sample III_Fen_N2_2_FD_198758 | JGI IMG/M metagenome (GOLD analysis project Ga0302293, IMG submission 198758) | Peat permafrost microbial communities from Stordalen Mire near Abisko, Sweden - III_Fen_N2_2 | ecosystem: Environmental > Terrestrial > Soil > Wetlands > Permafrost | place: Sweden: Abisko...
TATTTAAACATAATAACTTAAAATAGTTTACAATGAAACGCTTTACTCTCACATTCCTTCTAGCCTTAAGTATCAATTTATTGTTTGCCAACTTACTGTACGATATTACCGATGGCAGATTCAGAGCTAAATCTGTAAACACCCCCCGTTCGATGAATGATGGGGAAAACTTCAGCCTTATGCCAACAAGCAAAGCTGTGGTAAAATACAATTTCAAAACCGGAGCTGTGGTCGATACCATTTTCAGTATCTCACGCCTAAAGAAATCGCCCATCAAGTCTATCTCAGGTTATGAGTTTAGCCCCAACGAAGCCAAGCTACTGGTGTATACCAACGTGAAATACCGCTATCGCCGCACGTTCACAGCCGATTATTACGTGTACGATATCAAGCGCAACGAGCTTACGCCGCTATCCGAAAACGGCTCGCAGGAAGTACCGCTCTTTTCACCGGACAGTAGATACATTGCTTTTGCACGGGAAAACAACCTGTACATGAAGAAACTGGACTTCAACACCGAAATAGCCATAACAAAAGACGGTAAATTTGGAAACATCATCAACGGAACTCCTGACTGGGTGTACGAAGAAGAATTTGAAGACACACGCTACTTCGAGTGGAGCCCCGACAGCAAACTGCTGGCTTTCGTAAAATTCGACGAAACAAAAGTACCCGAATACTCCTTCCCGCTTTATATAGACAATACCAAAGAAAAAGGCGAACTGACCACTTACCCTTCGACCTACAAATACAAATACCCAAAGGCGGGAGAAAACAATTCGGTAGTAAGCGTTTGCGTGTACGACGATTACCTCAAATCGATAAAAACCGTAAAGCTGAGCGATGATAACGATCAGGACTTCTACATTCCCCGCATAAAATGGACTAATTCGCCCGACCAGTTGGCTATTTTCAAGCTCAACAGAAACCAGAACCGATTGGATATGATTATGGCTAACCCAAAATCTTTACTCACTAAACTGTGCTTACGTGAAGAAGATAAATACTATGTGGACTATGAAAACATCGATCACATTCGCTTTTCGAGCGACAATCTGTCTTTTATCGGCGTAAGCGAGAAAGATGGATACCGTCATGTTTATCTTTACGGCATAAACGGGGTGGTAAAAACTCAGCTTACCAAAGGAAAATGGGATGTAACCGATGTGTACGGCTTCGACGAGAAAAAACAGGTATTGTATTATCAATCAGCAGAAGTATCGCCTATGCAACGTGATGTGTACGCCATTGATACCAAAGGAAAAAAGACCCGACTGACCGACGGTAAAGGAACGCATAACGCCAGCTTCAACAGCACATTTACGTACTTTGTAGACAATGCTTCGAGTGTAGAAACACCGAATATCTACACGCTCCGAACCAATATGGGAGCTGCGGTAAAAGTGCTGGAAAACAATGCAGCAGTAGCTGCTGACTTCAAATCGTTGAATTTGCCGAAAAAAGAATTTTTCGGGTTCACAACTTCCGAAAATATCAAACTGAACGGCTGGATAGTAAAACCGCTCAATTTTGACCCAAACAAAAAATATCCGGTGTTGCAGGTTCAATACAGCGGACCCAATTCTCAACAAGTATTGGACAGTTGGAAAATTGACTGGGAATATTATCTGGCTACGAAAGATTATGTGGTTGTATGCGTAGATGGACGCGGCACGGGAGCCCGTGGAGCTGAATTTCGCAAATGTACCTACCAGCAACTGACATTACTGGAAACCAAAGACCAGGTGGAGACAGCTAAATACCTGGCAAAACAAAGCTATATAGACAAAGACAGAATTGGTATATGGGGTTGGAGTTATGGCGGAACAATGACCTTATTCAGCATGACTACAGGCGAGAAAGTATTCAAAGCCGGTATTGCTGTTGCACCCGTTACAGATTTTCGCTTATACGACACAGCTTACGCCGAACGCTATATGCGTCGTCCGCAAGAAAATTTTAAAGGATACGATCAATCTTCGGCACTTCTTCGGGCAAGCAAGTTGCAGGGCAATTTGCTGATTATTCACGGATCGGCCGATGATAATGTTCATACTCAAAACACCATGTTATTTATAGATAAACTGGTAGCTGCCGATAAGCAATTTGAAATGCAATTGTACACCGACAAAAATCATAGTATTCTGGGAAAACAAACCCGCGGACACTTATACACCCGGATGAGCGAATTTCTGTTCAGAAGTCTGTAAATGATTCTGTGTCTGAATTTCGCAAGTAGCTAATAGATGTTTAAAAACATATTTTGAAAGAGGTATTCTTTGCAATTTTCAGGATTATAATACACAAAAAGCATTAACTTTGGAGGTTGTTTTAAGTATCGATATTGTAACATTTATTTATCTAACAAAATATTTTATATGAGCACAGAAAACAAAAATTATGCGTTGCCGATAGCAATGATGTTTGCGTTATTTTTCATGATTGCCTTTGTAACAGGTCTTCCGAGTCCGATGGGTGTTATTGTTGCAAAACAATTTGGAGCATCTAACTTTGAATCTCAATTAGGATTCCTTGGAAATTTCTTAGCTTATGCCTTTATGGGTATTCCGGCAGGTATTATGCTGAAAAAGTTTGGGTATAAGAAAACAGCATTATCTGCTATTGCAGTTGGATTTGTTGGAGTGGCAGTACAGTTTTTTTCCGGACAGGTTGGTAGCTTCACTGTTTATCTGGTTGGTACTTTCATCTCAGGATTCTCTATGTGTATGCTGAACACGGTTGTTAACCCTATGTTGAATACCCTGGGCGGCGGTGGTAACTCCGGTAACAGACTATTGCAATTCGGAGGATCCATCAATTCAATTGGCGCAACTATCACACCAATGTTAGTAGGTTTCCTAATGGGTGCAGAAGCTGGTCGCACCATTGAAAAAGCAAACCCTGCACTCTTCCTTGCATTAGGTATTTTTGCTTTGGCATTCGTTGTATTATCGTTTGTGAAGATTCCAGAACCACACATGGAGACTGCTACCGAAAGAAAAGTAAAACATTCTCACAGTCCATTGTCTTTCCGCCACTTTGTTTTAGGTGCTATTGCAATCTTTATTTATGTTGGTATCGAAATTGGAATTCCGAGCACAGCTAACTTGTTTATGACTGCTTCAAAAACTGCAAGCAATGTTGGATTGGGCATCGATGCAACCACTGCAGGCAGTATTGTAGGAGTTTATTGGTTACTAATGCTAATCGGACGTTTGACAGGTGCATCAATTGGTGCAAAAGTATCCAGTAAAACCATGTTAATAGGAGTATCATCTTTAGGCATAATCTTTATTCTATTAGCTATTTTCTCGCCTGTTTCAAGCACTATAAGTATGCCCGTTTTCAAATCAAATCTATCCTTTGGAATAGCACAGGTTCCAATCAGCATTTTGTACCTGGTACTTTGCGGTCTCTGCACTTCTATTATGTGGGGTGGCATTTTCAACCTTGCGGTTGAAGGGCTTGGCAAATATACAGCAGCAGCTTCGGGTATTTTCATGGTAATGGTGTGCGGTGGAGGTATTGTACCCCTTTTCCAGGGATTTGTATCCGACCATTTAGGTTATCTGAACAGTTATTGGGTAATGTTTGCCTGTCTGGGCTACATGCTTTTCTACGGTTTAATCGGGTCTAAAAATGTCAACAAAGACATTCCCGTTGAGTAAACCTGAATTTATAATCAAAAAACTAATATCACAATGGAAAAACCATATGTAATAGGCATGGATATGGGTGGAACAAATACCGTTTTCGGCATTGTTGATACCCGAGGAAATGTAATATCAAAGAGTGCTATCAAAACCGGCACCCATTCAGATGTTAACTTATATATCAACGATATTTATACCGAACTTTCAAAATTGATTGAGGCTGTCGGTGGTATCGAAAAAATTAAAGGTATAGGTGTGGGAGCTCCTAATGGGAATTACTACACAGGAAATATTGAGTCTGCTTCCAACCTTCCCTGGAAGGGAATTGTTCCATTTGCCAATCTGATGGCAGACAAATTTGGAGTACCGGCCGCACTGACTAACGATGCAAATGCAGCAGCAGTAGGCGAAATGACCTATGGTGCAGCCCATGGCATGAAAAACTTCATCATGATTACTTTGGGAACCGGCGTCGGCAGCGGCATAGTGATTGACGGCAAGTTGGTTTACGGACACGATGGATTTGCCGGGGAACTAGGACATGTAAATGTTATGCGCAATAACGGCCGCCTTTGTGGTTGTGGAAAATCGGGTTGTCTGGAAACATACGCTTCGGCAACAGGAGTAGCTCGCTCAGCACGCGAAATTATCGAAACCAGCACCAAAGAAAGCCTTCTGCGCAATATTCCGGTGGAGAGTATTACTTCTAAAGACGTATTCGATGCTGCTATGCAAGGCGACGAGGTAGCAAAAAAAATTTTCAACTACACCGGAAAAATTCTGGGCGAATCATTTGCTGATTTTGTAGCATTCAGTGCACCGGAAGCGATTATTCTTTTCGGAGGACTTTCTAAAGCCGGAGATTTAATAATGAATCCTATCAAAGAAAATATGGAAAAAAATTTGCTTTCAATCTGGAAAGGCAAAGTCAAAGTTTTATTTTCTGAACTGAAAGAAGCCGATGCTGCCGTACTTGGAGCTAGTGCACTTGCCTGGGAATTGTAATATACAAAAAAAAACAACAATAAAAAAACGCTTTCCAATATGGGAAGCGTTTTTTTGTTAGTATCGACAGAGATACTTATTTTAATGAAATATATTCAAAAAGTTTCTCGGCACCTGAGTTTCAAAACTTACCACTTCGGTAGTCACCGGATGATAAAATGCCAATAATCGGGCATGTAAACCAAGTCTGTTGATAGGACTTATGTTGGCTCCATACTTTTTATCACCCACAATAGGATGACCAATATCCTGCATATGAACCCGAATTTGATTTTTGCGTCCGGTTTCCAACTCTATTTCCAGTAGCGAATAATTGTCATTCGACCTGACACAACGGTAGTGCGTCACAGCTTGTTGACCACCATTATCGGTTGCACTTGAATGTATTTTCAGCGATTTTTCATTTTCCAACAGCCAGCTTACAATCGTATCCTGTTCCTTTTCAACCTTACCTTCAACCAAAGCAACGTATATACGGCGTGTAATAATTCGATGCCAGTTTTCCTGAAGAATTGTCTGAACTTCTTTGTTTTTGGCAAACATAATTACACCTGACGTTTCGCGGTCAAGACGGTGTACCACATAAATACGATTATCGGGCGAACTCTTTTTTACGTGATTCTTTAAAATGGAAAAAGCTGTTGTTTCATCTGGATTTCCAGTACTTACCGTCAACAATCCCTCTTTTTTTTCTACTACTATCAGATATTCATCTTCAAATATTATCTTTAATTTCGGATGATTAAGCTCAATATTTCCTCTTCCGCTATTAATAGCCACAAGATCGGCGGGTTGTAAAGCCAGATTAAATTGGGTAGTGATTTTATTGTTGACCATCACCTGTCTGTGTGCCAACAGAGATTTGACCGAATTTCGACTCATTCCACCCATCTTAGACAATAAGAATGTCATCAACTCTACAGGTTCGGTTACTTTTAAATATGTTTCTTTGGGAGCTTGCGCTTGAGGTTTACGTTTCATTTTTTCTTTTTGAATTTGAACTTTCCAGAAGTTTTTTCAGCTGTAAATGTCCACTTATTTTAAATAATTTGCAACAAAATTAGCTGCATTTTCACCATCAATGGCTGACGAAGTTATTCCACCTGAATATCCGGAACCTTCACCTGCAGGGAAAAGTCCTTTTATGACCGGGTGTTGACCTGTTTCGGTATCCCTGGGTATCCGAACTGCAGCCGACGAACGGGTTTCCACACCTACCACCACTGCATCATTTGTCATATATCCACGCATCTTTCGGTCGAATTTCTTAAATGCTTCTCTGAGCCTCGAAGAAATAATATCAGGTAACCAAAAATGCATAGGCGATGAAATTAATCCCGGCAAATATGAGCACTGAGGCAAATCGGCAGAAAGTTTTCCTTTTACAAAATCGCCCAAGCGCTGTGCTGGAGCAGCTTGCTTAAGTCCACCGTTGTTTTTATAGGCCAGATTTTCTACATACTGTTGAAATTTCAATCCCGCCAATACACCATATTCTTTAAAATCTTCCGGTATATCTTCTGGTCTGATTTCTACAACAATACCAGAATTAGCATAAGGAGAATTGCGTTGGGAAGCAGACATTCCATTCACTACTATCTCATTTTGATTACTGGATGCTGGCACTATATGACCTCCCGGGCACATACAAAACGAATATACACCTCGGTCATTCACCTGATCCACCAAATTATAGCTGGCAGCAGGAAGATACAGACCGCGTTCCTTACAATGATACTGAATACTGTCAATCAGACTTTGAGGGTGTTCCACACGTACTCCCATGGCAAAACCCTTCGCTTCGAGAGCAATGCCCTGATTATGCAACATCTCATAGATGTCATGAGCCGAGTGACCGGTAGCCAAAATAAATGCTTTGGCTTTGTAGGTATTTCCATCAGCAGTTTTACATCCCACCACCTGATTATTTTCAATCAGAATGTCTGTCAGTTTTTGTTCGAAATGAATCTCACCACCACACGAAGTAATTGTTTTGCTTATATTTTCAATTACAGTCGGAAGTTTATCAGAGCCAATATGCGGATGAGCATCGTAAAGTATTTCTTCTGCCGCACCATGATAATGAAAGATTTCAAAAATTCGTTCGGTATTTCCTTTCTTTTTTGAACGGGTGTAGAGCTTTCCGTCCGAAAACGTCCCGGCTCCACCCTCACCGAAACAATAATTGGAGTCAATATTCATCCCATTATTACGGTTGAGTTGTGCAATATCCTCTTTTCGTTCATGCGTATTTTTACCTCGCTCCAAAATGATTGGTTTTATTCCGTATTCAATCAACTTAAGAGCTGCAAACAGCCCCGCAGGTCCGGCACCAATAATCAATACCGGCTTTTTATCATCCACCGGCTGATAAGCAAAAACGGGTTTTTCGTATACAGGTGCCTCTTCGTCCCAATATACTTCCACCGTCAGGTTCACTTTGGGCTGGAAAGAACGCGCATCAATCGACTTTTTGGTAGTACGCATACGGGTAATACGAGCCGGTGATATTTCCAGTTTATCGGCCACCTGTTTGGTCAGCAATTCGGGCTTTTCGGCCAGTTCGGGTATAAGGCTTAGTTGTATGAGTTCGTGCATAAAAAGTTCAAATAAATTGGATTGCAAAGATACGCAAATTATGCAGAAGAATAGCGGGATGTATTTGAGGGATCAATAACCATCTCGCCACACTCATCAAGTTTTCCAAGAAATCATCAGCCCTACTGTAAAATATTTCGCCTCGACTGTAAATTTATTTTACAGCTTATCATTTCCCCGATTCAGCCATACAGCTCATTATCAGCACGAATATCCTTTTGGCACAGTTTTGGGGAATAGGAACCACCATAACAACAGAAGAATATATGAAGAATTGGATTGTAATCGTGTTTTGGATGTTTAGCATGCTCCTTTGTGCACAGGAAAAAACCTGGAACTTGGATGAATGTATGCGCTACGCCGTGGAGCACAGTACTAAGCGGGTAAAGCAGGAAGCACAAAACGAAATTTACAAACAAAACCGACTGGAAGCTGTTGGCGGACTGCTGCCCAGCCTGAATGCTTCGTCTGACGGAAGCATGTCTTTCGGGCGTGTGCTGGACAAAGACACCTATCAGTATGTAAACAAAGGTACTTTGTACAATGAGTATGCACTCAGTTCTACCCTGTTGCTTTTCGACGGGTTTGCACAACTATCGAAAACAAAAATGGAAAAGCTGAATAAATTGAAAGGCATTCAGCAATTGCAGGACATCAAGGATATGGTGGCTTATGAAACGATGGAGATTTTTTTCAACGTACAATATTATCAGGGTACGGTGAAACTGGCCATGCAGCAACTGGATCAAAGCACTGCCAACCTCAAGCAGGTGAAACGAATGGAAGAGCTGGGCATGAAGTCGGCACCCGATGTGGCGGAACTTGAAGCCAAAGAAGCCGAGGACAACTATCTGCTCACTAAACAGAAAAACCTGTTGGTACAGGAGATCATCCGCCTGAAAGAAAAAATGAATTTTCCGGTAACCGAAGATATTAAAACCGCTGGGTATGACATCCTGCTGCCTACCGATACGCTACGCGAAAATGCAGCGGACATTTACCAGAAAGCGTTAAGTTATTCGCCTAAAGCACTGGCATCAAACAAGTCGGTAGAATCTACCCAAATGGCAGTTAACGTAGCCCGGGGACGATTCTTTCCAAAACTTTCGCTGTACGGAGGTGTCAACAGTTATTTCTCGCGCATGATGGACGGAACCACTTACACTCCGTTCAGAGAACAGCTCAACGCCAACGAAAGCTATTATATCGGGCTATCGCTTAGTGTGCCTATTTTCAATGGTTTTTCGCGCTCAGCCGAATACAAACGAAGCAAACAGCAACTGGTCATAGCCCGTACCGAACATGAAGAAGCTCTGCGCTCGCTCTATAGCGACATTGAGCAGGCGGTAGCCGACGTCAACGGGCTGTCCGACGAATACCGGCAAGCCGGCAAACGAACCGAATCGATGAAAATAGCCCATCAGGTTAACCAACGGAAATATACCGAAGGTCTGATCAGCGTTCTGGATCTCAACACCAGTGCTAACCGACTGCTGCAAGCACAAGTGGAAGAACTATATACCAATTTAAAATATCAACTAAAATACAAACTGCTGAATTATTATAAAGGGCAGGCAATATACAACTAACAGTTAGCAGCAATGGTTAAGCAACTGCACAATTCAACAATTATACTACTCAACAAATATGGACATTATACTTGAAAAGAAAAAAGGACTGAGAAAAAAACACCTTCCTTACGTGGCGGGAGGAAGCCTGTTACTAATCCTCATTTTGTGGATGATTTTAGGCAATCACCGGTCGCGCCTGACAGTGGAGCACGACAAACTGATGGTGGATGTGGTGACCCGCGGCGAGTTCAACGATTATATCCGCATCAACGGACAGGTGGAACCGATAAATACCATTCAGCTCAGTGCCATCGAAGGCGGTATGGTGGAGCAAAAAGTGGTGGAAGAAGGTAGCCAGGTACATCAGGGCGAGGTCATTGTCCGACTGAAAAACCCAATGCTCAATCTGAACATTCTGGACAGCGAGGCACAACTGGCCGAAAAACAAAACTTCCTACGCAACACCCAGGTTTCGATGGAACAGGAAAGACTCAGCCTGAAAAAAGAAAAACTCCAACTGGAACTGGATGTGGAACGCAAAAAGCGAAAGTTCATGCAATACAAACAGCTGTACGCCGAAAAACTAAGTTCACAGGAGGACTATCTGCAAGCCAAAGAAGACTATGAGTTTGCCGTGAATAGCCGCAAACTGGTAGTGGAACGTCAGAAACAGGACTCCATCTACCGCGGCATTCAGATAAGACAAATGGAAGAAAGCCTGCATAATATGCGCCAAAACCTGACCCTGGTACGGCAACGCATCGATAACCTGAACGTAAAAGCTCCGGTTGACGGTCAGCTGGGACTGCTCGATGTGGAAATAGGTCAGTCGGTAGCAGCAGGAAACAAAATAGGGCAAATCAGCGTATTGTCCGACTATAAAATCGAAGCGCTGATCGACGAACACTATATCGACAAAGTAAAAGCCGGACTGAGTGCTACCTTCGAACGGCAGGATAAAAACTTTGCCCTGCGGGTACGCAAAGTATACCCCGAAGTACACGACAAACAGTTTAAAACCGACTTCGTTTTTGCAGGTCAACGCCCGGATAACATTCGCACCGGCCAAACTTACTACATCAACCTGCAACTGGGGCAACCCACCCAAGCTGTAATGGTTCCGCGCGGATCGTTCTACCAGACTACCGGTGGTCAGTGGATTTTCGTCGTATCGAAAGATGGCAAAACGGCTATCCGCCGCAACATCACCATCGGTCGACAAAACCCGCTTTACTACGAGGTAACAGCCGGCCTGCAACCGGGCGAAAAAGTGATTACTTCGGGTTACGAAACCTTCGGGGACAGCCAGGAGTTGGTGCTACAGTAATCAGTGGACAGTAAACAATTATCAGTGAACAGTTAATTATGACAAACAATATCAGCACAGCTTTTCGCTCTGTTTTCAAGAAAAAGCAGAACAATGGAATCAAAATAATATCATTGGGTGTAGGACTGGCCATGGGATTGGTGCTCATTGCCAAAGTATGCTTCGAACAAAGCTTTGACAACTTCTACCCCCACAGCGAACGCATTTATCAGATTCAGGAAAATGTAGTTTCCGGAAACGACAAACCGAATGCTTACGGTCAGGTAAGCGGTGGAGTGGCTCCTGGAATGAAAGCAGACCTGCCTCATGTAGAAGCAGCTACCCGGCTCACACCCCTACAGGATGATGCCGTCTTTTTCACGCAGGATAAAAAGCGACTTACCGGGACTTTTATTATGGCAGACAGTTGTTTGTTCGATGTGTTGCCCCGTCCGATGATTGTAGGAAATGCAAAGAAAGTATTATCGCAACCGATGTATGTATTAGTATCCGAAACCATTGCAAAGAAGATGGGCAATAATGCCGTAGGACAAACCATTCGGTTAGATACCTGGCCCGGAAAAACATTGACTATCGGAGGTGTATTTAAAGATATTCCCGAAAATACCCATTTAAAATACGATGTGGTAATTTCGATGAGTTCCATCCTACACTTTTTCCAAAATGATGGCACGCAAAATTGGGTTGGTAACGACCGTTACCTGGCCTATGTCCGTCTGGCTCCCAACATAAACCCAACGAGTCTGACTCCCGCCATCAATAAAATGCAGGCACGTCACGTAGACATGAATGAGCTTAAAAAAGCCGGTGTAAAACTTTCATACAGTTTATTGCAGCTGGAAAAAATTCATAGCGATGAACCGACAACAAAGCGTATGTCCATTCTGCTGGCTTTACTGGCCTTTGCTCTTATTTTTACTGCCATATTAAATTACATTTTGATCGTGCTTTCGTCGCTGGTAAAACGTAGCAAAGAAATAGCCATTCATAAATGTTACGGTGCCGCCGAAAGGAACATCAGCAGTATTGTGCTTACTGAAACCGCCATTCATTTGGTGGCTTCGGTCATCGTAGCCACGCTACTTATATTTCTTTTCCGTACACAGGTAGAAGAAATACTTGCAGCACCTCTCAATGCCTTGTTTACATTCCGAACCGGTCTTTTACTCGTAGTAGTTTGCATAGCTGTATTCTTTAGCTCCGGCATTGTTCCTGCACGAATTTTTGCCCGAATACCTGTTTCGTCTGCCTTTCGCAACTTCAAAGAGTCACGACGCAAATGGAAACTCGGATTACTTTTTCTTCAGTTTATTGCCACCGCTTTTCTGGTTACTCTGTTGGTCATTATCGGACGGCAATACAACAGCATGGTGAATGACAATCCCGGTTATGTCTATGAAAACCTGCTTTACTGCAATACTTCGGGAGTAACTAAAGACGAAAGACAGAAGACCATTGAAGAACTGAAGCGTATTCCCGAAGTGCAAGCGGTGGCAACCTGCTCAACTTTACCCATGTTTGGAGCTTCCGGCAATAATGTCTCAGAACCGGGTAAAACGCAGGAACTGTTCAACATCGCCGATTTATATAATGCTGATGCCGATTATCTTTCTTTGATGGAAATTCCGGTAGTGGCAGGAAAAGACTTTGAACATAGTGCTGCCGATTCAGCACAGGTACTCGTTAGTCAAAGCTTTGCCGATAAACTTGCGAAAATGTTGAACTGGAAAGACGGAGTTGTAGGCAAAACGATTCAGGTTTCCGAACATGGCGCGTGCACCATCAAGGGCATTTACAAGGATATCCGCATCGGTTCCATCAGTGAACCCGACCCACGACCATCAGCTATATTCTCGGCCAATGTTCCACTTAGCAATATTATGATTAAGTTCCATCAACTTAATTCGGATGGTATCCGACAAGTAAGTAAAGTATTGCAAACCGCATTGCCCAACAAAGACATTGTAGTGACACCCTACAAAACCAGCATGACTTTTCTGTATACCTCATCCCGCTTATTCAGAAATTCGGTGCTGATTGGTGGCATTATTACACTCATCATTGTCCTCATTGGGTTGATAGGTTATACCAACGATGAAATAAACCGCCGAAGTGCCGAAATCGCGATTCGCAAAGTAAACGGAGCATCAGCCAGAGAGATTCTACGACTTTTCATAAAAGATATTTTGCGTATAGCCATTCCGGCACTGGTCATTGGGGAATTATTGGCAGCTGTTGCCGCCGAAAAATGGATGGAAAACTTTGCTCAGAAAACCAGTCTGTCTCTTTTTATCTTTTTGGGATGTGGGATAGCTGTATTAGCTATTATTTTGTCGGTAGTCAGTCTTAACTCATACCGCACAGCTGTCCAAAATCCGGTGGATGCCATAAAGAGAGACTAAACAGGAAACAGTTATCAGTAAACAGTCATCAGTGAACAGTAAATTATAAAATATGAAACAAGCATTAAACTGGTTTAAACCATAAGACCATGTTCATTGCGAGTTCCATACTACAACGAACAAAAAAATAAACGCATGAAAGCAATATTTCGAAACTTTTTCTTTGTACTTAAACGATTTAAAACGTCAAGCATCCTGAATATTCTGGGTTTGTCGGTGGCATTTGCTGTGTTTGCAATCACGTTGACTCAAGTGCATTATGATCTGTCATTCGATCGTAATTTTAAAAATGCAGATGATATTCATTATTTTAGTATGTCTTTTTCTAATGGAGACAGGAATACGAATATGCCAACCACCATGGCCAAGGAAATTCAAAGTAAATTTCCGGAGGTAAAAAGCTATTGTTTAGTCAACCCCAATACCTCGGACGAATTTTTAGTAGACGTAATAAACAGCAAAGGAATAAAACAAAAATTCACCACAAAGATCACCCCTGTCACAGCCGGTTTTTTGGATGTTTTTACGCCCGAGATAGTGAGAGGAAGTACTAAAGATTTATTCGCCGGACAAGGGAAAGCAATG
>Ga0302293_10001175_pt1 | contig 13133 bp, 14 predicted proteins | sample III_Fen_N2_2_FD_198758 | JGI IMG/M metagenome (GOLD analysis project Ga0302293, IMG submission 198758) | Peat permafrost microbial communities from Stordalen Mire near Abisko, Sweden - III_Fen_N2_2 | ecosystem: Environmental > Terrestrial > Soil > Wetlands > Permafrost | place: Sweden: Abisko...
AACGGCTTTGGCCGCAATCCACAGGAGGCATTCTGCGAATTTCTTTGAGCGTCAATTCGCTTTCAACAAGATTGTATATGTGAAGTTCAGGCGCTTCACCGAGATGCAAATTGACACAAGCTCCATCGCGACTTGCAACGGCAATATAGGGGCGCTCAGATGTGGTGAGTTCAATGGTATTTGGACGCACTTCTACTGGGGCTTGCGCATCAACGTGTGCGGCAAACTCAATGGTGTGGTCTTCACTACCTTCGTGTTTTTGTCCCAGTAACCCAACTGCATCGGCACGGCAACGAGAGCAATGTGCCATTTGAGGAAGGTGGCGCTGTGCAGAAAGTCGAATGGCCTGCATCTCTGCGGGAGTTGGTTCGGTAAGGTGTGCGAAGGCTGTGTTGGCAGTTGGAATCAAGGGAATGACGTTGTGCAGCGATGCACCTAATGCCGCAACTGCTTTAGAAATTTCTTCGACATGAAATTCATTCACGCTTGGAATACACACCGTATTAACCTTGACTAGGATATTGCGAAAATGAATCGCCTCTATCGCAGCCTGCTGATTTTCCCATAAAGCAAAGGCGGCATCCATCCCAGTTAAGTCATGCCCACCCCAACGAACCCAATCGTAAATTTCTGCACCCACACGAAAATCTATCGCATTTACTGTGATCGTTACATGAGTCACGTTCAATGATTTCAAATCATCTACATAAGGGAGTACATTCAAGCCATTGCTAGAAACACATAGCATCAACTCAGGAAATTCATTTTGCACCAAGCGAAATGTATCCAGTGTCTCATCGGCATTTGCAAAAGGATCGCCAGGGCCCGCAATACCAACAACGCTGATGTTGGGGCTTTTTTCCATGTTGCGCTTGAGGTGTTCTAAGGCTTCATGCGGGGTCATTACTTTGGCGGTTACACCTGGTCGCGATTCATTTACGCAAGAATATTTACGATTGCAAAAGCGGCATTGAACATTGCAATGAGGTGCTACAGGAAGGTGTATGCGCGCATAGGAGCGACATGCTTTCTGATTGAAGCACGGATGTTTTTCAAGATTCAACATAGGATCTCCTTCCACCAAACAACCTTTACGCCTTACTTATATGCGCACCTCCCTTGCAGCAGAGCATTCAATTCGTATCGCGAATACTATGCCAAATATCGAGTGACAGCCTTGTTTATTGCATTACATAACGGTTTTTGATTACATAATGAATTGTATTCGTGACCTAGAACTCATGATTATGGCAGCGAACACTTAGATGTAATAGCCACGCGGGTCAAATGAATGCCGTTTTGTACATAGGCGTACAATTCAAATTATTTGTGTTCGAATTTGTACATGCGGCTCTTTCTGTTGCGTGCGTAAGTGCGAACTTTCTGTACAAAAACGTTCATATCGACGTTATTGCTTGACAGGAATGTACAATCGCTGATTTTTTGGACTCTGAAAAAATCTTGCGGAATCCGGCATGTTGCTTGCTATTCCTTGATCGTTCACGAGTTGTCGTCAGTGAATTAACGAATTACACATAACATAAGGAATCTTTCCATGACAAGAAAAATTGCATTCTACGGAAAGGGTGGCATTGGTAAGTCCACTACGCAGCAAAATACTGCGGCAGCAATGGCGTATTACTACAAGCAGAAGGTGTTCATTCATGGTTGCGACCCTAAGGCCGATTCTACTCGCTTGATTCTTGGAGGAAAGCCGCAGGAAACGCTCATGGATGTGCTGCGTGAACAAGGAGCAGAGAAGGTCACTAACGAGAAGGTGATCAAGCAAGGCTTCTTAGGAATTAGTTGCGTCGAATCTGGTGGACCAGAGCCAGGAGTGGGTTGCGCAGGTCGCGGTGTGATCACCTCCATTGATTTGATGGAAGCGAATGGCGCTTACGCCAAAGATCTTGACTTCATTTTCTTTGATGTGTTAGGCGATGTTGTGTGTGGTGGTTTTGCTATGCCAATTCGCGAGGGCAAAGCGCAAGAGGTATATATCGTTGCTTCGGGTGAGATGATGGCGATTTACGCAGCCAACAACATCTGCAAGGGTCTTGTAAAGTATGCAAACCAGAGCGGCGTTCGCTTAGGTGGCATCATTTGCAACAGCCGCAAGGTTGATCGCGAAAAAGAATTCTTGGAAGAATTTACCAAGTCGATTGGTACACACATGATCCATTTTGTTCCTCGCGATAATATCGTGCAAAAAGCAGAGTTCAACAAAAAAACAGTGGTTGAGTATGATTCCAATGAGAATCAGGCACATGAGTATGGCGAGCTTGCACGCAAGATTATCGAGAACAAAAACTTTGTAATTCCCAAGCCACTCACCATGGATCAGTTAGAAGAAATGGTGGTCAAATACGGAATCGGTGATTAGCAAAATTGGCGACTAAGAAATAGTCAAGGAGACTCTCTATGAAAATGGTACGCGCAATTGTACGCCCAGAAGCTTCTGATGCAGTCACCGATGGCTTGGCAGATGCTGGTTTTATTTCTCTCACGAAAATCAATGTCTTTGGCCGAGGAAAACAGAAGGGCATCACTGTGGGTGGCACGCATTACGATGAACTTCCCAAAACAATGATATTGACCGTGGTGGAAGATGCGAGCGTGGATGAGGTGATCAAGATTGTCAAATACAAAGCCTACACTGGAAACTTTGGCGATGGAAAAATCTTTGTAAGCCCCATTGATGATGCGATCACCGTTCGTACTGGTGAGCACGGCTTGTAAGGAGCACCCATGAAAGAAATCATCGCGATTATTAGACCCAAAAAAGTTGAAGAGACGAAAGATGCTTTGGATAAACTCGGGTTCCCAGGCATTACGGCTTCTGCAGTGTTAGGGCGCGGCAAGCAGCGAGGAATTGCTGGTGAGCTCTCCTATCCTGTAAGCCCAGAGCTCGCAGCCATGGGAAGAAGTGGCGGAATGAAATTTATTCCTAAGCGATTTATTACCGTCGTTGTGGAAGATAGCGATGTTGAAAAAATCGTAAGCACCATTGTCAAGGTCAACCAGACAGCGCAAATAGGAGACGGAAAAATTTTCATCAGTTCCATTGACAATGCTGTACGTGTACGAACCGGCGAAACAGGAATTCCTGCGTTATAATACGTCCGATTGAAGGAGAAACAAGTATGCCTTATCATGAATTTGACTGTAGCACAACGATACCTGAGCGCAAGAAACATGCTGTGGTGAAAGGTCCAGGAGAGACCCTTGTCGACGCACTTCCTGCGGGTTATTTGAATACAATTCCAGGCTCGATCTCTGAGCGTGGCTGCGCTTACTGCGGTGCAAAGCATGTGATCGGCACACCGATGAAAGATGTGATTCACATTAGCCACGGCCCTGTTGGTTGCACTTACGATACATGGCAGACCAAGCGTTACATCAGCGACAACGACAACTTCCAACTCAAGTACACCTTCGCATCGGATATGAAGGAAAAACATGTTGTGTTTGGCGCAGAAAAAATGCTCCGACAAAATATCATCGAAGCATTTAAAGCGTTTCCTGAGATTAAGCGAATGTCCATTTATCAAACGTGCGCCTCGGCTTTGATTGGTGATGACATTGGCGCCGTTGCACAAGGTGTTATGGATGAAATGCCCGATGTAGATATTTTCGTTTGCAACTCCCCAGGCTTTCGCGGGCCAAGTCAATCGGGTGGGCATCACACCATTAATATCGCTTGGATGAAAGATAAGGTTGGCCAAGTGGAACCTAAAATCACCAGCGACTATGTCATCAATTATGTGGGTGAATACAATATTCAAGGGGATCAGGAAGTCATGGTGGACTTCTTCAAGCGCATGGGTATTCAAGTTCTCTCAACATTCACGGGCAATGGCTCATATGACGATTTGCGTGCGATGCATAGAGCTCAACTCAATGTACTCGAATGTGCGCGTTCGGCAGAATACATTTGCAATGAGCTCAAGGTTCGCTTTGGTATTCCACGACTCGATATCGAAGGCTTTGGCTTTGAACCTCTTTCGGCCTCTCTCAATAAGCTCGGCATGTTCTTTGGCATTGAAGATCGTGCAAAGGCCATTGTTGATGAAGAGACTGCTCGCTGGAAGCCCGAATTGGATTGGTACAAAGAACGGCTCAAGGGAAAGCGAATTTGCTTGTGGCCAGGTGGTTCTAAGCTCTGGCATTGGGCTCATGTAATTCATGAAGAAATGGGCGTCGACGTTGTTTCTGTGTACACCAAGTTTGGCCACCAAGGCGACATGGAGAAGGGAATATCTCGCTGCGAAGAAGGTGCTTTAGCGATTGATGACCCTAACGAACTGGAGACTGTTGAAGCAATGCTCAAGCTGAAACCCGACCTGATTATGACAGGAAAGCGGCCTGGTGAAGTAGCAAAGAAAATTCGCGTTCCTTACCTAAATATTCACGCATATGATAACGGACCCTACAAGGGTTTTGAGGGCTGGGTTCGCTTGGCTCGCGACATTTACAACGCAATCTATTCTCCAATTCATCAGTTGGCTTTTGTGGATATCAGCAAAGACGAAATTCCTACCGACAAGGGTTTTGTAACTGCACTCATGCGTTCCGATAAGGATCTTCCTGAGTCGATCAAAGCCTCCACGGAGATCAGGCCTTACAGTGGGAAGTTCGATAATCTTGTGGCGATTCGCGAAAGAGTTTATCCAACGTTTGAGCGACATAACGTCACGGCAGTATAAGGAAGGATGCCTTATGGACTATGTGAAAAATGAAAAAATGGAATTGTTGCTCGATTACATCATGAAGAATTGTCTTTGGCAATTTCATTCCCGAGCATGGGACCGCAAAACCCAGAATGAAGGAATTCTGAATAAGTTAAGCCAGCTACTTTGCGATGAAAAGGTTGAACTAGAAACGTCGTTAGACAAATGTTATTGGGTCGACGCGATGTACCTAGTGAATTCCTATAAGGAACGCTTTCCATGGCTTTTTAGCATGCCTAAAAGTGAAATCAAACTGCTGATCAAGGAGCTCCATGAGCGCATGGATTTTTTGACCATCACGGGGTCTCTCAACCTTGAACTCACCGACCAGCACTATTAATAGGAGTAAATACTATGCCTTGTGAAGTACAAGAAAAGAGTCGCGCAGGTATTATCAATCCCATCTTCACCTGTCAACCTGCTGGTGCACAGTATGTAAGTATTGGCATTAAGGACTGCATTGGAATTGTCCATGGTGGGCAAGGGTGCGTCATGTTTGTTCGCTTACTGATATCTCAGCACTTGAAAGAAAGCTTTGAAATTGCATCATCATCGGTTCATGAAGATGGCGCGATCTTTGGAGCTGTAAAGCGTGTTGAAGAAGCTGTGGATGTGCTTTTGATGCGCTATCCGCATTTGAAGGTAATACCCATCATATCGACCTGTTCAACGGAAATCATTGGCGACGATATTAATGGCGTGGTCACAAAGCTGAATGATGGACTGCTCAAAGAAAAATACGCAGGTCGTGAAGTACATCTGATTCCAATTCATACTCCCAGTTTTGTGGGAAGCATGGTGACTGGATATGACCTTGCGATTAAAGACATTGTGACCTACTTCGCAAAGCAGAGCGAACCAAATGGAAAGATCAATCTGATTACGGGTTGGGTCAATCCAGGAGATGTCACTGCGTTAAAGCATCTTCTCGCAGAAATGCAAATAGATGCAACAGTTCTATTCGAGATCGAGAATTTCGATTCGCCATTAATGCCAACGGGCAACCATGTTTCTCATGGCGACACCACGATCGAGGATCTTGTGGGAACGGCAAATGCAAAAGCGACGGTAGCCTTAAATCGCTATGAAGGAGCAAAGGCCGCGAGTTACCTTGAAAACAAGTTTGGCGTTCCTGCACATATTGGGCCAACACCCATTGGTATTCGCAACACGGATTCCTTCTTGCAAAATCTGAAGAAGATTACGGGCAAACAAATTCCAGAATCACTTGTGCGAGAACGCGGAATTGCTATGGATGCATTGACTGATATCACGCATATGTTTCTTGCTGATAAGAAGGTGGCGATCTATGGCAATCCAGATCTTGTGATTGCGCTCGCAGAGTTCTGTCTTGATCTTGAGATGAAGCCACAGTTGCTGCTTCTTGGCGATGATAATGCAAACTATGTCAAGGATCCCCGCATCCTAGCGCTGCAAGAGAATGTCGACTACGATATGAAAATTATCACGAATGCCGATTTCTGGGAATTAGAAAGTCGTATCAAGAGTGGTGAGCTTGAACTTGATTTGATCCTCGGTCATTCCAAGGGGCGCTTCATTTCTATTGACTACAAGATTCCCATGGTGCGTGTAGGGTTTCCAACCTATGATCGCGCCGGCTTGTACCGCTATCCGATCGTTGGCTACGCAGGTGCTACTTGGCTTGCGGAAGCCATGGCCAACGCGCTCTTTAACGACATGGAAGTGAAAAACGTTCGCGAATGGAGCTTAAACGTCTGGTAGTAAACCAAGCGTGAGTAGGCCGGTTCAAGCATAAACGTGTGACTGTAATTATGAATCGGCCTGCTCTTTTTTGCGTGCAATTTTTCTTGGAAACCGTTGGGATGATGTTGTCTCTGTGCTTTTCCTGAAAGGCACGATTTCATTCTCCCTTGTTGCGTCCCAACGGTTTCTTTCTATTCAAATGAATTTTACTTCACAGGAGTTCTCATGTTAGGACCAACCGAAGGCCACCCACACGGATGCATGCGGCGCAAGGATCGCGAGATTACGGATCGCGCAGAGATGGATGCTATTATGAACTCTGCGAAGGTAATGCATCTTGCCCTTGCCGACAATAACATTCCATTTTTGGTGCCTGTGTTCTATACATATATCGACTCAGCATTGTATTTCCATTCGTCGAAAGTGGGCACCAAAATCGAAATTCTAAAGCGCAACAACAAAGTTTGCTTTGAAATTTCGGTGGATCAAGGAATTATCGAAAGCGATGTTGCTTGTGACTTTGAAGCCAAGCACCGCACCGTGATTGGCCTTGGGAGCGCTGTATTTGTGGAAGATGCGGTGGAACGAATTAAAGTACTCGATCAAATTGTCGCGGGATTTACTGACAAGAAGTTCACTTACCCCGAAGCGAACCTAAAGCATACCGCCGTGGTTCGCATTGATATTGAATCTATCAAAGGGAAGAAGCACGGGTTCTAAATACGAACTCAATCGCAGTGGAGAGACAATGAAAATTGCAACGTTGGTGAATCAAAGCGGAGGCTTAATAGGCCTACATGAGCCAGGAAACATTGAACTTTTTGAATGCGTCTCTGGCCTTTGGGTGAAGCTGCAGGTGATTCCTTTTGCATTACATCAGGAGATGGGTATTCGCGCAGTACGAAGTAAGTTAGAAGCCATCTTCGCGCAGCTCGAAGACTGCACAAGCATCTTGACGGGAGAACTCAAGGGAGCTACGGGTGCAATGCTTAAAGATATCGGCTTTTCGGTGTGGACAGCTACAGGGCTTGCACTCGATATGCTCGATGAAGTGGCTACTGCCAAAGAATTAGAATCGATTGAAGTGTATCAAAAGCCACCAACGAAACCAGACCATGAGCCACAGTTAGTGGGCGATATCCGAGATGGTGTATACCAGATTGATTTGCAAGAGATTTTGAAATGCAATTCTGGTCATCCTTCCAGAAATATTTTGATTCCCATTTTGGGGGAAAAATTGTTTCAGCGACTAGATATTTTTTGTGACCACATGCCTCGCTGGATGCCCACAGAGTTAGAACGACTCAAGCTGTGCGCCGATACGAAGACCTTAGAAGATGGACGTGGTCTTCAAATTTCCGTATCTCACAAACCAGCGTAGGAAGTAACGACATGATTGAGCAAGAAAAGAAAACTCATTGGCTTTATTTTGCTTATGGCTCTAACATGAATCCCAATCAAATTCATGCGCGCTGCACTCATCCCGAATTTGTTGCTTTAGCCAAACTCCCAGATCACGAGGTAAATTTTTTTGGCAATTCTAGAGTTTGGGATGGTGCGCAAGAAACCGTAATTCCTTCGCCAGGGAAAATCGTTTACGGAGTCATCTATAAGTTGACTAAAAGCGATTGGGATCGACTAGACTCATGGCAAGATGTGCGTCTTGATGGAACGGGAGCATACTTCCACTTTCCCACGATCATCGAAGACCTAACAGGGAAAAAGCACTTTGTTCTTACCTACAAGAAGTGCTATCAAGGTGAGTCACAACTTCCGAGCAAAGAATATCTTGATCTAATTATTCAGGCTGCAATCTTTCATGATTTACCTATAGATTGCTTAGAGCGATGGAAAACGATGCAATACAAGAATGCCTCGTACCCCGTTCCAAGGCAGAGTCTATTCAATCGCTCGCTTCTTTTAGATCTTAGCTGTACGGGTTGCGAATCCGAACATCCCACAACAATGTCTCAAGAAGCGTAGACGTTACCGTTCGGTAGTGAATTCATTAACGGGAACGTGCGTTTTACTTTCGTTTTCCATGATTGCGTGTCGGCATACGATTCGCTTATAGATTCATCGAGGTAGAAGATGAATCAAAAGACCGATGCGATGGCTGAAACGCCTGAGTTTCTTTGCAACCTAAGTGTACACGCGGGGCACGGTTATTTAGACGAAAGTCGAATGAAGCTCTTGCAAGAGATTCAAAAAAGCGGAACGCTCACCGCTGCTGCAGAGGCGATGAAGGTGAGCTATAAGACGGCTTGGTCATGGCTAGATGCTATGGGGAATGCTGCTGAAGGCCCTTTGGTAGAGAGCGTGCAGGGCGGAGCCACAGGGGGTGCCACAAGCCTTACTCCGCTGGGCGAAAAAATTCTCTTTCAATATAACACGCTGTGTGATCGGCACGCTCGTTTCATGGCTTCGCTACAGACGTCGCAACAGCAACAATTGCGCGATGTGGAAAGTTTCATGCGTCGCTTATCCATGAATACCAGCGCACGTAATCAATTGCACGGAACTATCGAGCGAATTTGGGGCGACAAAACTCAGGCATGGGTTGATGTCATGGTGGCTGATTTAGCAATCGTCACAGCAAGGGTTACACGGTCAACCGTTCGCGAAATGGGATTGGATATGGGAGTAGAAGTTACCACCTTAACCAAAGCGACATGTCTAACGCTCACTCGTCCCGATCACCGACCAAAGTTATCCAAGGGTCCAATTAATCGAATCAAGGGCGTATTAACTCGTGGTGTTGTCGACGAAGACTATGCGCTTGCAACGCTTGAAATTGCAGGGCTGCGAACCTTGACTGCCCTTGTTCCCATTGATACTTGGCAGAATATGGATCCACGTGTGGGCGAAGAATTCACAGCATGGTTCGAACCCGATCATGTCATTTTGGCAAGAAATAATTAGCGGAGAAAATTATGCAGCATAGTTTGAAAATGGGTATTCGTAAGCAAATCAAAACTGAATATGGCTTGCAAGATTTAGTGATTGAATTTGAAGTGAAGCCCGGTGAGCTCCTTGCAATCATTGGGCCTCAAGGATCTGGAAAAAGTTTTGCGCTGCGAACCTTAGCGGGCACAGCTCGGCCAGATGAAGGCTTTTTAGAAGTTGATGGAAAAATTTGGTTTGATAGTGTTGCAGGAATTTGCTTGCCGCCACAGCAACGTTCTTCTGTGTTCCTCCAGCATGATCAAGATTTGACATTGCCTCGAAACACAACGGTTGAGGATAGTCTTTTTGCATCGCTACGCCTGTCGGATCGAAATAATGTGGAGTGGGTTCAACAAATTCTAGAACTCACGAGCCTTACTGCGGTAAAGAGAAGCCGACTCTGCACACTTCCTGCAAAGTGCAGAGCAAAGGTTTCCATTGCGCAGGCTTTGGCGAGTCGTCCACAGCTGCTGCTGATCGATCAACCCTTTTGTGAATTGGATTGGGATCTTCGTACGCGTTTACTCGATGAACTCAAGAAGCTGCATGAGCGTGTTGGACTCACGACGATTCTTGCAACACGACATTACCTTGATGTATCTCGTGTTGCGGACAGCAGCTTGCAATTGAAGGGATTAGAGGATGTAATGGAAAAGTCAAATTCAACGAATATGCCTTTACTTGCATATTGAAAATACAGGCTTAGATATCTTACCGATTGGTAGTGTTTTTATGCGTAAATATCAAGGTCGCATGGGTAGCCTAGATTGTATTCAATCGGTAAAGTGGGTAATCTTGAAACACAGGATGATTTGTGTCAAAACAGGCTATGAATTCCTTGATAAAATTCATCGACTTGGCTCGTTGATTTAACCCCATAAGGAGATCCCAATGAAAAAAATCACCATGTTCATGGCGAGCGCATTCTTGTTTGTGAACGTTCACGCTGCTACTGCGAAGACCGAGATTATTGTCTCTGCGGCCGCAAGCCTTACTGATGCAATGAAGGAGCTTATTGTCGCCTATCAGAAGGTGGACTCAAGTGTGAAAGTGACTCCGACCTTCGGATCATCGGGCGCATTGCAAAAACAAATTGAGCAAGGAGCTCCTGTAGATTTATTTATCTCTGCTGCGCCCAAGCAAATGAATGCCCTCGAACAGCAGGGACTGATTTTATCAAATACGCGCAAAGACATTTTGGAAAATCAAGTTGTGCTCATTGTGCCCAAGGACAGCAAGGCTCAAGTGACAAAGTTTGAAGACCTTGCGGGAGCAAAGGTCAAGCAGATTGCCTTGGGTGAGCCAGCGAGTGTACCGGTTGGACAATATTCCGAAGAGATCTTCAAAAAGTTAGGGATACTCGATGTCATTAAAGCGAAAAGCGTTTATGCCAAAGATGTTCGGCAAGTGTTGACGTATGTTGAAATGGGCGAAGTTGATGCGGGTATTGTATATGCAACCGATGCCATCATTTCCACCAAGGTCACAGTAGTGGCTACTGCCGCGCCTGGAATTCACTCACCAATCGTGTACCCAGCAGCAATCGTGAAGGCAAGCGCACAGCCCAAAGTGGCCAAGGACTTTTTGGCTTGGTTGTCGAGTCCAACCGCGAGCACCGTATTTAAGAAATACAGCTTCGTTGTAAAGTAGGAGATATTGTGGATTGGAGTCCCCTCGTCATTTCTTTGAAGACGTCGTTCACTGCAACGGCGATCGCTTTTGTGCTGGGAATTATTGCTGCAAGGCTGATCGTCGGATTGCATGGGCGAGTCAAGGCTTTGCTCGATGGGATTCTGATTTTGCCAATGGTGCTTCCACCTACCGTTGTTGGCTTTTTTTTGCTGCTGATTTTTGGAAGAAATAGTCCCGTCGGAAAATTCTTGCTCGACCTCGGAATGCGCGTGGTATTTTCGTGGGAAGCCACCGTCATTGCGGCAACAGTGGTTTCGTTTCCGCTGGTGTACAGGACTTTCCGAGGTTCGCTAGAACAGATCGATCCGACTCTTGTACAAGCCGCAAAAACATTAGGACTATCGGATGTTTTGATCTTCTTTAAAATCCAGTTGCCCATTGCTTGGCCTGGTGCGGTGGCCGGTACTGTTCTGGGCTTTGCGCGTGCACTGGGCGAATTTGGAGCCACATTGATGGTGGCCGGAAATATTCCTGGCCGAACACAGACAATTCCCGTGGCCATCTTTTTTGCTGCCGACGGTGGCGATATGGCGCAGGCCAAAATTTGGGTCTTGATCATCGTTGCGATTTCTTTCGCCATGGTTTTTGCTGTCAATTTATTTGGAAGATCAGGTCATGAGCATTTACGTCGACATTAAGAAAAGCTTGGCAAACTTTACGCTGCAAGTGTCGCTAGAGGCAGATCACGACTGGGTTGGCGTGCTTGGCTCTTCGGGTTGTGGCAAGAGCATGACCTTGAAATGTATTGCAGGAATTGAAAAGCCCGATGAAGGCGTGATTATCATTAACGGGAAAACCGTCTTTGATTCCTCAAAGAGAATTTGCTTGCCGCCACAAGCGCGCAACGCAGGGTATTTGTTTCAAACCTATGCGCTATTTCCCACCATGACCGTTCGCCAGAATCTGGAAATTGTCTTGAAGAATACCAAGGGAATTGAAAAGCAAAATCGGGTGGAACAAATGCTTGTGCGCTTAAGCATTGGAGCTCTCGCAGGTCGTTTGCCAGCTCAATTGAGTGGGGGTCAGCAACAGCGTGTTGCATTGGCGAGAATTCTCATGATGAATCCGCAGATCGTGATGCTCGACGAGCCTTTTTCAGCACTCGATAATTTTCTTCGCAATCAGATTGAACATGAACTGCGCGAGATTTTAGCGGACTACCATGGAACAGTTCTTTTTGTGTCCCATAACCGCGATGAAGTATACCGCAATTGCCGTCGCATGGAGATTTTGGATGAAGGACGCGTGGTGGCCTCCGGTTCCACCGATGAATTATTTCGAAACCCGGGATCCCTTGCTGCAGCTAAGCTCACGGGCTGCAAGAATATTGCCGTGGCCGTTAAGATTGGCGATAGAAAAATTCACGTTCCCTCTTGGGGCATAGAACTAGATACAGCGGTTTCTGTTCCCGATGATTTGCAGCATGTGGGAATTCGCGCACATCATATCGTTCCCGGCGAAGTAGGAAAAAACAGCAACACGTTCCCTTTTTTGGTGAAGCCTTTTGCCAGCACTCCGTTTTCACACACGGAATATCTCACTCTTGACTTTGCGCAAACAACAGCGATGTTGCAACCGCTTCAACGCGAGATATCTGTCAACCATGCGATCTCGTCACAAATGGATTCACAGACCCAATACAAGTGCTATTGCTTGCCGCCCGAAGACCTACTGTTTTTGCGTTGAAGAGAAATACAGTATGAGTCATCAGATTGTACAACATTCGTTGCGACATGAGGTTGCCCACCCATTCGGGTGGCTGGCTCATATAATGCACGGTAAACCGTGGTGCAATGAATTCACGGAAAGACTCATCCCAAATTTCCCTAAGCGTTATGAGCGCCCGTGTGGATTACCGTGCCCACATGCTGGCCGCGCAAGGCAGCTGTAAGGCGGCCAGGAACCAAGCCATTGACGATCTGCACACTTTCCAAATTTCGTGCATACGCCATGACGTCCACCAATGCGCGATCAATCGGGAGTGTTCCCGAAAATTTTGCTAAGTCGGTGAAGTTGGTTTCCTTGAGCAACTCGGCCTTG
>Ga0302293_10001179_pt1 | contig 13101 bp, 10 predicted proteins | sample III_Fen_N2_2_FD_198758 | JGI IMG/M metagenome (GOLD analysis project Ga0302293, IMG submission 198758) | Peat permafrost microbial communities from Stordalen Mire near Abisko, Sweden - III_Fen_N2_2 | ecosystem: Environmental > Terrestrial > Soil > Wetlands > Permafrost | place: Sweden: Abisko...
TGATCCCGGGGTCGCCGATTTCTATAATGAGCACTTTATCTGTGTCGCCCAGGATATGGAGAAAGGCGAAGGAGTGGAACTTCACGAAAGTTTAAAGATTGAATCTTATCCCACCTTCATCTTTTTTGACAGCCAGGGAACAACCCTTTACCGTATGACAGGAGAGTTTAAAACGGCGCAATTTATCTCGGAAGGGATGTATGCCCTTCAGCCTGAAAAACAGTTGCCCCATTTGAAACAGCAATTTGAAAACGATGTGAGCAATGCCGATAATTGCTTACTTTACCTGAGAGCCCTCAAAAAAGGAGGATTGGATTGTTCTTCGATGGTTAAAGCCTACTTTGCCACACAAAATGAAAAACAATTACTCAGCGAAAAGAACTGGTTGATCATCTCCAACGGAATTACAGATATCAATTCGCGGGAATTTCAATTTGTACTGAGTCATCAGAAAGAATTTGCGGCAATCACCTCAACGGAAAGAGTGGAGCGGAAGATTATCTATCTTGTAAGGGAAATGCTGAATCCGCTTGTGGCAGCCAAGGATACGGTTAACTATTTTATTAAGCGGGAACCAGCGGCAGCCATTCATCTGTATCAGGTTGACTCACTACTCTTCTACTTCGATGTCCTGTTGTCTGAATCGACGGGCAACTGGAAGGCTTATCAAAAAACAACCTTGGCATCGGTAGGGACTTATGACTGGAACAGTTATTCACGACTGATTGAAATAGCCAATGTATATCTTAGTCATATTTCGGATACTATGGCTTTAGCTCAGGCGGTGAAATGGACAAAAAGGTCGCTGGAATTGCAGAAGGAATACGGTACCTGTATTTTAGGCGCAAAACTCGATTTGAAAATAAACAACAAGCAGGACGCTATTCAACTTTTGCAACAGGGAAAAAAGATTGCACTGAAGGATGGATGGGATTACACCGAGGGGGATAAGCTTCTGGAAGAACTGCAAAAAAAATAAGCAAATAAGTTGTCACAGCTTTTGCATCAGAGGAATCCTCATTTAAGGCTGCTCAGGTTAAAATAGCTTTCCGGGATGGCAGCATCCAGTTGAATTTCCTGTATAGTCATTTTAGTCCCCGGGCCCTCTTTCAACATATCCTTATAAACAAATGACAGTGGGTACCAGCGCCCCTGAATCTTTTGGACACTGGAAAAGGTGATGCGCTTGAGCAACTTGCCACTTTTAGCAAACATATCTTCTTTTAAGGGGACGAAGCGTTCGGTATCCACCCACATCTTACGGGTGAAATAACTGACATCGGGGATGATAGCCGTTAGGGTCACTACCCAGCATTTCGCACCGTCGATGGTTTCTGTACCCGTCACTTCAGCCTTGTATTGCTCCAGGAGGGGTTTGTCGTTCATCATGTCTTCATACGACATATCGCTGCCCATCACCGACTGACGCAGCATGTGACCCGAAATCTGCACCGTACGGTCGGTGGCAGGGGAATAGATCCACAGCTGATTGTCGAGTTTCAACATCTTGGTGCCTTTTTCACGGGCAGGAGCCAGGTATTCGGTAAAAGCTTTATGATCTCCCTCTCCAAAGGTTTTCGATACCATCGTGCGCTTGGTACGTTCGGTTCCAACTTCCATAGAAGCAGTTAACACGCGGGTTTTGGCCGACATGTTATTGTCCACTTTATCCAGAATGGTTTTGCCTGAAGGGTAATTCTGAGAGAACGATTGCACCGTAATTAGTAGCAACGGAATGATTATTTTTATTTTATTCATAGTATAAAAATTTCACGAATTAAAACGGATTACACGAATCGCTTCGTCTGTAATCTGGTACACTTGCTAATAAAATCATCTATTACACTTTATTTTTATTCTGAATCCTTATTGATTGCTATGTACCAATAAAATGAAATCATAGGTACTGTTCGTGCAATTCGTTTAAATTCGTGTAATCATTATTATCCCTCCAGTTCCTTGAACAGGTTGGCTGTTTGCCTCTTATAGATACCTATCCCGGCAAGCATGGCACCAATAACGGTTGAAAATATGCCGGGGACAAAGCCAATGTACCAGGTGGTAAGGTTGATATGGGCACGCATGACGGATGACATTAAGAAGTTGGAATCCTTCAACATGTTGCCTAAATTAATCCCAACCTTTTGCATGTACCATGACAGAAGCAAGCCAATCAATACACCGATCACCGAACCCACAATCCCAACAAGCAAAGACTCTGCCACAATGGAGCGATAGACTTCGTGCTTGCTTTCGCCGATAGCCAGACGTAAGCCGAATTCGCCATAGCGTCGCAGTCCGCCCAGTAGGCCAGCGTTCCACAACACAATAGACATGGCGATTAAAAAAATCAATATGATGATCGTCTGTATGTTTTCAGAATAGGCCACCATAAAGCCCATGTCATTCATATCTGACAAGGGTAACATCACAGGAGCGAATTTATCTTTGCTGCTTGCGTATTGAGCATTAAATGTGGCAGCAGTCTGCCTGGCCAGTTTGTTGTCGTATCGCTCATTGGTAAAGAATCCCAGGATTTCACCGGCAGCATTCTCCATGTTAAGAGCTGTACGTACATCTTCAATATCGGCAATCATAGTACCTCTGTCGAGTACGGAGATGCCAAAATGCAGCGTACCCGACACAGTGAAGTTGTACATCGCCATATCACCATACATTCCGCTGGATATCAGGGTCAGCTTATCTCCCAGTTTTAGCTTCATCTTATGGAACAATTCGTCGCTCAGCAACATTTCACCCTTTCGGGCAGGAAAATTCCCGCTCACCAGTGTTGGACCTAAATTCATCCTGCTGATTTCCTCTGTCGAGTTCATTAAACGGATACCCATTCCCGATACGTTTCCCTGCGAGCGTGTATGACCTTCGCTGTCGGGAGCATCCAGCAGACCGCCGAACTGAATCCGTTCAGCCCAGGTTATGGACGGAAATTCTTTTTGTAAACTTTGCTTCAGGGTATCGACACCCACCAGGGCCAGATCGTTGGGAAGCTGGGACATGTTTTCGTTGTATGGACGGGTCATCACTTTGACATGCCCCGTTGTGAAATTTGCCGTTGATTCGATGCCGTCACCAATCACTCCTCCTAGCAGGGACTGCAGAAATACGGTCATGATTACGCCCATAGCCACTACGATAATGGGTATAAGACTTCGCGATTTGTCACGCATCAGACCTTTAAACAAGAATTTGATCATAAAGCTTTCCCCCTTATGGCATCGGTTGGGTTCATGCGGGCAATTTTACGTGCGGGCATGTAACTGACCATTGCGGTTATTATCATGATTAAAGAGATAGTTCCAACTATCAGTTTAAAAGTATAAGCAGGATACATTTTATCAGCCAATGGAATACCAAAACTGCTTACATCCATGGGGATGTGAATACCATAGACAGAAAAGGCAATGAAAAGTGGCAGGCCCCAAATGATTCCAACGATAACAGCCAGCAGGGCATTCATGGTTCCTTCGAGGGTAAAAAGGGAAACGACCTGTTTTTGAGTCATACCCAGGGCCACCAGTGTACCGATCTCACGCTGCCGACGGAAAATGGACAGGACCTGGGTATCGAATATGGCTATCAAGGCCATTGTAAAAAAGATGAAATAGAATACGTTATAGCCTTTTGATTTGGCCTGAATCATTGCCACCGTTTGTTTGGTCAGTTCGGTTTGATCCTTGAAGGGCCAGGCGCTGAGCTTTTGTATCGGGATCTCACCTTTTGTGATCAGGATTGTAGAAGCATTGGGCTGTAGTGTCATTTTCTGCAACTGGTCCAAAGGCAGCCAGATTTGTCCAACATCTACCGTTGGGACCGTCGTTCTGAATATACCTGCCACACGGATATCGATTGCTTCAAAGGTTCCGTTCACATCACGCCAGCGAAGAGTAACCAGGTCGTTTACCTTCAGATTGGCCTGTTTGGCCATGTGAGCACCCATGATGACGGGAACATCTGATCCGTCATTCTTTAAAAGGTAGGTGGGCAGGGCCAGCAATTTCTGATCGGGACGGATACCCTTGAGCAATACCCCCTTCATGCGTCCTCCGGGATAAATGGTTCCTTTGGCATACAGTACGGGCTCAATTTCATGGGCTTCATATTCATTTTTCAAGGATGAAGGCAGAACAGCAGCGCTTGAATCGATAGAGAATGGATCGTAAGGATCGTATTTCTCACTCCAGTACTGTCCTCCGGCAATTTCCCAGGTTACCGTATCGGTCACTGCCTGGCGGTTCCAGCCTTCGAGCAGTCCCTGCATAAATATTATCAGCACGAAGGTGAAAGACAGCACAAACACGTTGAGCCAGGTTTTCAGTCCGTTACCGATTAAACTACGCAGAGCCATCATTATCATCGTCCCTGATCTCATTATCTTAATGTCTTTTTAACTTGTTCATCTGAAACAATCTTCCCGTCAGCCAGCTGGATGATGCGGTGCAGGTATCCAATCACCTTTTCATCATGGGTAGCGAAAATAAAGGTGGTATTCAGCTCCTTATTCAGTTTTTCCATGGTTTGCAGGATATTGTGAGAGTTGGCAGCATCCAGATTGGCAGTTGGTTCGTCAGCCAGAACAAGCTGTGGTCGTTTGACCATGGCTCTGGCAATGGCAACACGCTGACACTCCCCTCCTGACAGCTGCGAAGGCCGTGAACCTGCTTTCTCGGTCAACCCCACCCATTCAAGGGTTTCCATCACGCGTTGCTTACGATCATCGGTATTCATGTTTAAGAGCAACAAGGGAAATTCGACATTTTCGAATACCGTATATACCTGTAAAAGGTTATAATTCTGAAAGATAAAACCCAGTTCTTCTTTCCTAAGTTGGGCCGCTTCTTTTGGGGTCAGATTTCCGACAGATTTGCTTAATACAATAACCTCGCCTTCGGAAGGGACATCCAGGGTACCTATGATATTCAGCAAAGTGGTTTTACCAGATCCGCTGGGACCCACCAATCCTGCAAACTCACCCTTTGTAAAGACAAGATCCACCCCTTTAAGTGCAGTAAAGAACCCATTCCCTATGGGAAACTTTTTTACCAGGTTTTTAACTTCAACAATGATATTCATGTTCGTGTAATTCGTTTAAATTCGTGCAATTCGCATTTCCTTAGAAATTATAATTAACCATTAACTGTACCCCTCTTCCCGCAAAAAGATTATTTCCCTGTGAAGGTGAAGTAATGAGCTGAAAGTTAACAGGATTCCAGTAGCCAATGGCATAGAAAGTCCAGTTATCGTAAGTACGGGTCCAATTCAGGTAATTATACACCAGGTTACGTCCCGGAAGATAAAACACCATGGCCGACAAGTTATCCAGGATGGAAACCGGATAGGTGAATAAAGTCCCCACCAGGTTGAGGGTGGTCCCTTTGACCAGGAACTGATCACCGGTATGGTATCTGAAATATTCAACAGTAGCACCCAGTCCGTTACCTACTCCGAAAGTATAATCGGCGCCCAGGTTCCAGGCATCCTGAATGGTTGGGAGCTTCTCAGCATTTGCCTGTAATTTGGTTACACTGGACTCAAACCACAATCCGATGCCCAGATCCCATTTACCATCCAGGCCTATGCGTGACTCATTCAATAAAGTCCCTTCAGGGGCAATAAGGTTCGAATTATGCACATTCACCTTTCGGTAATTACTACTTACGGCCAGTTGTCCCGGCCCGGCAGGCATCTGGAAGCGTCCTCCAAGTTCAGGTTTCCACTGATCGCTGCCGATGGTCTCAAACCCTTTGGGCTTTTTATTCCCGATCAGGGACCACAACCATATGTTGGCATTGTTCTTAAAATAATATCTTCCCAATGCGCCATAGACTCCATCAGTCAGTTGAAGGGGATCACGCACATCAAGACCATCAAACCACATCAGGGGTCGGAAAAGCTTTGCACTCCCAAAGTTGATTTTCTGCAGACCCAGGCGCACTTCCCATTTGCTTGTTGAATATCGAACCCAGACGCGGTAAGGCTTAAGGTGACCCATCACACTATCGTATCGTAATCCTGTGAAGTTTGCAGTGCCATTTATATTCATAGAGGCTTCAAAATCTACTTTGGTTAATGGCGCTATTTTAAAGTTTCCAAGCAAAGTCGGTACAAACCGTCCGCCCCATTGTACCCCAAAGGGATTTTCGAATTGAGCGATTCCCCAGCTCGTAACCTGGCCATTTAAGGTTACTTTGGTTGAATCTTCCTGTGCATATACTAAGAAGAATCCCGATAGAAAAACAAGTGTTAATCCTAATTTCAATTTCATGATGATATACTGGCTTTAACCGGCATAATGCCATATACTATGGATTCAGAAATATGCCTGGTCATGGATTCAATCAAGCTCCAGTGGTTATTTTTTGTAAGTTTCATATTGCATTTCTGCAACCATTACAAGGAATAAAGTTACATATTTATTTTATAAACCGGTCTTTTGTACCCTTTAATGGATACTACCAAGCATAAATTCTCAATACGCTCCGGGAGACCTTTCTTTGCCGGTAAGGCAATAAAACTCCTTTCACCATCAGCGGGATAATCAGGGAAAAACAGCTGTCAGAAAAGACTGTCTCCCAAATAGAAGTATGACAGCTAGCCGATTCCTCGCCTGAATTAATTATCGTTAATAATATTTTTAGACCAAAACAAAAACCTAATACAAAACGTTTTATAAACAATTGTTGTTGAATCTAAAACTAAAATCATGGATCAGCTTGACGCTTATTTGGAAAATATCAAAACATTGGTACTTCATTATCTTCCCTCACTGATTATGGCTTTGGTCGTGCTGATCATTGGCTGGTGGATCATAGGCCGAATTGGAAAAGCTGCAACTTTCAGTATGAAAAAGCTGGATGAATCACTTCGTTCCTTTCTTAGCAGTATTATCACTGTGGTTCTGAAAGTTCTTTTGATTATTAGTGTTGCTGGTATGACTGGTATTCAAACCACTTCGTTCATTGCAATAATTGGTGCTGCCGGTCTGGCAGTTGGCCTTGCCTTACAGGGTACGCTTGCCAATTTTGCGGGTGGAGTGCTCATCCTGATGTTTAAACCTTTTAAGGTAGGCGATGTAATTGAATCGCATGGCAAAACCGGGGTTGTAAAGGAGATCCAGATATTTAGCACCATACTCAATACGCCCCGTGGAGAGACCATTATACTCCCCAATGGTGCAGTAAGTAATGCCACTCTGGTTAATTTTACCCATCTGAACAGCGCATTGGTTGAAGTTCCGGTTGACCTGGAAGGAAAAACAAACATTGAAGATTTGCGTAAGTTAATCTTGCCAGTCATCATGCAGGATGAGCGTATTTTACCTGACCCACAATCTGGTATAGGCATTGTGGCCTTAAAACCCGGAGCGGTAACCGTTGCCTTTCGTGCTTTTACCCTCCCTCAAAATCAAGCCTCTGTCTCCGCGAGAATGATTGAGACCATCAAAACCGAACTTGAAAAGAATAACTTCAGAGGTCCGATACCCCGGTCTATTGTGCATAGCATCACTGAAAATTAAATCTGTAAGTCAGGAATAAACACTTTGTATTATTAACAATAAATATTAACAGATTATGAAAAAATCAATTTTAATCATTCTTGCAATTCTTGTTGTATGTGCCGTACAGGCACAACTTCCAAAGCTACATTCGAAAGCGGATATGACAAAGGCGCAACAAAGCGTAAAAAGCGAAACCGCTGGAGTTATCGATCAAGCTAATCCGGGTGGACTGATTTCTACCCTTACCAACAATATCTCAGACACAGCCTTCACCGATTCATTTAAAAAGAATAAGAGCGGCTTTCTGAGCAGTTTAAGTAATGTAAAAGATGCCTCAAGTGCAGGGAAAGCCTTGCAGACATTACAGGGAGGACTACTTCCTTCGGCGATGAGTAAGGGCTGGGCCACTATAAGGGATAAATGGATCAAGGATGCAGGTACAGCAAGTACGTTAAAAAGTTTTGCAGGGTCGGCCGGAACACTTGAATCAAATATCAGTGACAAATTCTTTAAAAGCAGCTGGGTAAAGGCACATCCTGCCTGGGAAGCAGGATTGAAAGCGCTTTCAAAATAACCTGATATTTGAATTGATCCATTTTACTGATCGACAAGAACCGAAAGTCACAAGTATTACGAAGTTTCTTTAAAATCAAAATACCGCAGATTCGGTCTGCGGTATTTTTGAAATTTCCAAGTGTCTGCAACTTTCCTTACAAACTAGAAGAGAAAACCTAAAAAATTGAGTAAAAGTTATATTAAAAAAACAAAACCACAAATGCTAATTAGAAACCTTAAACGCGAATTGGACAACAGTTTATTCATTTATACGTTTAAATAAATTGGTTCTTCCAATACACGAAGCAAATCTACACCTATGAATTCTAATATTCAGTTAGAGTGTAGTTAGAATGTTATTAAAATCTTATTAGAATCAAGATTTATTGGTGATTGTATCTTAGTTTTGTCACAAAAACCAAATAATATGTTTGAAGCTCATATCTTAATTGTGGAAGATGAATTGAGGCTTGCTGAAATTCTTCAAAAGCAGTTGCAGGAATCAGGATTTAATGCAGATGTTGCCAACGACGGATATGTAGGGAAAAGGATGATGGAAAATTCGAATTTTGATCTCATTATTCTTGATATCGGTTTGCCCCTGATGAATGGATATGAGCTGTGTAAGGAAATCAGGAAAACGAACAGTAAAATCCCCATCATCATGCTTACTGCTTTTGGGACCCAGGAAAATAAACTGATTGGATTCGAAGCGGGGGCTGATGATTATGTGATAAAACCAGTTGATTTCAGGGAATTACTTGCCCGAATCAACGTTTTCCTGAAGCGAAAAAATGTTACTGTCCCTGAGTCACGCAAATTAAAGATTGCTGACTTCGAAATGGATTTGGATACCAAAACAGCAACCCGTTCGGGAAAAAAGATTGATTTGACCTCGAAAGAATTTGCTCTTATGCGCACCTTTCTGGTGAATAAGGATAAACTTCTGTCGCGTGAGTTTATTATCGAGAAAGTCTGGGACCTGGATTTTGAAACCGGAACAAATATTATTGATGTGTATGTGAATTACCTGCGAAAGAAAATCGACAAAGATTTTGAGCCTAAGATTATCCATACTAAATTTGGCTTTGGCTTTTATTGCAGCGAAAGAGAATTGTGAAGCCCCCTCTAAACCTCCTCCCGGCAAAAACGGGAAGGCTTAAAGCTACATCGCCTTGTGGGGGGTAAGCTGGCGTGGGGATTCACATTATCAATTGATTTTCTCAGGTTCTGTCTATCATATATTCGTATCCTATGAGCATTAAAATCAGGTTATCCGTACAGCTTACCTTAGTAGTCATCGGGATTCTCTTTTTCTTCTCTTTACTGGTATATTATTTTTCGTACACCAGCCAACGGGCTAAATTCAGGGAGCTACTGCTGGAAAAGGCACAGAATACGGCTATTTTATTAATCAGCGTTGAAGGGGTGGACTCAACACTTCTGAAAAAAATCCATGAAACCACCAGTTCGCTTGTGGAGGAAGAAATTGCACTTACCGATTCGTCCAATAACCTTATATACAGCAATAACACCCACTATTTGTCGGCTAAAATCCTTTTGGAGAAATCGTATAATTCAAGTCCAAACTATTTTGCGATAGGCGAGAAAGATGGCGTAAGCTATAATCATCAGATAAAGAATAATACCTATCATGTTTATGTGTTAGCCTACGATAATTCGCGTGCACAAAATCTGATCGAATTACGCACCATTTTATTCTGGAGTATTCTTTTTAGTGTCTGGCTTTCCATCACTGCATCCTATTTCTTTTCCAAGCTGGCCATAAAACCCATATCGAATATCATCTCCGAGGTTAAAGAGATCAACTCGTCTAAGCTCAGTAGCCGGCTAAACGAAGGCCGTGGCAGGGATGAGATTGAACAACTGGCGATCACCTTTAACCAGATGCTGTCTGATCTTGAGCTGGTTTTTAAGAGCCAGAATGAATTTGTTTCGAATGCCTCTCACGAATTACGAACGCCACTGGCCATTATTATTGCCGAATCGGAATACATACTTGGGAAAGATCGCACCCGCGAAGAATACGTTAAACACATTTCAGGGATGGTGGATGACCTGCGTAAACTCAATGCCTTGCTGAACAGTTTACTCGAACTGGCTCAACTGAACCGCGATACCCAAATCTTCCTGTCTCCTTTACGAATCGACGAACTGATATTCAGTGCCATCCAGGAGATAAAAACCAAGTACCCCGGAAGGAAAATTCTTCCTAAGATTGAATATTCAGAAAATGAAAACGATCTGCTGATCACGGGTAATTCGGGTCTGCTTGAAATAGCTTTTAAAAACCTGATTGACAATGCCTGTAAATTTTCGAATGGAGATGTAGAGGTGAAACTGTCGATGGAAGCCAAACATCTGTCGGTTAGCATTTACGATCATGGGATTGGTGTCCCTGACAGTGAAATTGAGAATATCTTTAAACCATTCCGTCGGGGTGTAAATGTGAAATACATTGGCGGCTTCGGAATAGGCCTGTCGATAGTTGCCAAGATTATCGAACTGCATGGAGCCAAAATTAAGGTCTCAAGCACCAAAACTGAAGGTACTTGTTTCGAAATCAAGCTCAACCGGGAAACGAGCTGAATATATACTGGTTAATAATCAGGGCATAAGTTTAAACCCAGTAGAATTAACCAGATGGATTCAATTGGCAAAAGTCTCTCCTGACCAGATACTGTCACACTGAATTTGCATTTCAGAATTAAAAACAAGGCCTGCTGAAAAACCGGATAGACCCCTGGAGGGAATAAAACTGAAGGGGTATAAAAACTTGAGATCCCGACCCGGGACCAATAAAACAAAGGATTACAGGTTGAATGTTTTGAATTTGCTTCCTGATGTCCAGACATTTAAAATGTTCTTTTGACGTTGAGGACAGCTTCTTATTCCAATACTTCAAAATTGATTGATCAGGAATTTTTACTTCCGTTGCATCGATTCTAAAACCCATTATCTGTTCAAAGTTAATGTATGGGTAGTTTCTCCCATTTACAGACTATGGTTCATGGTTGGAGATTATTTGAAACTCATTCGTTACTTATTAGAAGCTTATTCGATGATTATTCAATTTCATTCGAATAAGCTTCGAATAACCTTCGAATAGCCTTCGAATAACCTTCGAATAACGTCCAGAGAAATCGGCTCTATGAAAGCAACACAACAGGGCAGAATTATATGCCATTTTTGGCAAAATGGGTTTTGGCATAGCTGGTCCGGGTCCATTGTGCCTCCCGGAAATGAAGGTTGCCGGGTTGACCAAAGGAGAACTTATAAGTTTTTCAGCAGACCTTACAATAAGGAAGTAATCAAAGGAAATATTGATGTGACGAGTCAGTCAATTTTCTTTCAACTTGTTTTTCAGGATCAAACCCTTTATTTCAACAGCATCCTGGCAGTTCTGCGGCTTTTTTGTTCCACGTACACCATTCGACCTTCAATGATCTGATCTACCAGTTCAGGGGTGTAATAACGAATGGTTACCAGATCGAGTCCGATATTATATTTCACTTCAAATTTTTCCTGAAGCTGGGTGATCAGGTTATCGATTCCCTGTTCAGGCTCATCGAAAGCCAGCGAAAGGTCGAGTGCGGATTGCTGCAGAAGGCCTACTTTCAGCCTGTATTTGGCAAACAAACTGAACACATCGGAGACACTATTGATGCTGATGAACGAAAAGTCGTTTGGGGTGAGGGTGATCAGCGCCATGTTGTTTTTCATGATAATCACCGGCACCAGGCTGAGCGGGTGTTCTACTGCATGAATGATTGTACCTTCTTTTTCAGGCTCCAGAAAAGACTTGACAAACAGCGGAATATTCTTGTTCTGAAGCGGTTTAATTGTTTTGGGATGGATCACCTTGGCTCCGGAGTAGGACAATTCAATGGCTTCCTTATAGGATAGCTCGTCCAGCTTCTGGGTATCGGTAAAAAAATCAGGATCGGCATTCAGGATTCCCGGTACATTTTTCCAGATGATCACTTCTTCGGCATCGAGCAGATTGGCCAGGACAGCGGCGGTATAATCGGAGCCTTCGCGTCCCAGGGTGGTGGTTTGGTTGGTCAGCGTTCCCCCGATAAACCCCTGGGTGATGTAGAGATCTTCCGACTCGAAGGTAAACTGACGTTTTGCCAGGCGTACCGAAAGCTCCCAGTTGATGTTGGCTTCGCGGTATTGATCGTCGGTTTTCAGGCAATTGCGTATGTCGACCCAGCGATTTTTCGTTCCTGTTTTATTAAAGTAGAGGCTGATGATTTGGGTCGAAATCAATTCGCCGAATGCCACTAACTGGTCGTATTCGTAGTCGAAGTTCATGGATCGGTCGGCCTTCAAGCGGTTGGAGATCATCTCAAACAAACGTTCCACTTCGGGAAGCAATGTGGCTTCTCCCCAAAGTTCGGTGATGATCTGATCGTGATATTCCTTTATTTCAAGGAGTGAGGTCCACATCTCCGGGTCCTGTTTAAAATATCTCCGGGCCAGTATTTCGAGGGCATTGGTCATTTTACCCATGGCCGAAATCACCAAAACCTTGTTCCCCGGATACATGTGCAGGATATTCACTGAGTTGCGTATCGCTTCTGCCGAATGAACGGAGACGCCTCCAAACTTGAAAACTTTCATAATCGTCATGCATTAATTGATTGAACAAAAATAAAAATTTGTACCAGTCAAACGATCTATTCCTGAAAGTAATTCAAACGATTTTTCAGTATGACGGTTAAGAATCCTGGAGAAGGAGTTTTGGTCATGTATTCAACCTTCGTGAGGTTTTGCCGCTAAGGGTACAGAAAGGGAAAAATTGCACGAAAACAGGGTACGAGAGCATATAGATGTTGCAAGGTCAGTTGCAGAACAACGCCACCGGATAAAAGGACAAACTTATCTGTTAATTGTGAGAATTGTAACTATTGTTACAAGAATGCAAGGTTGTTCTTTTTACATTTGTGGCCTTATTCAGCTGATTCGATGACAAAAAATTCTGTCCTTAAGAAACTTCGTAAGTT
>Ga0302293_10001182_pt1 | contig 13081 bp, 12 predicted proteins | sample III_Fen_N2_2_FD_198758 | JGI IMG/M metagenome (GOLD analysis project Ga0302293, IMG submission 198758) | Peat permafrost microbial communities from Stordalen Mire near Abisko, Sweden - III_Fen_N2_2 | ecosystem: Environmental > Terrestrial > Soil > Wetlands > Permafrost | place: Sweden: Abisko...
GTCAAACTTCCAATTTATCGGAAGAGCCAACCCTCACCCAGGAGCAGAGCCCGAAAACCTGATGGTATTGCAAAAAACGCATTCTGGACCAAAAGGCGTCCAACATAATTGGGAACTGGCCCTGTCGTTACTATGCTTGTGCAAACAATGAAATTCACACCTGAGTATACGGCAGAAAAGCGATTGCCAATTTCCGTGGAATACGTTATCATACCAATGCCAGCACTTCATACAACAGCGGCTCGCGCCGCGAAACGATTATCGGAGGGAACACTTTGCAGAATGACCGTCTTTCGCACATCCGCAACTTTTGTATTATTGCGCACATCGACCACGGCAAATCCACTCTGGCGGATCGCCTGCTGGAAATGACAGGCGTTTTTGAGCACCGCGAAATGGTCGAACAGATTTTGGACAGCATGGAGCTGGAACGTGAACGCGGCATCACGATTAAAAGCAAAGCCGTCCACATGACCTATACCGCGAAGGACGGAGAAACCTATAACCTCAACTTGATTGATACGCCCGGCCACGTCGATTTCAGCTACGAAGTCAGCCGTGCGCTGGCAGCATGCGAAGGCGCTCTGCTGGTTGTGGATGCGACACAGGGCATTGAAGCGCAGACGCTTGCTAATGTTTATATGGCCTTAGAACACAATCTGGAAACCATCCCCGTGATCAACAAAATCGACCTTCCCAGCGCCCAGCCAGAAGCGGTTAGGAAGGAAATCGAAGAGGTGATCGGGCTGGACACAGCCGAAGCACCCTGTATATCCGCCAAGACCGGTTTAGGCTGTGATGCGGTGCTCGAAGCGATTGTCAAACACGTTCCCCCGCCTACCGGCGACGAAAACGCTCCCCTGAAGGCGTTGATTTTCGATGCTTATTATGATAATTATCGCGGAGCAATTTGCTTTGTGCGCGTTATGCAGGGCACGGTAAAAGCCGGTATGCGCATGCGGCTGATGGCCAGCGGCGCGGAATTTGATATCGTCGAGGTTGGCACATTCCGCCCCGGCTATCTGCCTTGCGCTCAGCTTCAGGCCGGTGATGTGGGCTATGTAAGCGCTTCGATCAAGGATATTGCAGACACCCGTGTAGGCGATACCATCACGGATGCGGCCAACCCCGCAACCGAGGCGCTGCCTGGTTACCGCACAGTAACGCCCATGGTGTTTTGCGGCATTTATCCTACAGATGGCGGAGATTACGATGCCCTGAAGGATGCTCTGGAAAAGCTTCGCATGAACGATGCAAGCCTTTCCTTTGAGCTTGAAACTTCCGTCGCGCTTGGTTATGGTTTCCGATGCGGCTTTTTGGGATTGCTGCATATGGATATTATCAGTCAGCGTTTGGAGCGGGAATTTGACTTAAATCTCATTACCACCGCCCCCAGCGTAATCTACCATGTGTTCAAGACCGATGGCACCATGATCGCAATCGATAACCCCACCAACCTGCCTGCCATCAGCGAAGTCGAGCATATGGAAGAACCCTATGTGTCCGCAACCGTATACACCCCTCAGGAGTATGTGGGTACGCTGATGGAGGTATGCAAGGATAAACGCGGCACATTCTTGGATATGCAGTACGAAGGCAACCGGGTTAAACTGGCTTATCATATGCCTCTGAACGAAATCATCTATGATTTCTTCGACCAGATTAAAAGCCGTTCGCGCGGTTACGCAAGCTTTGACTATGAACTCAAGGGTTATCAGGACAGTGATCTGGTCAAACTGGATATCCTGCTTAATGGTGAAATCTGCGATGCGTTTACTGTCATTGTGCACCGTGACAAGGCGTATGCACGTGGACGCGGTATTGCGGAAAAGCTGGTGGATGTGATCCCACGCCAGTTGTTTGAAATACCCATTCAGGCAGCTATCGGCGGTAAGGTAATTGCCCGTGAAACCGTTAAGGCAATGCGTAAGGACGTGCTCGCCAAGTGTTACGGCGGCGACATCACCCGTAAAAAGAAGTTGCTGGAAAAGCAGAAGGAAGGTAAAAAGCGCATGCGCCAGTTTGGCTCCGTGGAAGTGCCAAGCGAAGCGTTTATGGCTGTGCTTAAGATGGAGGACAAGTAGTCAATCCTCCTTCAATTGGTTATCCCTATCCATCAAATTATCTGACCCTTGCCATACTGGCACGGGTCTTCCTTTTTTCTCCATGGGATCCGAATTTTTTCTTCTGTTCCCAACCTTCCTTGATGGTTAGCCAACAATCCTTGTCTGTTATTTTACGGATCAGTTCCTGAATCGCTTCACTTATCGGACATTCTGTGCTAGAATAAATTTGTATGTGCATGTACGCACAAACCCTACAGGCGGAGGCATCCCGAATGACGTTACACAAACCGAGGCTGAACGCGACTGTGCGCGCCGCACTTTGGATTCTATTGGATATCGCGCTTTGCAATGTGGCGATGATCCTGGCGCAGCAGTTCCGCTTCGAGGTGCAGATTCCCGAGGTGTTTTTCAGGCGTTACCTGAATATTGCTCCGGTGATGACGTTGCTGTGTCTGATCTCTTTCTGGGGATTTGGTCTGTACCGTAACATGTGGCAGTATGCATCTGCCGAAAGCGTTTTACAGATTGTTGCCGCAACGCTTGTCGGTGCGGTGGCAACTTATGTGTATTCCCTGATCTGCTACGCGTTCACTCAACCCGTCAACAACCACCTGCTTCACCGAATGGTTTACCTGTTATACTGGGTGTTGCTTACCGTGTTGGTGGGCGGTTCGCGCTTTGCCTTCCGCATTATCCGCACGCGCGGGTTGTACCCGTTCAAACATGGCGAACGTGAAAGCTACCGCCGTACGATGATTGTTGGCGCTGGTTGGGCAGGTGCAAATGTAATCCGTGAAATGCAAAACGGACGCTACGGCAACAGCTTGCCTGTGATTGCGGTGGATGACGATCCGAGCCGTACGGGCGCACGGCTCAGCGGCGTGCGCATCCTTCCGGGTACCGAAAAAATCGCGCAATATGTCGCAGATTATGCGATTGATGATATTGTGATCGCGATTGCCACCCCGATGGGCGAACTCCGGCCTTTGATTGAAGCCTGCCTTTCCACGGGCTGTCGCGTTCGTCGCGTTAGCTCGCTTCAAGATTTAAGCCACGATGGTGTCAAAAGCAGCGTGCGCGATGTAAATATCGGCGACCTGCTGGGTCGCCCCGAGGAACAGCTCAACATGACGCAGGTGGCCGCATACTTCCATGGGAAAACCGTGCTGATCACCGGCGGCGGCGGTTCCATTGGCAGCGAACTGTGCAGGCAACTGATGGCTTTCCAGCCTGAGAAGCTTGTATTGTTCGATGTAAGCGAAAACTACATGTACGACCTGTTTTTTGAAATTCAGGAACATTATCCTGTTGGACTGAAGGAAAAGCTGATTCTCTGTGTAGGCTCTATTCAGGATGAAGCACGCCTTTCCGAGGTCATGGCCGAACACGAACCCGATGTCGTTTTACACGCCGCAGCGCACAAGCATGTACCGCTAATGGAAGATTGCCCCGCACAGGCAGTTAAAAACAACGTTTTTGGCACCTATACAGCTGCGAAGGTTGCCATCGCCCACCATGTAAAACGCTTTGTGATGATTTCCACCGACAAAGCCGTAAACCCCACCAATGTGATGGGTGCAACCAAGCGTGTGGCGGAAATGGTCATCGAAGCCTTGAATGCACAAGGTGGTACCGAATTTACTGCCGTTCGCTTTGGAAACGTGTTGGGCTCGCACGGAAGTGTGGTACCGCTATTCGAGCGTCAGATTCGGGCCGGCGGTCCCGTGACGCTTACCCACCCCGATATTATCCGCTACTTCATGACCATTCCCGAAGCGGCAAGTCTTGTTTTGCAAGCCGCATCCATCGCCCGCGGCGGTGAATTGTTCGTGCTGGATATGGGGCAACCTGTACGCATCAAAGAATTGGCTGACCGCATGATTCAACTCTATACAGCACAAGGCGGAGACAAGAAGATTGAAATCGTCTATACCGGCCTTCGCCCGGGCGAAAAGCTCTTTGAAGAGCTGTTGATGGGCGATGAAAACATCGTTCGCACGGGTCTTGACAAGATTTTTATCGCCAAGCCAGAGGTCGTTACGATGGATGCGATGAATGAGTTGCTGACAACACTACAGCGTTGCATCGACGAAAACGGCGATATGCGTGCGTGTCTGCACCTACTGGTTCCTACATTCCTGAAACCGGATGTTGTAAATGCGCGTATGGAAGAGGCATCCAAACAATCATCGGATGCCCCAGCCGGTGATTCATCCGTTGAGTCGTCCACATGTCCCGACAGAAACGTACCTCATACAGGAGCGACCGACGTATGAGCGATCATCATGAACGCTTCATGCATATCGCCCTCGCTGAAGCTGCTCAAGCCGCTGCCGAAGGCGAAATTCCGGTAGGTGCCGTGCTTGTGCAGGGAGAACGCATCCTTGCGCAAACGCATAACCGTCGTGAACAATGGAACGATCCCACGGCACATGCGGAACTGCTGGCTCTACGGGAAGGCGCGCAGAAGCTTGGGAATCGAAGGCTCTCCGATTGTACGCTTTATGTGACCCTAGAACCCTGTCCCATGTGTGCAGGTGCCATGGTTATGGCTTGCCTTGGAGAATGCTTTTTTGGCGCGATCGACGAGCGGCAGGGGTGTTGCGAAAGCGTATACAGCTTGCCAAACGATCCCGCATTTTTCTGGCGCGTGCGCTGCATCGGCGGTCTGCTTGCGCAGGAATCACAGAAACTGTTAAAGGCTTTTTTTGAAACGCGCCGAGCAACATGAGCCCTGACCTCACCCCTACACCTCGATATCAAAGGAGAATTCGTTTTGCAAATCGACACGATTGTAACCGATCTGGATGATACGCTACTGAATGACGATGCTGAGTTAAGCCCCTACACGTTGGATGTGATGAAACGAGCCCAAAAAAAAGGCGTGCGACTGATTCCCGCCAGTGGTCGCACCTCCGCAAGTATGTTGCGCTTCATGCTTGAACTGAATACGGGTCTACCTTACATCGCCTGTAATGGCGGAGAACTGGTCAATCCCGATCATACCGTGATGCAAAGCTTTGACTTTACACCGGAGAAAGCGCGCGAAATCGTCCACTACCTGCGTGAGCATCACTTTTACACGCAATGCTACCGCGGCAACCATTTTTATTATGATGTGGAATGTGACGCAAGCGTGAGTTATAAAAACTCCTCCCACATGAACGGCCACGCCGTAAGCGATCTGGAAGCCTTTATTGACTTTCCAACGCCAAAAATTCTCAGTGTGCAAACCCCAGAGGAAGTCGCAAGAATGTACCTAGTCATCCAGACTGTTTTCCCGGATGTTGGCTTCACCATCAGCAAACCTTACTTTCTGGAGGCACAACCCGAGGGAATCAGCAAAGGTTCTGCACTGCACAGGCTAGCAGGACTTCTAGGATTGTCGCCGGAGCACACGCTCGTTTTTGGTGATAGCCTCAATGATGTTACCATGTTGCAATACGCCGTCCACAGCGTTGCCATGGGGAATGCCCGTGACGATGTGAAAAGCGAAGCTCGCTATGTTTGTGCCACCAACGCCGAGGATGGCGTGGCCCGTTTCATAGAGCAACATGTGTTGTAAAGCATTTCCGCAAAGAGGGAGTGACCTGTTTTGATCAAAACCGAGGATTTCATAAAGACGCTTAATTTGGAAGTGCTTAACGCAACTGCCAAGGATGAGATGGACATCACCTCCACTGATCTCAATCGCCCGGGCATGCAGTTTTGCGGTTTTTATGAGTATTTTGCCTATGAGCGCCCACAGGTGATCGGTAAGGTGGAGATGACATATCTGGAGTCTCTCGACCCCGAGAAACGCCGAACAGTACTGGAACCATACATGAAATACAAACTCCCCTGCATCGTGGTATGCTGGGGTATGATTCCACCCAAGGAATTGCTTGAATTAGCAAAACTCAATGACATCCCGGTGTTTCAGAGCAATGCCAAAACAACCAAGTTCTCATTGCAGGCCATTATGTATCTGAACCGTTGTCTGGCTCCCCATGTAACGCGCCATGGCGTACTGGTGGATGTATATGGCGTGGGCGTACTGCTCACCGGTGAGAGCGGCGTAGGCAAAAGCGAGGCTGCGCTCGAACTGGTTAAACGCGGCCATCAGCTTGTAGCGGACGACGTTGTGGATATCTGCCGTGTGGCGGATGACCGGCTCATCGGTGAAGCGCCGGAAATGGTTCGCCACTTCATGGAGATTCGCGGTATCGGCATTATCGACATCCGTGCGATGTACGGTGTTGGCTCTGTTATCATTTCCAAGTCCATCGATATGGTTATCCATATGGAAAAATGGGATCAGAACAAGGAATACGATCGCCTTGGCCTTACCGAAGAGACGGTGACGATCCTTGGCGTGAAAGTCCCCTACCAGATCATGCCTGTGCGGCCGGGTCGCAATCTCGCCATCATCATTGAGGTAGCAGCGCGCAATCTCAGCCTGAAACGGCTTGGCTACAGCGCTGCACATGAACTGGATCGTCGCCTCAACGAAATGATTGCACAGAACAAAGGATCCGATGAGTAAGACATCAGCAACCCTTTGAGCTTTATGAAGATTTCTGTCACTTATTGACCACGAAATCCCGCGCCACGGTAAAGTGTTGGTTTCTATGTAATTCATTAGCGGAAACGCATGATTATAGGGGGAATATCCATGGTATATTTGGGTATCGATGTGGGCGGCACCGGCATCAAGGTCGGCGTTGTGGATGAATCTGGTACGATTCTCTCGCAAGGGGAGACGCCTACGCTTGCGGGCAGACCGTTTGAGGATATCGTGCATGATATGGGTGTATGCGCGCTGAGTGTGCTGGAGCAAGGTGGCTTTACGCTAGCCGATCTGGCCTCTGTAGGTGTGGGTGTGCCTGGCGTTGCGAATCAGACAACCGGCGTCGTGGTTTTTTGTACCAACCTTGGTTGGCACAATGTTCCCTTGCGCGCAGAACTGCAAAAATACATCGATAGGCCTGTGCATATCGACAATGACGCGACCGTCGCCGGTTATGCCGAAAGCATTTGCGGTGTAAGCGTCGGTTGTCATTCAAGTGTTTTTTTAACGCTCGGGACAGGCGTTGGCGGCGGTATCGTGATCGGTGGGCGTCCATGGAGCGGCTTCCACGGTATCGGCAGTGAAATCGGCCATATTCCTATGGATATTGAAGGCGAGCCTTGCACCTGCGGTAACGACGGCTGTCTGGAACGTTACTGCAGCGCCACCGCGATCATCCGTATGGGCAAACAGGCGGTGCTGCAACATCCTGAAAGCGCGTTATATCAGGTTTGCGGCGGAGATGTGAACAGCATTACCGCTAAAATGGTATTTGATTGCGCCAAGGAAGGCGACGACATTTCTGTGAAAGTATTCCGCCGTTATGTGAACTACATGTGCTTGGCGATTGACACCATTATCTCCTTTCTGGACCCAGAAATGATCATTTTAGGCGGTGGTGTCAGCAAGGCGGGCAACTTCCTGCTGGACGCCATCCGTGAGCGGCTGCCTCGTTATCTGTTATTTAAATCACTCCCCTATTCCCGAATCGAAATCGCAAGGCTAGGCGCAGACGCGGGTATGATCGGCGCAGCCATGCTGGGCAAACCGCCCGTCAAGGAGGCCTGAATCCCATGGAAAATACAACCATACAGTCCCTGTTTCAAAACCTGCCGGCCACCAATGTCGCCGATTGTACCTTATCCGGTTGGGTGCGCACGGTTCGCGACAGCAAAGCATTCGGCTTTATCGAGCTCAATGACGGCACTCATTTCAAAAACCTCCAGATCGTTTTGGAGGAAGGTCAGACCGAGCGCTTCGCCGATGCGCTCAAAATCACGCTTGGCAGCGCTATCCGCGTCACGGGCGAGCTGGTGCTCACTCCGGACATGAAGCAACCCTTCGAACTCAAAGCTAAAACCGTTGAGCTGATCGGTGCCTGTGACCCGAGTTATCCCCTGCAAAAAAAACGACACAGTTTTGAATACCTGCGTACGATCGCCCATTTACGCCCACGTACCAATACATTCTATGCCGTTTTCCGTATTCGCTCGCTCGCGGCACAGTTTATTCATGCTTTTTTTGCTGAGCGCGGCTTTGTGTATGTACACACTCCGCTGATTACTACCAGTGATGCGGAAGGCGCGGGCGAAATGTTTCAGGTAACCACGCTTGACATCGACAAACCTGTCCGCACGGACAAAGGCGCCGTGGATTATTCGCAGGATTTCTTCGGAAAGCCGGCAAACCTGACCGTGAGCGGCCAGCTGAATGTGGAAACCTTCTGCATGGCCTTCCGTAACGTATACACGTTTGGCCCCACGTTTCGAGCTGAAAAGAGTTATACGCCACGCCACGCCGCTGAGTTTTGGATGATCGAACCGGAAATCGCTTTCGCCGATCTGTTTGATGATATGGGACTGGCGGAAGAAATGCTCAAGTATGTCATTACCCATGTGATGGAAGCAGCTCCTGCAGAGATGGCATTCCTGGATAGCTTTGTGGAAAAAGGATTGCTGGAAAAGTTAACCGCTGTTGCCACAAGCGATTTTGCCCGTTGCACCTATACCGATGCGATTGAGATCCTCCAAAAGAGCGGACAGGCATTCGAATATCCGGTTTCGTGGGGCATCGATTTACAGACGGAGCATGAGCGCTTCCTGACAGAGAAACATTTTGGCAAGCCTGTGTTTGTCTATCATTACCCCAAGGGCATCAAGGCTTTCTATATGCGCATGAATGACGATCAGAAGACCGTTGCGGCTGTGGATATGCTTGTGCCGGGCATCGGTGAACTCATTGGTGGCAGTCAGCGCGAAGAACGGCTGGATACGTTGCTTTCCCGGATTGCAGAACTCGGCATGAGTGAGGATCAATATGCCTGGTATTTGGATACACGTCGTTTCGGCACCACGCCACACGCAGGTTTTGGCCTCGGATTTGAGCGCCTTGTCATGTATTTGACAGGTATTACCAACATACGCGATGTTCTGCCTTTCCCACGCACCACGGGCAGCGCTGAGTTCTAGAAGGAGGCACCTACATGACTCCCGCCTTTAAACAGGATATTGATTCCATGAATGCCATCGCACCCCAGTGCGACAGTCTTTCCATACTGATTCCTTTGTTGTGCGACGTACTTCAGCGTAACGAAGAATCACTTGCTGATATCACCTATGCATATCGGCTGGAGTCGACTGACACGGGGTATCGCTGCGCTTTCGCACTTGATCAAGGTTGGTTTACAACGCTTGCTGAAAATGATCGGGTTGATGTGACGGTGACAGGATTGGAGCAAAATCTTCTGGCTATTTTCCAGCGCAAATTAAATCCTGCTGCCGCCTTACTATTGGGTAAAGTCAAGATTAATGGCAGTAAAAACGCACTCCTAAAACTTGCTTCCTTTCTTTAATTTTCCAATCGCTTTCCTCTTCACGACCGAAGCTGCTGTGGCTTCGGTTTTTTTGTGCATTTTGACGGCAATCCGCAACCGCTTACCTTTGCTTGATTTCGTGGTTTCCTTATCTTCTTTTCCACAATTCCACGGTTTTATGTGGATAATCTGCATTATGACGTTTTTGTGCTGATATTATCCACATTGTAATGATTAGTTCATGTTTGTAATGCAATTGTAAGTGAATTTCCTCCTATATTCCTAAACTTATCCACATTTTCGCTTGTATATCAGATAAACATATGTTACAATAAGTATGATCAATTAATGTTCATTATTCGGCGATTCTTCCAAAATGACTCATGAAAGAGGCGTATCATCATGAGCACATCCTTACCTTATCTTTTTATAGCACTCATTGGTATTGCATTTGTTGTATACCTTCTTGTAGCTGATCGTCGCCGCATGCGCCTGCAAAGGTTGCGTGTAAAAAAGTTGCATGCCTCGCCAATGTTTGAGGCGATGAAGCCTGTGTTAACACGTGCACAGAGGTACTCGGTCGAAAGCCTCGTTATTGATAAAACCGGCTTTACTTTGCGATTTTTGTTTCCTTTTGGATACGAAATTCGCTTCAATATGTCCGATTACGGTTACCCTAACCTGACAAACGATAAGCAGGAAGCGCTTTTGCTTTTGCTGGAAGAATTTGTGCCAAAGATGACTACCCATGATAACTATTCTTTTCGTTCCATTCGTACCAGATTATTGGATGGTCATGTAGAATACCAGTACAAATACATCATTCGAATTGATTACAAAAATATGCTGACACGTGCCCCGTATTATGACGGGTCGCTGCAAAGTCAGCTCTGGTAAGGATTCTATAGCAATACAAAAGATGCGCGAAGAAAAAACGCGCACCTTTTGTATTCTTTATGTTAGTTAAGCATGGTGATATTCCATCGTGATGCTACCTTATCACCAACAAGTTCTTAAGGTAGAAACTGACTTGATTTTATCGTTACCTCCAACCGGCTCTCCACATAACGGCGTAAAGCTTCAAACAAGCTAGCATCGGCGATGATCATTCCAGCTGCAAAGCCTTTGTCCAGCACTTCACGCATCCATTCCACTTGCGTAGCTGAAAGCAGATATTGCTCTCCCCGCACACAGTTTCCACAGCATAAGCCCCCTGCCTCTATATCCAATCCGGCTCCTTTTTCAAGCTGAATGGGTTCTCGACAACGTACACAGTGGTTCATGCGCGGGCGATAGCCAATCTCAGCCGCAAAAAGCAATAAGAAAGCATTGGTAACAGCCAATGGTGGTTCGCTTTCACAGTATGTCATATGGTATAGTCCCTTAAGCAGCAGCGAAAACAGCTCCTGTGCCCCCTGTTCCGGCTGTGCTGCGGCCTGTGCAAGGTTAAGAAGGTAAATCGCACAGGTGAGTCGATAAGGGTCAAGGCGCAGTGTGTAAAATGTATCCGTCAACTGGCAGGATGTCAGTGTAAAGCGTTCATTATTGCGAAACAGCACAAACTCTCCATGCACAAACAGTTCGCTTGCCGGCATGAGCGGGCTGTTTGGCTTGCGACATCCACGCGAAAGTACATCCACGCGTCCATGGTCTGGAGTCAGTAATGTAAGCATCCGGTCACGGTCACGGTAATTGGCGTAGCGCAGAACAATAGCCTGTAACGTTTCAGATGGCATAGGGCCTTCCTTTCCAGCGCGGCATATCATCGAAGCGCGCAATCCCATTTCTGATTATATCATGTCCACATCTTATCGGAAAGCGTACCTATGTTGCCGTTTTTGCAGAAACTCTCTTTGCTTCCCAAATTTACCTTTTGTACTGCCCTCTTTGTTTCATCCATGCAGTACCGTATTATTTACCGGTTCATGCAGGGTAATGCCCCATTGATTCGTTATGTATTCGCTTCATAAGGAATGTTCTATCCGCATTCCCGTTTAACCCACCCCACAAATGAAATATCCGAACGTTCGTTACTTTTCTAACTGGCAATATTCGATGCGCTATGCTATACTCTATGGGAACAACCCGCAAGGAGGAACCCCGCTTTGGACAGGATCCGTCGAAACGAGCGAATGGCCGCCCTTACCAAAATCCTAACTGCTTCTCCCAACCGGATTTTTACCCTCTCGCATTTCTGCGATCTTTTCGGCGCCGCAAAATCCACCATGAGTGAAGATATCGACATCCTCAAAGACGTTTTAACCGGCTTTGAACTTGGCAAGCTCGACACTGTAACTGGCGCGGCTGGCGGCGTACGGTTTCGCCCTTTCATGGGCAAAACCGAAGCAAAGCGCATCATTGCAGATCTCTGTGCGGAGCTGATGCAGCCCACGCGCCTTTTGCCGGGCGGATTTTTATACCTTTCGGACATTTTGAGTACGCCTTCCATTGTGCGTAACATGGGTATTATTCTCGCAGGCCAGTTCTACGAGAGCGCACCGGACTTTGTTCTTACCATGGAAACCAGAGGCATCCCCGTGGCACTCATGACGGCAGAGGCGCTGGGCGTACCGCTGGTGATTGCCCGGCGTAGCAGCAATGTGTATGACGGCACCGCTGTCAATATCAACTATGTCACCGGCTCCACAGGGCACATCGAAACCATGAGCCTTGGCCGTCGCGCTGTGCAATCAGGCCAACGCGCTTTGATTGTGGATGACTTCCTTAAAGGTGGCGGCACCGCCAAGGGAATGACCGACCTGATGCGTGAGTTTAATGTAGAAGTGGTCGGCATGGCTTTCGTGATTGCGACCATCTCCCCCGCGCAAAGGCGCATTCATGGCGAAAAAGCTTTGATGATATTGGACGTAAACGCTGAACATCCTGACACGGTAACCGTAAGTCCAGCCACATGGCTGAATGAGTGAGCAACCAACACACATTGAGGTGATACGATGAAACGCAATCTAGGTATACTGGTCGCCAGTGCAACGCCAGAATTTTCAGATCGACCACTTTTAGGTAAACCTTGCCATATGCACGTAGAACAGGCGCTCGCCGATGCAGGTGTATCCACAGCAGCGAATCCGCTTACTGATGCAGACACCCTCCGCGCTCTTCTGGCAGATGATGTGTCTACTGCGTTGCTTGTCAATGAAAATGCCCCCTGTCTGAATGCAGAAACCTTTTTGGAGCTATTGAAAGCCGCAGTCAACCGCCCCTCTGCCGTGCTGATGAGCGACATGAACACACCGCTCGCAATGGCCATCCCCGCCACACTGCTCCGTGATCTGCCAGTAAAAGGCGATGTTAAGCTTACCAGCCTGATCGAACTGCTCAACAACCGCAGTGTGGCTGTTAAAGTTGTACATGCTCAAAACCCCGAAGCTTATCTTTCTGTGCAGGATGCGGAGAGTTACGCGGCCGCCTACCGCTACATCCGCGCCGAGGTAGTTCGTAAACATCTGCAAAACGGCGTGATCATTCTAGAGCCTGATCGTACCCTGATTGATGCCGATGTGTCCATTGGTAAGAACACTATGATCTACCCGGGTAACACCCTGCAAAACGGAACGGTGATCGGTGCGGGCTGCACCCTCTATCCCAACAACCGCTTCGATGGAGCGATTATCGGTGACGGCGTTACGGTCGAAA